>Ga0207689_10005899_pt1 | contig 10850 bp, 11 predicted proteins | sample KBSMisM52_FD_184312 | JGI IMG/M metagenome (GOLD analysis project Ga0207689, IMG submission 184312) | Miscanthus rhizosphere microbial communities from Kellogg Biological Station, Michigan, USA - KBS Miscanthus M5-2 (SPAdes) (version 2) | ecosystem: Host-associated > Plants > Roots >... | reverse complement strand
TACGCCTGGCCGACCGCCCAGATCGCCGTGATGGGCGCCAAGGGCGCGGTGGAAATCATCTTCCGCAGCGACATCGGGGATGCCGAAAAGATCACTGCGCGCACCAAGGAATACGAAGACCGCTTCCTGTCCCCCTTCATCGCCGCGGAACGCGGCTACATCGACGACGTGATCATGCCGCACTCGACACGGAAGCGGATCGCGCGGGCGCTGGCGATGCTCAGGGACAAGAAGGTCGAGATGCCAGCGAAGAAGCACGACAATTTGCCGTTGTAGACGGTGCGTGGGGTGGGTTAGGCGAAGCCGTAACCGACCATCGTCTTGTGATGCTGGAGTCGGCGGGTTACGGCTGCGCCTAACCCGCCCTACAAGCACATTAGCGCGATCTATCCGCCGCAGCGAAATGCGCGGGTTTTCGATCGCCAAACGGCACCCTCCAGGGAGCGCGGGCGTCCGTGTAACCACCAATATGGCGACAGGCGCTTGGTCTTACGCGGCTGATCGCCTGGTCGAGCAACGCGATGTGAGATTCAATCGCCGCAATAGATCTGTAAATGGGCTTGTCGATCCGCATGCCTTGGCGTTGGCCGTTCGCTTCGAACGCTTGCCGGGCAGTTCCGCTTTGCTGTCTTTGGGCCTTCTGGTTGGTCGAGCGTTGCCTTCCAGCGGCTTGATGCTCGCTTTGGCGTCGGCAAAGATTGTGGTCGTAGCTGGAACGAGTGGCAAGGGGGCGGCCGGCGGCTCGGCCGCGGGCGTCGCCGCCGATGCGTCGGGTTCGACGATCCAGCGAGCAAACGCTTCGGATCCGATGGTCGGTTTCAGCGGCACGTCATCGAGCACCGCAACTGGAATCTCTGGCTGGGCCGGTTTCGCGTTCGCCGCGACGACGGGTTGTGGCGCCTCCACCGAGGTTGCGGGCCCTGTCGTCTCGGCCGTGGCCGCAGGCCCGAATGAGTAGACGGTGATCGAGAGGATGGTGATCGCAGACAACAACGTGAATGCCAGCCACATGACAGTTTGCTTCATTGCCGCTTCCCCGAAACCAATCGAAATAAAAAATCCGCCGGATGCCCAAGTTCGGGACGGCGCTTGGCATCTTCAAAATTAATTCGGGCTGGTTAGAGGCCGGCTGGTGGCGCTGGCGGGTCGACCTCGGGGCAAGCGCCTCGCGGTTGAGGCCAGGCGTAGGATGGGTAGAGCGCAGCGAAACCCATCAACTGCGGCAACTACGAAGATGATGGGTTCGCTTCGCGCCGCCCATCCTGCGAACCGCGGCCCTTACTTCGTCCCCAACAGCGGAACGAAATCGTATTCGCCGACCCCTTGCAGAACCAGGAAGGTGAGTGACTTCGCACCCCCGTTGGTCACCAGATGCGGTCGCGCAGGCCTGACGACATAGACTTCGCCGGGCTTCAGATTCACTTCCTCTTTCGGCTCCTGCAGGAACAGCCGCATCTGGCCTTCGAGGACATAAAAAGTATCCGACACGTTGGTGTGGGTGTGCCACGGCACCTTCTGGGTTGCAGAGAGCTGCAACTCCGTGATGCGAAAGCCGGGGCGCGCGGCGTGCACGGCACGACGCTCGACTTCGTAAAGCTGACTGGCATCTTTGACTGGCTGCGGCTGGTTCATGAAGGCCTCCCTCGGGTCATCCGCCCCCTCGCGTAGATGATAGCCTTCCTCTGCCGTTCAAGAAACGGTCGGGAGAGCGTGTGGGATGGGTAGAGCGCCGCGAAACCCATCAACTCCTGTAGCTACGAAGATGATGGGTATCGCTCCACCCTTTCGCCGCCGCCGTTCACTCCAGATCGTTCTTCTTCTGCTGCTCGCCGTCGCGCAGGCGCTGCGCGATCGCGGTTCGCCTTGGGATCAGCGCGGCTTCATCGGCTAGCCGCTGCGCCAGGTCGGCGTGATATTGTTGCACGACGTCGAGCATCGCCTCCTTGGCGAGCCTTCGATGGTACTCGGCCAGGAATCTGTGCAGGTCAGCGAGCTGTTCGTCGTCCATCGGCATCGCGCCTCAGTCGCAGTCCCAGGAACATACCGCAAGCTGTTGATCACGCGCCAGCTTTCGACGTGCTTAATCGTCTTTCGCAACGCAAAGTCAGGTGCGCATTGTGGCCGTGGCGCGGCCACAATGGCGGCGCCCGCACGCGCCGTTAACCATCTGTTAACCATGCCGGCCTAGCCTGTCGTCATTGCCTCTCATCACTAGCGGATTACCGCCGGTTCGTTCGAGGAGAACAGCCGATGTCCGTTGAGACACTGACCTATAGCGCCCTCGGCGCCCGCCTGAACATTTCGCCGTTGGCCGCCCGTTCGCTCGCCAGGCGGCTCGGGCTGCCGCGCTCGCTGTCGGACGACGGCAAGGCCCTGGTGAGCGTCGATCTCGCCGAAATCAAGCATACGCCCCAGCCGGCGCGTCGCCAGGCAGAGGACGTCGCTCAGTGGACGACAATGGTCGCGGCGTTGCACGTGGAGATCGCGCAGCTTGAAGCGAGCGCTGCCGGTCACCGCGCCGATTTCGAGCATGAACGCGAGCGCGCCGACCGCCTGATGGCCGAGCTCAAGCAGGCAACTGCCGAGGCCACAGCCGCCCGGGAGCTGGCTGCACGGCTCGAGGGGGAGGTCGCAGTGCTGCGGGCCCGTGCCCGCACCGACAGCTCGATCGACAAGGCGGAGCGCCAGCTGGGGCAGCTCGCCGCGACATTGGTGGAAGCAGACCGCAAGGCTGCCCGTGGCTAGCAATTCCTTTTCTCTCATTCCGCGGCTTGGCGGAGCAACCGTGGGGCAACAATGACTGGCATCACCGACATCCACGAGTTGAGGGCGCGTATTCTCGTGTTCGGGGTCGGCGGCGCCGGCGGCAATGCCGTCAACAACATGATCGAGGCCGGGCTCGAAGGCGTCGACTTCATCGTCGCCAATACCGATGCACAGGCGCTCACCAGTTCGAAGGCCAACCGCGTCATCCAGATGGGCACGCAGGTGACCGGCGGCCTTGGCGCCGGCGCGCAGCCCGACGTCGGGCGCGCGGCGGCGGAAGAGGCCATCGAGACGGTCCGTGAGCAATTGGCCGGCGCGCACATGGTGTTCGTTACCGCCGGCATGGGCGGCGGCACCGGCACGGGCGCAGCCCCCGTCATTGCCAGGATCGCGCGTGAGCTCGGTATTCTCACCATCGGTGTCGTCACCAAGCCGTTCCAGTTCGAAGGCCAGCGCCGCATGCGTTATGCCGAAGCCGGCATCGCGGAGCTCCTGAAGGAGGTGGACACCCTCTTGATCATCCCGAACCAGAACCTGTTCCGGGTGGCCAACGAGAAGACCACCTTCGCCGATGCCTTCGCGATGGCCGATCAGGTGCTCTATTCGGGCGTGGCCTGCATCAGCGACCTCATCGTCAAGGAAGGCCTGATCAATCTCGATTTTGCCGACGTTCTGTCGGTCATGCGTGAGAAGGGCAAGGCCATGATGGGCAGGGGCGAGGCTTCGGGCCCGAAGCGCGTGCTCAATGCCGCGATCGCTGCGATTTCCAATCCATTGATCGAGGATCCCTCGATCAAGCGCGCCAGTGGCCTGATCGTCTCCATCACCGGCGGCAGGGACCTGACGCTGTTCGAGGTCGACGAGGCTGCGACCCGCATCCGCGACGAGGCCGATCCGGACGCCAACATCATCGTCGGCGCGACCTTTGATGCAAACCTCGATGGTGTCGTCCGCGTCTCGGTGGTGGCGACCGGCATCGACAATCTCGGCCCTGCGCGGCAGCAGCCGGCGGACAGCTCGCTGACGGACCTCGCCGGCCGGCTGAGCAACGACCGGCGCCGCATCCCGGCGCCACAATTCGCCAGCCCGCCGTCGCTCATCCCGGCGGCACGCCCGGCAAGACCGATCGCGGAACATGCGCGGCCGACGGCGCCGCAGCGCCTCGATCCGTTCGGCCGCGCCGCTCCCGTCCGCAATCCGGTCGAGGAAAAGGTTCTCGACATCCCGGTCTTCCTGAATCGCAAGGCCAACTGAGCCGTCGCAAGAACTAGAGCATCGCTTCCAGCTGTCGGAAGGTGAGCCACGCTGTCGCGGCGGCATCTGTACCGCTGCTTTTGCGGCGAGACGGTCAGGCCGATGATCTCCCAGTGGCCACCGCAACTGGCCGCGGCTTCGTCGTTGCCGTCGGCAAGGCCGAATCGCGCCGTCCAGCAAAACCCACCTGCCGTTCAGGTGGCTGCGGTCGTTCGGTGACGTCGGTGGCCAAGCAGCTCGGTCTCCGCGAAGCCTCGGCTTCAGCGCACGGAGAAGCTGATTGGTCCGGTGATGAGGCCGACGGTCAGGGTGTAGCCGGTGAAGTTCAGCCACTGGGGGGCGGCCTGCAGAGGCACCAAAGTACAAATGTTCGACAATGGCTGCCAGATCCGGAGGTTGGCGTCGGCCAGGGAAGCCGTGACGACGAAACCGGCGGACGCGGCGATGGCGAAGACGTCGCGGTGCTGCGGGTCGGGTGGCAGCGGGTCGCCCAGGCGCACGCCGAACGTCTCCCACATCGAGACCGTGCCGTTGCGGTCGGCCAGCAGGATCGGCTTGCGGTAGCCGAGGTCCGCGGCGAGACAGACGGCCACGAGGTGCCGGTGGCCGTTGGCGTGCAAGTGTCCCGGCTTGGGTGCCATGCTCGAGCGTTCGCCGCTGACCGCGATCGGGCTCCACACATCGACGTCGAGGCTGCCGTAGACCACGACCAGGTCCTCGCCGAAGGCCATGCCCGCAACCGGCTGTCCTTCGCGGCGCCACAGCTCGACAACAGAGCTGCGGGACGACGGATCGCGCAGGTGGACAGTGCCGTCGGCATGGCCGGTCGCGAGCAGGGTGCGGCCATCCCACAGTTTGGCCAGCCAGGGCACGCGCGGCTCGCCGCGCATGCGCGTGTCGTCGGGGCCGCCGGGCATCGTCAGCAGCGCCTCGCACTGTACTGGGATCTCCAGGTCGCCGGGCACCGGGACGGGCCGCAGAGCGATTTGGCCAGCGATGACCGAACCGCCGGGCGCCGGTTTGAAGCCGGCCGCGTCGGCGATGGTCGCCGGATCGGGATCGGCCATGTCGGGCGAGCCCATGGCCGGGAGCCCGGCGGAGCCCAACGATTCCGCGGTTGCGTGGTGGAACATGTCGGCGATCAGCCGGACGGAATCGCATTCGCCGCAACGGAAATGGCCGGTCAGGCGGAGTAGCGTTCGCGCCCACGGCAGTGCGCCCTTCGCCGCCACCATCGCGGCCACCAGGCACCACACCGCGGCCGGGGATGCCTGCTCCGGCAGGCCGGCGTTGGCGACCGCGCGGGCAACCGCGCTGAATCCCTCGAAGCCGGGCGGAAGGTCAGCCGGCACGCACGCCCACTCGGGGCAGGCCCGCGGCGCCAGTGCCGGCACGGGCGGCGGCACGCACGGCGGCCGCACCGGGTCGCCGAAGCCGTCAACCTCGTACTCGGCCCCGCACTCCGGGCATGTAAGCCGGATGTAGCCATCGCCAGGGACGAGGAACTCCCACATGGCGTCGCCGACGGCGTGGCCGGACAGGGCCACGCAGGCCAAAGCATAGTAGCTCACCATGCCTTCATCCAGGGAAGGCGAGGCCAGGAATGCTTGCAACGCAAGGGGTTCGGCGTCGCGCAGGGACTGGGTCAGAGTTTCCTGCATGCCGGAGACGGGCTCGTTGCCGTCGAAGCTGTCCGCCCCCGCGGTGACCATGAAGGCGACGTCGATCCACAGTTCGCGCTGCTCGTCCGGGGTCAGCGACGGTGCCAGCCGGATCAGGTGCGGCAGCGCCGCTGCGGTCACGCCGTAGACGGTGCCCTGGTGGATGATCTCCTCCTGGAGCTGCTGCCACGCCTCCCCGAGCCGCCCCGTCGACACGATCTGCCGCAGCAGCTCAATCGCCCGCTTTGCGGACCAGCACGCACTCAGGTCATGCCAATGTGGACTATCGAGCGGTAGGAGCATCTAGAATTCCAACTTCAAGGACGTCAACGTCGATCTCCTTTGCGCCGGGCACAGCATCGGAGCGTATTGCGGAAACCTTGCGCGAAAGGCTCGCTTCAAATCCTTATTCCTCGCTCGCCAACATACGAATGCGTGTCGATGATCTCAATGAGAGGCAAAAGGCAGGATCGCTGCCGAATGCTGCGGTGAGTTTCTTCCTCTACCTCACGCTACCCAGGCTACGACGCCTGAAGAACATTGCCCAAAATCGGCCCTATACTTTCCTTGCTTTGGTCAAAACGGCGGTAGGAAGTGTCTACAATCCGACGATCGCCCGTTCAGTTGACGGCAAAACTGGGAGCAGGCGCCCATGGATTCCTCGGTAAACACCAGGCCAACCGATCCACACGTTAATCCGGCACTATCCACGCAAGACGTCGAGCTGGTCGCGCGCGCCGATGAACGGCTCGCACATGCTTATGAGCAGATCGTTCGCGCGGATGAAGAACTCGCACGGTTCAATGAACAGATTTCCAGGATGGAGAAGAAGCCTGCGAACCGGCGTCGTCGGCCATCGCGCGGCAGGCCGGCGCTGCGCGGCTTGATCGGCCTGCTGTTGACCGCGGGCATCTGTACCGCCGCTTTCGCCTGGCAGTCCTATGGCGAGACGGTCAGGCCGATGATCTCCCGGTGGGTACCGCAACTGGCTTCGTCGATGCCGTCGGCAACACCGGAGCTTGCCGTCCAGCAGAGCCCGCCTGCCGTTCAAATGGCGGCGGCGGACGCAGCCGTTTCGCAATTGCCGTCTCCGGCCCAGACCGCCCCGCAAGATGCGGCAGCCGCGATCGCTGCCGAGCAGACTCAAGTGCTGCAGACGATGGCGCGCGATCTCGCAAGCGTGCAGCAGGAGATCGAGCAGCTCAAGGCCAGCCAGGCGGAATTGGCCCGCGAAAATGCCAGGACCACCGAGCAGCTCAAGGCGAACCAGGAGCAAATGGCGCGCATGATCGCCAACGCGTCCGAGCAGAATCTGCGGCCCAGGACAACAGCGGCGCCAACGGCGGCGACACCAGCAGCTAATCCGCCACGGCCGGATGCCAATCCCGCGCGTAAGCCCGCGTCAACGCTTCCGGCGACGCAAGCCAGAGCGCAAGCGCGAGCGCCGGTGCAGTTGCAGCCCAGATAGTCGTTTTGCATCGGCGCCGCCAGTAACGTTCACTGCCCGCCGGGATAGCGGATGGTGCTTTCGATTTTTATAGCCGAGCGCATGGTCATGAAGATCCTGCTGCCACTCGTGCTGTCCATGGTTAGCTTCGCGCGGGAAGCGACCGCGCAGGACGCAGACTGCGCCCGCGAGCGCGCGGCCATGGTCGAAACCGTCAGAGCCTACGCGCGCTCCGGCGCCGGTGTTGTGGGACAGCAGGGCATCTCGGAGAGAGTGCTTGAGGCCATGGGGCGAACGAAACGCCATCTGTTCCTCCCTGAGCGGTCTTGCTCCATCGCATATGCGGACATGCCGGTTTCGATCGGCCACGGCCAGACCATATCGCAGCCGTTCATCGTGGCCTTGATGACAGCGTTGGCCGAGGCCGCGCCCGATCATGTCGTGCTCGAAGTCGGAACGGGTTCGGGCTATCAGGCCGCCATCCTTGCGCACCTGGCGCGGAAGGTCTGCACCATCGAGATTATCCCGGCCCTGGCCGAAGCCGCGACGAAAACACTCAGAGACCTCGCGTATGACAATGTCAGCGTCAGGCTGGGCGACGGCTATGCCGGCTGGCCCGAATGCGGTCCTTTTAATGCCATCGTCGTGACCGCCGCACTCGGGGAGATACCGCCGCCGCTGATTGAGCAGCTCAAAGTGGGTGGCCGGCTCGTCATGCCGGTGGGGTCCGCTTACACCACGCAACAGCTCACGGTCGTCGAAAAAATCGCCTCTGACAAGACGACGACGCGCGCCGTCGCGCTCGTGCGCTTCGTGCCCTTCACGCGTTCAAAAAACTAAGAGCCGGTCCGGTCGCACATATTCTCCGTTGCGGAAAAATCGAGTTGCAAATGCCGTCATTGCACGCCTGTGGAGTCATGAAGGCAAAGCCCGAATTTTGATCCATGCGCCAATCTGTCCCGGCCTTCGCATGTGGCGCTAGCCGGACGATGCGCTACGCTCCCTGAAAAATTCAGGGAGAGAATCAATGTCAGTGAAAATCAATCGCCGTCACTTCATCGCTGCCGGCACCGCAGCCGCCGCGACGCCTTTCCTTTCGCGCAGCACCTCCGCGCAAGCCGCGTGGCCGTCGCGCAATATCCGCATGGTGTGCAGCTACCCGGCGGGCGGGCAGACCGATCTGCTCGCGCGCGCCTTCGGCGATTTCATCACCCGGCAGGTAGGGCAGACCGTCGTCATCGAAAACAAGGCGGGCGCCTCCGGCTCGATCGGCGCGGCGGATGTCGCGCGTGCGGCGCCGGATGGCCACACGATCCTGTGCTCCATCTCGGCCACCTATGTGATGAACAGGGTCATGATGAAGAACCCCGGCTACGACATGGACAGGGACCTGACGCTCGTCAGCATCATCCCGGGCGCCGGGCTGCTGCTGGTTGCTAGCCTCGCATCCGGCGTCAAAACGCTGGACGATTTCGTCGCGTTCGCGCGCAAGAAGGGCCAGGTGAACTTCGGCACTTACAGCGCGGGCTCAGCGCCGCACGTGACGATCAACGAACTCAACAAGCAGTATGGTCTCAAGATCGAGCCGATCCACTACCGAGGCGAAGCGCCGATGTGGACGGGGCTTTTGGACGGCACGCTCGATGTCGCGATGGGCAGCTACACGGCAGCCCAAACCGTCCTGCAGAGCGATAAAGGCGTCGTGTTCGCGGTGCATTCGAAGAAGGTCGCCGCGATCCCGAACGTGAAGACTCTGCCCGAACAGGGCGCGACATCGAAGTTCTTCACGCTGAGCGGCTTCACCGGCTGGGCGGTGCCGAAGGCTGTGCCGCAACCGATCGTCGACCGGCTGGCGGAACTGTGCGTGGCGGCCAATGGCGATCCGAAGGTGAAGGAAGTTCTCGCCACGTTCGTGCTGGAGCCGGCGCTCGGCTTCAAGGAGAGCAATGCGCTCTACCAGCGCGAATTGCCTGCCTGGATCGAGAGTGCACAGGCGCTTGGCCTGGAGCCTGTCTAGCGCGAAAGCCGATCAGCGGGTAGGGTGGGTTACGCTAACCCATCTTACGAAACCGCACTTGGTGTTCGATCTTGAATCTAATGGCTGAGGACGACCCGACCGACGAGATTTCACTTATCGAGGAAAGGCTCGAGGAGCTTGCCGAAGTCTCGGAGCGTTGCCGGAAAATCATTCTGGTGTCCAAGGCGGTCATCGCCGGCGGCGTCGCATTGCTGCTCGTGATGGTGCTCGGCCTGTTCGGGTCCAGTCAGGCTGCCGCCCTCGGATCGATCGCAGCGGTGCTCGGCGGCATCGTGTCGCTCGGATCGAATGTCAGTACGCTGCAACAGACGACGGACGCCATCAGCGCCGCCGAGGCGCTCCGTTCGGATCTGATCAGCCGGATCGATCTTCGGGTGGTCGGTGATAGCCCGATGAAACTGAGTTGACGTGCGGGCTCGTGAAGGCAGTCAGTAGGGTGGGCAAAGCGTAGCGTGCCCACCATTCCTGGTCGAGCAAGTCTGGTGGGCACGGCGCTAGCGCGCCTTGCCCGCCCTACGAAACTTTTGTTCGTTGGGCATCACGCAGCTATAGCGTTCAGTTCACGACCAGCCTTCACTGTGGTACGAGCCATGGCGCGGGTTAGTACCTTTGAGGCACTCGATCGCTACGCCGATATAGCCTGCCAAGGGTTGCGGCAAAGCATTCATCGGGAAAAATGCAAGCCCGTCACATTTGGTCGGCTCACATATGCGAGGCGTTCCGAAAAACTTGTCGGTCGTAAAGAACAAGTCGATAATGGTCCGGTCGGTGCGACGATGCATGGCGCAAACGAACCGCCAATCCTCCGGTTCCACGATCAGGCCCGTTTCTTCAAGCAATTCGCGTGATGCGGCCGCGAGCGCATCTTCTCCTTCAATGGCATGTCCGGAAGGCAGAGCCCAATAGCCATCCAGATAGCCCGTGTTGAAACGACGCTGGACTAGAATCGTCTCGTTTGCCTGTATTAGGCAATAGGATGCTAGATATGGGCGTTGAAGTGGGACTTTCATCACAACGCACCGTAGTCTGATTCGTCCGATCGGATCGCGCGTAGGGTGGCTAGCCGAAGGCGTAACCCACCGGCAGAACCGCCCGCGTGGCGAGACTTTGGTGGCTTACGCTTACGCTAACCCACCCTACGAAACCTCTTCACTTCATCCCCGTGCAACTTGCATAGAACGTCGTCGTCGCCGGCCAGTCCGAGAACATGCCGCGGACGCCGACCTGTTTCGCCAGCACGTCCAGCACCGTCAGCGTATCGCCGTCGCGATCAACCACCGATCTGATCGACTTGTGATAGAAGGCGCCGCCCTTGTGCAGCGGGCCGTCGCGCTCCAGCGACCAGCCGATCAGGTCGAGGCCGGCGGCCTTCGCCGCCTTGGCGTATTCGGACGGGACGATTTCCTTTTTGTCGTTCAGCGTCAGCATGGTCCAGATCGGCGGGCCGAGGATAGCGACGCCTTGCGCCTTCAATTCCGCCATCGAGGGTTTCCAGGTCTCGGGCTTGTTGGGATCGAGACCCTGCTTCTCGTAGCGCTCTTCGAGATACACCGCCTGTTTTGCGAACTCCGGCTCGGTCTTCACCCAGTAAAGCACGTCGGCGAGATTAAAACTTTGCGCGAACACATCGCCCGGGGGAATGCCGGCCTTCTTGTAGGCGGCCAGCATTTGCGAAGCGTATTTC
>Ga0207689_10005898_pt1 | contig 10850 bp, 7 predicted proteins | sample KBSMisM52_FD_184312 | JGI IMG/M metagenome (GOLD analysis project Ga0207689, IMG submission 184312) | Miscanthus rhizosphere microbial communities from Kellogg Biological Station, Michigan, USA - KBS Miscanthus M5-2 (SPAdes) (version 2) | ecosystem: Host-associated > Plants > Roots > Rhizosphere... | reverse complement strand
GGATCCCTGCCGGCAGGCAGGTTGCCCATAAACCTTTACAACGTTCAGGGTATTGCGGGCCGGCCCAGGGATTTTGTACGTTTGTAACTGATAAATTGATGTAAATTGGTACAAGAAAGAACATATATACTTTCACGTTAGCGGTCATTGTAAGATCCGCTACCAGATATCAAAATAGAATCGAACACTCACGGCTCAAAGATTAAATTTTAACTTACAAATTCGAAGGTTAGATTTTGGCTTGTATTGACAACTAAGAGATGACAGAATATTTCCTGCCGGACAGAAACTGTAAACAAAACGGTTGTAATTATGAAAATGGATAACAGTAAGATCGATAAAGATGGAAAACTTAAACAAGGCATTCACCATGAATATTTTAAGAACGGTTCTATTTCTTGTGAAGGAAGTTTTAAAGACGGGGAACGAACCGGGGAATGGAAATACTATCTTGTAAATGGACAATTAAAAGCTACCGGAAATTATATAAATGGAAAAATGTCAGGAGAATGGAAATGGTATCGTGAAAATGGAAAACTTATGCAAACGGGTTCGCTTGACAACGATATAAAAACAGGAGTTTGGACGAGATACCGGGAGGACGGAAAACTAATGGACAAGACAGAATTTATTAACGGCAAAAAAGGAAAAATTTTAAAATTTTAAGCCAACGAGAAAACAACGAACCGCTAACAGCAGAAGTTTTTTTCGCCCATGTTGGTCTTCCCGTCCGCCCGGGGTCTTGCCCATAAACCTTTACAACGTTCAGGGTATTGCGGGCAGACCCCGGGAGTTTATAAGAAAAACGATTCTATATTTGACAATGCCCGTACGCATCACATATGAGCAACTTCCCAATAGTATTTACTTAGTCACATTTACCTGTTACAAATGGATGTATTTATTTGAAAAGACAGGAGCATACGACACAGTCTATAAGTGGTTTGATACACTTCATGAAAAGAAAATAAATCTGACAGGTTATCATGCCAAATCATGTACATGTTTTGATACATTTTCCAGAAATGCCTAAGTCCCTGAATACTGTGATAGATAATGCAAAACCTTTTATGCCCGCCTGACCGACGGGCAGGGCTTATGAAATGATCAGGCGATTGGAGGTCGCCAAAGAAAATGAGTTGCTGGATACGCTTCATGCCGCCGTCAACAAACGTGAACGAAAGAAAGGACAGATACATAAGGTTTTGAGGACAGCCTCGAAGCGAAAGAGTGTTACTCAAAAGAATTTATTTACCAGAAACTTAATTATATCCATAATAACCCGGTAAGCGGCGGAAACTCGTAAATGATTTCACAGAGTATGCGCATTCCAGCGCATCATTGTATGAAACGGAATAAGGAAGTATAAACATGTGGTTCATATTAATAGGGTGTTACGTTGAAATCCCGGGGTCTGCCCGGCAAAAGTCCTTCACCTGAAAAAGTATGATGGGCAAGACCCCGGGCGGACGTCAACGTGTCCAAAACACCAACAACCTGATCTGTAAAAGTTCCCAACGACTACTTCAGTTTAATTCCGAAAAATTGTTCAACGTTTTTATAATATATCCTGTCAACAGTTTCTTTTGGCAATTGTAATCCTTTGATTTTTGTATCCAGGAAAGGAGTTTGTAAGCTATCTGCTGAAGTGAGGTAGTTCCAGTCTCTTAACCAGGTTGTATGCGCCTCTTCCTTAATTGTATCTGCATTATTCCCTTCCACTACACCCAAATCGGTTCCGTACATAATGCGGTCCTGGTATTTTATAAAAAAATCTCTCACCTTATTATAATCGGTCAGGGTCTGGTATTGCACCTGCCCCATCCGTGCAGCAAGCTCTATAGCCATGTTCGGATATTTATCGAGGTGCTTTGCCATTTCGTCTACACTCCATTCAAGACTTGCGAGGTGCGCCCCGATGAACTTAAGCTTCGGGTGTTTGTCCAATAACCGGTCTCTTGCACTGATGATTGAATCATAAGAAGGATAGTCAGGATGCAGGAACATATGGTACTGGGGGTGCTCTTTGAAATAATTCCGGTCATTGTTGGTTGTCATTTTTTCCAGCGGAAGCCAGCAGTTTTTGGGTTCGCCCAGGTGTCCTAATACAGGTATATTATTTTTTTCAAGGTAATTAAAGATGGGATCAAAAACGGCATCATTTACCATGATGAATTTTCCATTTTTATCTTTAACAGTCATACCGATATTTTTCCAGACTTTAATGCCCAGCGCACCACTGTCGAAAGATTGCTGCAACCGGCTAAGTTCTTTTCCGGCCCATCCGGGTTCATTGATGTTAACGCTGCCAAACGTTGCCATCCAGTGTACATCACCGTGAGATATTTGTTGCTGGCGCAAAGCAAAATACTGCTGGCTGTCGATCGGCGGTGCACCCGGCGATTCGACATTTATAGTTATTAATGCAACATTATCTTTCAAGGCCTGTTCGTAAATGGCTGAGTCACTTCTGAAAATATGTGCGTGTACATCAGTCTTTTTCACTTTCAGATAATCGGCTGCGCCATAAAATGGGGTCACCGCTGATGGCTGACCATTGCCACACGAAATAAGGAGTATTGCTGTCACGGCATATAAACCGGCAGCGAGTCGTTGATAATTGGCGAATGACTTCATAACAACAGTTTTGATTAATTATCCGGAACTTATTTTTTTTAAAATGGAAGGGTTTACCGGTAAAAGGTAATATTTTTTTTGTCTGTCCGGTGTCCCTCCCTTGTTGGTGTAATGTCCTTCAATGAAAACTGTTAATAGATGAAACACCAACCGGCGTAAAACTTTAACCTATTTTTGAATGAAACGCAATGTAAAACGGCACAATGAGAAACAGACCTTTGTCCTGCCTCTTCCTGTTATTTTCTATTTTGATAATTTTCAGTAGATGCACACCTTCAAAACAATCATTTGCAGGTAATAGTCAAAAGGAAAAAATTCAGCAGGGAGAAATATACGCAATCAGGAATGTGAATATCATTCCGATGACGACCGAAGATAAAATTATAGAAAACGCTACGGTAATTATTGAAGATAAAAAAATCGTTTCGATCAATGGCCATATTCCCAATAAAGCAAAAATTATAGAGGGAAAGAATAAATGGCTCATGCCGGGTCTCATTGATATGCATGTTCACAATCTCGCAGACGTTAATTTGAGTTCAAATTATCCAACAAAAGGAGCTACGTTCTTTATAGACACCCAGGATTTTATGCTGCTCTATGTAGCAAATGGTGTTACTACAGTATTTGAATTAAGCGGCAGAGCGGAGCATTTCGGGCAGAGGAATGAAATTGTAAATCGCAAAGTAATTGGCCCGCGCATAGCATTGGCATTGCTGATAGACGGAGGCGATGCCCCGGGCGTAGTGGCCAATACTGCTTCGGATGGTCGTCAAACCGTTCGCATCGCTAAAGCCGGGGGATATGACTTTATCAAAGTGTATTCCCGGCTTAATATTGAAACCTATAAAGCGATTATTGACGAAGCGAATAAGCAGGGGATGAAGGTTGTTGGACATATTCCAAATGCGTTTAAAGGAAAGACTGCAGATGCTTTTGTACCCAATTTTGATATGGTAGCTCACGCAGAAGAATTTTCTAAACAAACAGATGATTTTAGTGATGAGCAGGCAAAACGTTTTGCACAGCTTGCTAAACAAAACGGAACCTGGTTCTCACCCACTTTAATCACGATTGTGAAAATTGCAGAACAGGTCCGCTCCCTTGATGCTATACGTAATTTACCTGCTCTTAGATATGTTCATCCGCTTGTACAAAGTAAATGGCTAACCGCAAATAGTTATCACAATGATTCAAGCCAGCAGCGAATTGATTATTTTGATAAACTGAACGATTTTCATGTACGATTGGTAAAAGCTTTCAGGGAAGCCGGCGTTCCTGTTGTTGCCGGAACAGATGCCGGAACTTCGGGAGTAGTGTGGGGGTTTTCACTTCACGATGAAATCGAACTTTTAGTTAAAGCAGGCCTAACTACGAAAGAGGCGTTGGTTTCAGCTACGCGATTGCCGGCAACCTGGCTTGGAATTGAAGACAAAACCGGAACTGTAGAAGTTGGTAAATATGCTGACCTTGTTTTACTTGATGCTAATCCTTTAGACAACATAAGCAACACACGAAAAATCTCCGGTGTCTTTGTAAATGGTCAATGGGTGAGTCGTAAAAAAATTGATGCAATGCTGGCTGACTTAGCAAACAGAAACGACGCAGACAAAGATAAATATGATTGGAAAAAACGGAAAGAGTATTAATTGAAAAATCCGTCCGCCCGGGGTCTCCTTGCATTCAACAGCAAACTTGTAATTCCTGGTTACGGTTGGGTGGCTGTTTTCGCCCTCGTTGGTGTTCCAGAAAAAATCACGCCGCCGGTTGGGTGTTGTGCGATGGTATTGTGCGGATGCGAAAACACCAACCGCACGAACTGTAAACGCCCCCCAACTTCAAGATCGGCCTGATCTCTGTTTTAATCTGCAAATGTTCGGGATAAACGTACACAGAGTTTTTTTTGCAGTTAGTTGATGATATACACTTCTTTTGGGGCTCCGGTCAGGTAATCCACTTTTTTAACCGAAGCATTATTAGTATTTCCAACCTATATTGTGCCTCATTAAATTTCTTATTATGAAATTCTTTACCTGTTCATTGCTAAACTTATTCCTGGTCGCTGCCGCCAACAACACTTATGCCCAACATAATCATGATACGCCTGATAGTTCAATTCAATTACAATTTCAAGGGGTGCTGAGTACATTTCTTTCAGATCCGGAATTGAAAAAATTTCAATTACAATCATCACTGATGACTGTACCTCCTTCATTGGTTGATACGGTAACTCATCGTCATGATGCCGATTTATTTGGGTATGTTATCGAAGGCACTGTTGAGGTCGGCCTTAACCGTAAAGAACCGACTGTTTTCAAAGCAGGTCAAATGTTTCATGAAACAAGAAATGTTATTCATTCTCTATTAAGAAACCCGGACAAATCTTCCCCGGCCAAGGTACTGTTGATTTTTATTATAAAGGAAGGCAGGCAGGGATACACAAAGCTGTATCCGGATAAGTAAAGGTGTATTCACTTATTGCCGTCAAAATCCGGCGGCCCCGGTGCCGCTCCACGCACCGGAAAGAATAAATATCATTCCCGTTTACCAAAAATTGTGACCAATGATTTGACATTGACATAAAAGGAAATTAACCGGTATTTAAAAAAACAACGCTTTAACTCCAAACACGCTGTATTTCCGGCAAGTTGTTACCCATAGCCGTCAACTACTCAATGAAACTTCCTTAAGCCACGCGAAGAGGTAGTTTTATTGCAGAAATCATTCTCACTGATCCTTTGTTTATGAAAGCAAGTGTTTGTATCCCTATTTACTGAAACGTGAACAGTCAATACTACGTTCTCTATGCTGTTGAATTTTAACGCTGATTAATTCTATTCCTGGAATGTCAAGCCATCATAAAATGACTAAGCTTTACTCAAAAAATACCGCCGTAATAATTATTACTGCAATAATTATTCTATTCGCCTGCAAAAAAAGTACTCTATCGGATCCCGGAACTGGGAATGGCTCTGGTGCCGGAACTGGCAATGGAACAGTTATGGGAATTATCACTGATTTAAATAACTCTCCGCTGAGCAATGCCACTGTAGCCGGCGGAACCGCCACAGCCATTACCGATGCAAATGGAAAATTTACCCTCACAAAAGTTCAGTTCATTGCCGGTACGGTAGTAGTGAACGTTACCAAAGACGGTTTTTTTCAGGGCTCAAAAAATTTTGTATCAACGACTGCCGCCGTTAGCAATGCAAAAATTCAGTTGATACCTAAGCCTGCTTCTTCAACTATCATCGCATCTTCGGGCGGCGATGTTACCATTTCGGGTGGCGGTGCAGTCCAATTCAATCCGGGATTCATCAATGCAACTAACGGCAACATATATACAGGAAATGTTTCGGTGTCAGCTTCTTACTTTAATCCTACCGATCAAAATTTCAGTGCAACTGTACCTGGCGATTTAAAAGCTGTAAGCGCCGCAAATCAGCAGGGAGTTCTTCAATCATTTGGGGTAGTTGCAGTTGAAATGAACGATGCTTCAGGCAATAAACTGCAATTGGCATCCGGCAAAACGGCCACTATAACATTGCCGATTCCTTCTTTGTTGCAGAGCAATGCGCCAGCTATTATTCCACTTTGGTATTTTGATAATACAAAAGGGGTATGGAAACAGGAGGGAACTGCTTCAAAACAAGGTAATAATTATACGGGTATTGTAAACCATTTTTCATTTTGGAACGTGGGAGATCTTTCGGAAGCTGTAAATCTTACAGTAAGTTTTACGGATTCAGTAAGTGGAGCTCCGGCTATCAATCTGTATGTGAAATTAATCCAGAATGATTCAACAGGCACCTATGGTTATACAGATAGCACAGGAACAGCAAGTGGCCTGGTGCCGGTGAATGAAGTGTTGTACATGAAAGTGTTTAACCAGTGCGGAGCCCTTGTATATTCAAAGAGTATTGGCCCATTTAGCACCAACACTAATCTTGGCAACATACGTATAGCAAATGGAAATTGTAATCCACTCACTCCGGTTGCAGGGTTTACATATTCACCTGGAAATACTTCCCTTCCGGTAACGGTAACATTTACTAATACCTCCATAAATACGACAAGCTGGTTGTGGAAATTTGGTGACAGTACCTCCTCGACGGATCAAAATCCTGCACACACTTATACAATAGCCGGAGATTTTCTTGTTTATTTAACGGCAACCGGGCCTGCCGGATCAAACACTGTCGGTCAGGTAATACACATTTCCGGTCCGCCCTCTCCTGTTGCAGGATTTACTTATTCAGTTGGAAATACTTCTCTTCCTGTAACGGTAACATTTACTAATACCTCCACAAATGCGACAAGCTGGTTGTGGAATTTTGGAGATGGTACATCCTCTACGGTTCAAAATCCTGTACACACTTATACAACATCCGGAGATTTTCCTGTTCTACTGAAGGCAGCCGGACCTGATGGATCAAGAGACAGCATCACTCAGGTAATACACATTTCAGGCATTGTTGACGACGCATATATCAATCTTACACTGGATGGTATAACTTATTCATGGGCATATCCAGATATCACGGCTTACCATTCGGTAGACAGTGCCGGTACATATATCTACGGGCCCGGGAGTGGCAATAGCTGGATTAGTTTCTATACTCTTAACGAGAATGCCTCACCTGGCAATTATAATATTAATCTTTCAGCGACTTTGAATGGGATATCCTATCAGAGTGACAGCGCTACTACAACTATCACTGAATACGGAGCGCCGGGAGGGAATATTGTTGGAACAGCCTCCGGGCAATTGAGACAGAATTCAACAGGATCCAGTCCTTTTTCAATGAGCTATAGAGTAAAAAGAAATCGATAGATTTTTTAGATTAAATCGAGACAAGTGAAAAAGCAAAAATTAATAATACCGTTCCTGGTACTGATCTTTTGTTCCTGCCAAAAGGAATTGTCCGATGAGAAAAGTATCATAAATCATTAATAAAAAATCTTAAAAACCTAAATAAATAAAATGAAACCAAAATTTCTACATCTGGTATTTCTTAGTTGCATGATCAATGCAAGTGTTTCTGCACAGGTAACTATCACGGCACAAAAAACAATGGGCGGATCCGGCGGCGACTTTTTTCTATCGCTGGCGGCCACCCGTGATGGCGGGTCAATATCTGGCGGTACTTCCTATTCGGATATGTCTTTTGAAAAATCTGAAAATAGCAGAGGCAATGGCGATTACTGGGTTGTAAAAACGGATAAAGATGGAAAAATTCAATGGGACAAAACAATAGGCGGCAGCGGAAATGATAATCTGAAATCAGTAATTCAAACTTCCGATGGCGGCTATGCGCTTATCGGTGAATCTTCTTCCAATATCTCTTTTGAAAAAACGGATAACAGTCGCGGGCTGTCTGATTTCTGGTTGGTAAAATTAGGTCGCGGGGGAAATGTTCAATGGGACAAAACTATCGGTGGCAGCGGATCAGAATACATCGATCATATTGAGCAAACTGATGATGGTGGTTTTATTTTGTCCGGTTCATCTGACTCCAATATATCCGGTGAAAAATCGGAGAACAGTCGTGGCTTTATTGATTATTGGATCGTAAGGCTTGACGCCAGTGGCAATAAACTATGGGATAAAACAGTTGGGGGTAACAGTTATGACTGGTGCAGTCCTTTTGCACTTACCCGTGACGGCGGTGTTATTGTCGGGGGATTTTCTAATTCAACTATATCAGGTGAGAAAACGGAAAACTCCAGAGGTGGTTCTGATTACTGGCTGGTGAGACTTGACAACAGAGGAAATATTCAATGGGATAAAACTATTGGTGGAAGTGGAGATGAATATTGCCATGGTCTGTATCAATCGTTAGATGGCGGATATATCATCGGTGGTTCATCCCTGTCTGGAATTTCAGGAGAAAAAACAGAAAATAGCCGTGGCGGTGCAGATTACTGGGTTGTGAAAATTGATAAGAAAAGAAACGTGCAATGGGATAAAACCATTGGCGGCAGTTTCAATGACTGGTGCAATAGTATGATACCTACAAGGATTGGTGGTACTGCGATTTTTGGTGGATCGCAGTCTGCTGCATCAGGCGACAAAACTGAATATAGTCGCGGCGGCGCAGACTATTGGCTGGTAAACCTGAACAGCAAAGGTCAATTGCTTTGGGAAAAAACTATTGGCGGCTATTATGACGACTGGGGCGATGCAGTTGCAGAACCTGAAACGAATACTTTTTTAATAGGAGGACTCTCTTATTCTCCCATCGGTGCTGATAAACAGGATTTCGCCCGTGATAATGGTGATTATTGGATCGTAAAGTTGAATTATGGCAAAACTCTTACGCAAACGGACTCATCCAATCAACGAATCATTACTAAACCAATACAAAAGATATTAATCGATGCAGCATTTACAGTTTATCCAAATCCTGTAAAAAACATATTGAACATATATACCAGTGGCAAAACCATTGTTTCGCTTACCGATCAATCGGGAAAAATGATACTTACAAAAACAATTGATGCCAATGGTTTCATTGATATTACCAGATTGCCTCCTGGTATGTATTACGTAAAAAACAATTCAACAGGAGAGACTAAAAAAGTAATTGTAAGTAAATAAATACAAAATGATTCATGCGGGCAGGCAAGCATCAGCTTGTATGTAATGCAAAAGATGAAAAAGTAAGGTAGTGAGTGGATGTGTAGTGACGCCAACATGAAGGCGGTTTTACCGGTATGCCAGCGAAAAGCAGAATAACTGGTTATAGATGTGTTTTGCGCCTTAGGATCGGCAACTTTTTTCGCCCTCGTTGGTCTTCCAGAAAGAATCACGACACCGTTGCCTGTTGTGCGAGGGCTCTGTGCAGATGCGAAAACACGAACGGCACAGCCTGTTCCGTTCGTACGGGAAACTGAAAACGACCCCGCAACGTGCCGGCACCTTTAAAATCTTTGAATTATTTTTGACAACTAAATATGCCCCAACTTACATTAGACAGCAAAACTATTGACACACTCAGGAATATTCCTGATCTCATCCCGGTGTATCGTGAATATTACGAGGACTGGAACATTCGCGTGTTTGACAGAAGAAAGCACGAATGCCGAAATTATATTTCACCAAACAGGCGGGATTTTTTTAAAATACTTTTAGTAACAGAAGCCGTTGGCGTTTTTACAATAGGACTTAATACTTATTTTATCGAAAAGCCAACCATCTTATTTATTCATCCAAACGATATAATTTCCTGGAAAAACCTGTCTGAATTTAACAGGGGATATTATTGCTTGTTTAAAAGAGCATTCCTGAACGAACATACTCAATTAAAGACAGCCATTAACAAGTATAATGTTTTCACGGACAAAACGAAAAGCATCATCTCTTTAAACGAAACCGAAACATCCAGTTTAGAAAATATTTTTATAAAGTTGTACGAGGAAGGGTTATCCGGGAATAAATTCAGCGAAGATACAATGCAGGCTTATCTGCAATTACTACTTATTGAAAGCATTAAGATCGGGAACTTTCCAAAACCTGACAGTGTTTCAGATGAATATAAATATGTTCACCAGTTTTTTCAGCTATTGGAACAGGAAACAGCCAACATCAATTATTCAACCCCTATTCGTATTAAAACAGCAAAAGAATTTGCAGCTAATTTATCGGTTCATCCCAATCACTTAAATGCTTTGCTTAAAAAGCATACAGGGCAAAATATCAGCACGCACATCAGAAATCGTTTGCTGGAAGAAACAAAGGTTTTACTGCTTCAAACCGATTGGAGCTTACAGGATATTGGTTACAGCATTGGCTTTGCCGACCAACCCAATTTCAATTTATTTTTCAAGAAAAATACGGGTGTTACACCATCTGAATTCAGGAAAAGCTACCGTCTTTGAAATTCATAAAATATCCTTTGCTTTCAATACCAGGCAACCGTTTACCTGTTTTCATCTTTGTGTTCTAAAAAAATTCAAATGAAACCAGTAGTAAACATTCCGGCAGTTAACAACAACAGCAAATTTGCCAGTATGAAAGGCAGCCATGTAGCCATGAGAGTGCCTGACTTTGAAGCAAGTAAAAAGTGGTTTATTGAAAAGCTTGATTTTCGTGTTATACATGAATGGCCTTTCGGAGACCTTAATCTTACTTATTTAGCGCCAGCTACGGACGACAATTTTTGGGTTGAACTTCTTGCAGGAGGAACGCCCGGTAACCCACCCAATTATAG
>Ga0207689_10005897_pt1 | contig 10851 bp, 6 predicted proteins | sample KBSMisM52_FD_184312 | JGI IMG/M metagenome (GOLD analysis project Ga0207689, IMG submission 184312) | Miscanthus rhizosphere microbial communities from Kellogg Biological Station, Michigan, USA - KBS Miscanthus M5-2 (SPAdes) (version 2) | ecosystem: Host-associated > Plants > Roots > Rhizosphere... | reverse complement strand
CGTAGTCGAAGGTGGCGTCATCGTAGGGAAGGGCCATGGCGTCGGCGACTTCGAAACGGACGCGTGATCCGAACGCCGCGCAGCGGGCTCGCGCGCGCTCCAGGTGCGGCTCCTCGAGGTCGACGCCGACGAACGATGCTTGCGTGTACTTCTCCGCGAGGCGCGCCGTGATCTCGCCCGTGCCGCATCCGAGGTCGAGCACGACCCCCTCGGGCGGATGCCGCGCGACGATCGGTTCCTCCTGCGGCCAGATGGCTTCTGCCTGCGCGGCGAGTGTGCGCACCATCGACTCGTCGGCCATCTCCTTCGCTTGCGGACTGCTGCCGGGATTCATCGGCGGATTCTATGACGACGGGCAAAGGCGTTCTGCTCGGTAGGTCTATACTTACCGCACAATTCAGCCCAACCCAATCAGGCAACTCCGAGCTCGCTTCTTCATCGATTGCAGAAGAAAGGATCGCCATGAACTCTCAACCCTTCGCCCGAGGACGGGCCAGTGCTCCTCCATCCACCCAGATCGACAACCTCGGACTGCTGGCCCGGCTGGCCGGTACCTGGGTGGGGTCGGGATTCAACCTCATCTCGAAGCCGGGGAAAGATGTCGGCGTGGAATTCGTGCTGCAGGTGAACGCAACGAGGGAAACGATCACGTTCGACCCGATCGGCGGTCCGGTGCCGAATCGCGGCTCCGTGCAGGACGACATCAACATCTTCGGATTGACCTATCTGCAGGAAGTCAGCGACGCGACGACGAATGGAGCGCTGCACATCGAGCGCGGCATGTGGCTGAACGTTCCGCCCACGTCCGACCCGAGTCAGCCGCAGACGATCGTCAGGCTGTCCACCATTCCGCATGGCGACTCGGTGCTGGCGCAGGGAAGCGGCATCGCCGTTTCCAACACTCCGCCGCAGATCGAAAAAGTCAGTCCGATGCCGTTCAATGACGGCGGGCCGATTCTGGGAGGTTACTTTCCACCGCCACCGTTTCCTCCTTCCACTGACCCCGTGCCGTTCCCTCCCGGCTTCGATCTCGACGATCCCAATCAGGCGCTCAGGGACGCGCTGACGGGGCAGGTCATTTCGGAGATGGTCGTGCTGCAAGTCTCGACGAACAAGCCCTTTCCCAATGACCAGGAGGTCCTGCCCGGCCTTCCGTTCGGCGGCGGCGTCCTCAACATCCCGTTCGTGGAAAAGAACGCCAACGCCGTCTCGCTCGACTCCGTTTTCTGGATCGAGACCGTAGCCCCGCCGGCCGGCGCTCCTCCCGGCACCGGACCGACGATGCAGCTTCAGTACACGCAGACGGTGATCCTGGACTTTCTCGGCATCCATTGGCCGCACATTTCCGTGGCTACGCTGGTCAAGCACTAAATCCAAAAAGGAGACTCCGAACATGGCCTCAACGCTCTCATTCAAACTCGATCTTCTCTTCAAGGACGAAGTCGGAGACACGGGAGGAAACTGGCAATACGCCACCGCTGACTCCAAGGAGCAGACGACCGGCGAGGCGGTGGTGCTGATCGCCACGAAACGCCAGAACCATTCGCACGGCGTCAAAATCCCGGCGTCGATGCTGACGGCAACTGTGATGTTCCCCGCGCACGGAACCGGCGTCCCTCCCAACCTCACACTGCAAGGCGTACACGACCTGGTATCCAACAACGAGACGGGAAGCGTCAGCGCGGCATCGCCAACGCTCGCCGATTACATCGGCGGCGCGTTCTCGTTCGACGCCAAGAAGGGGCTGTTGACGATTTCGCCGCGGAAGGGGTGAGTGGTTTCGTGACGCGCGTTTTTCGCGCGCGTTCACCAGGAGAGAGACGCTTCCCCGATCCTTCGCCCCTAAGGTACTCTCCCGTTCCCGGCGTTCCGCCGACCGCAGTCATCCCTCATGCGCACAGCGGTCTTCTCCATCATCTCCCCGAACTATCGGCACTCCGTCCGCGTGCTCATGGCCTCGGCGGCGAAACACCAGCCGGAGTGGGATCGGTTCGTTCTGCTCGTCGGCGGCGCGGCGGGAGAGGATCGTGACCGGGAATCGTTCATCACGGTGCCGCTGGAGGACCTGCCGCTTCCGAATCCGCGGCAGTTCTGTTTTCGCTATTCGATCCTCGAGCTGAACACCGCGGTCAAACCGTGGATGTTCGCGTACCTCTTCGCCCGCGGCTACGATCGTGTCGTCTTCATCGACCCCGACGTCGTCATCTATAGCCCGCTCATCGAGATCGACGAGGCGTCGCCGGAGACGTTTCTGGTCCTCACGCCGCACATGACGGGCTTCGGCGAAGGGGGTGAACATCCGTTCGAGCGGACCATCCTGCAGGCCGGCATCTACAACCTGGGATTCCTGGCCGTCACGCGCCGGCCGCCGCTGGAGCGGTTTCTGGCCTGGTGGCAGGGGAAGCTCGAATATCAATGCGTCGCCGATACCGAGCGCGGACTTTTCGTCGATCAGAAATGGATGGACCTCACGCCAGGCCTTTTCGCCGGCGTCATGATCCTTCGTCACGACGGATACAACGTCGCCTACTGGAACCTGAGGCAGCGCACTGTAGTCGGAGACAGCGCCAACGCCACGGTCAACGGCCAGCCGCTGCGGTTCTTCCACTTCAGTGGATTCGATCCCGCCGATCCCGGCATGGTGTCGCGCCACGACGCCACCCTGATGGTTGCGGACGCAGGCGGCGTGGACAAACTCATCAAAGACTATGTCGCCGCCATCCGGGCGGCCGGTTATGAGTCGTTCAGGAACGCGCCCTATTCCTTCGGCACATTCGCCGACGGCACGCGGCTGCCCGACGTCGTCCGAATCGCCTATCGCAATTCGAGCAAGCTGCAGTCGGCATGTGGGGCTGATCCCTTCGAGCACCCGGAGGTTTTTCGAGGGATTCGCGTGCCTTCGCGCGGTCCGCGCACGTCGAAGATTGCCGCTCGGGCGTATCGATCGCTTTCCCTCGCCAGGCCGCTGGTGCGTCTGTTTCCCAAGTCTCTTCGCACGGCGCTGCGCGAGTTCCTCCTCGGCCGCAAGGAATCGGCGCCGCGGACAACTCGACCCGAGTCGTCTCTTCTGCCGGGACTCAACATCGCCGGGTACATTACCCACGACACCGGCGTGGGCGAGTCGGCAAGGCTCTGTCAGAAGTCGTGCGATGCGGCCGGACTTCCGAACCACCTCATCGATGTCGGAGTCCGCGATGGGCTGGCGCAGCAGCCGGTTTATCGCGCCAGCGTCTTTCATGTGAATGCCGATCAACTGCCGGCCGTCTACAGCGAGATGGCGGCGCTCTTCCGCGCCAGCGCCTGCAACATCGGAGTCTGGCATTGGGAACTGCCCGAGCTGCCCGACGCCTGGATTGCGTCGGCCGATCCGCTGGACGAGATCTGGGCTCCCAGCGCCTTCGTGCAGAGCGCGATCAGCAGGAAGGTGAGCATTCCAGTGGTGCACATGCCGCACGGAATCGAAGTGACGGACATCGAGCCGTGCTCGCCCGAGGAGCTCGGCGTGCCGTCGGGGAGATTCACGTTCCTCTGCATGTTCGACTTCAGCAGCGTGGTGCATCGAAAGAATCCGCTCGCCGCGGTCGAAGCTTTCGGCCGCGCCTTCGCCGGATCGCCGGCGACGGCGCTTCTGATCAAAACGAGCCACGCGGACAGGCATCCCAAGGAGTACGCCGAGTTGCAGAACCGTCTCCGAGGGATTCCGAACGTTTACCTGACCGATCGGATGCTCTCCCGCGCGCGCGTGAACGGCCTGATCTCCGCGTGCGACAGCGTGGTCTCGCTCCACCGTTCCGAGGGCTTCGGACTCATCCTCGCCGAAGCGATGTACCTCGGCAAACCGGTCGTGGCCACGGGATGGTCGGGCAACATGGACTTCATGAACAGCGGGAACTCATGTCCCATCGCGTACGAGCTCGTCACGCTCGATCGAACGCATCACTACTATGCCGCCGGCCAGCAATGGGCGGAGCCGGATATCGATCACGCCGCGCATCTGATGCGACGGGTTTTCGAGGACCCGGATTTCCGAACGCAAATCAGCGAGCGCGGACGGGAGACGATTCGATCGCAGTTCAGTCCCGCCGCCGCGGGATTGCGATACCGGAAGCGGCTGGCGTTTCTGGGATTGATGAAAGGGTGATCCACTAATTCAAAACCTCGCCGATGTCGTCACAAAGCCCTGCTGCGATTCCCAGGTGCCGCCGCGGTAGTTCGACATCAGCACGAGGCGCAGGCCGACTTTTCGATGTCCGGACGGGCCGGCGATCTTTACTTCGAAGCCGGCGGGGAACTTCGGATAGGTGGTGTCGGGCTTCGCGTAGAAGAACATCGGATGTGTGATCCGGAACGGTTTGATTGGGGTGCTCGGCGTGAAGGCGATCGAGTAGTCCATCCGGCCACTGATCCGGCCGCCGCGCATATCCGGGAGGAGCGTTTTCGTGCTGGCAATGGCGATCTGCGGCTTGTTCAGCGCCGCGCCGAACGCGCCGGCGTCGGCGGGAGTGAGGTCGTAGAAGGCGTTGTCGATCGCCTGACCCGGATCCCAGGCGCGCGAGATTTTGGCGGCCTGCAGCTTCGGCACGACCAGTTTCAATTGCGCGGAGGTGAGGCTCTTCAGCTGAAAGTAGTCGGCATATTCAAAGCTGCGGCTCTCCAGCAGGTCGACAAAGAAGCCGGTGCCGCCGAAGCTCCGCCCGCTGTTCGAGACCATGTACTCGTATTCGAAGCGATAGCGATCGGCCAGAAATTCGACGTCGGGCGTGCCGGCCTTTCCGTCGTCGTCGTACATCACCGACAGCGGTTCGAGCTGCCGGACGATCAGAAGCGAGTTGCCGGCGCGCCGGTCCACGCCGTTTCCTACGTCGGGATCGAGAGTGGTCTCGGTTTGAAAGACCGGCAGCAGCGTATCGGTCCATTTCACCAGCCCCGGAAGCTGCAATGCGGCGCGATAAGCAACGCCGGTGGCGTCCTCCTGATAGGCCACGCGCGACTGCATGATCTCGCCCTGCAGCCGGTTCACCACGCGCTGGGTCATGATGGTCATGTCATTGTGGCTTTCGGCGAACATCGACGCGCGCATGGCGTCTTCCAGCAGCTTATAGACGATCATCATCAATACGCTGACCACCGCCAGCACCATGACGATTTCAATGAGCGACATTCCCCGCTGCGATTTCGACGCTCTCATGCTCACGACCTCTTGATGAACGCGCGATATTGATGAAATGCGTAATGCAACGGCAAACCGTCGCGATAGGCCTCCACTCGAATGACGTAATTCCCTTTCGGGAAGCTCCCCGCGGGCACGCTCCATGCGTAGCTGGACGCCGTCAGCAGGAGCTTGTCGGCGGGCTTCACGCCCGGTGTGGCCACGCTCTCGTCCTGGATATAACGCCAGTTCTTGCCGTTGTCGCGGCTATACATCAGCGCGAACCGTACGGGCGTGTCGTCCTTGAAATTCACCGGATACGACGGCGTATAGGCGATGCCATCCCACCGCTTCCAATCGAGGTTCCAGGTGATGCTCACCGCCGACGGGTCATTGATGTCGATCGAGTCGTTGGGTGTGGCGATCACGACGCGCGGAAGCTCGCGAACGCGCGCTGGATCGGAGACGCCGGCGGCCTTAGCCAGGCCGGCGTTCATGAAGCTCTGCACGAGGCTGAGGAACGACCAGCGCGCAATGAAGGCCACGCCCGACTGTCCCGAGGGGGATAGGCCGTTCACGACGATGAAAGCCGTATCTTTGTTCTCGTCGTGCATCGACAGGAGTGAGCTCCCCTGGATGTTCGACTGGTGCTTATAGAAACGCGCCTCCGTCTGCAGGGTGGTCGGCTGGCCATAAGACGGCTGCAGGAAATGATCGGGGTTCATGGCCGTGTCGTTGATATTGATGTCGAAGGGACGATTGTTCGAAATCGAGGGAGCCAATGGAAACTTGTAGGTGTTGGCGATGACCGTGCCGTCTGTGTCGAGGTTGCCGCTGGTGTTGTCGGCATAGACGTGATGAAACGTCGAGGACGTGCTGCCGGTCCAGAAAAAGGTGGTGCTCCCTTCCTCCTGCGTACGGCGTACGGCTGGATTGAAGGTCGTGCCGGATGGGAGATTCGTGGTGATGTTCTCGCGCAGTGTGCGTAAGAACGTGCCGTTCGCGGTGCCGGTGGGGAGATTTCCGGTCGCCTTCCACGTCGGATACGCGGTATCGGGATAGAGCTCGCCGAGCCAGCTCATTCCCCACCAGCTCGTTCCGTTTTCCTTGATGACCTTTACCCCGCCGGGGATCGTATTGATCACCGCGTTGGTGATCGACTGTTCGTAGCGCGTAGCCGCCGCGCCGCCGGTGAACGGTTTCTCCGAAAGGGGGATGCTGTTCGGAAAGCCGTTGGCGTCGTCGTAGCCGATCTCGTTGCCGATTCCGACGTAGTAGTACGAGAAGCCGGTCATGGTCGTGTAGAGCGAGTGCGTCCGGAGCAGCGCCGACCGGAGCATCTGGAACATGCGGGGAATGTCGAGCTCCAGCATTCCTCCGCCGGTGCTCCAGCCGTCGTTGTTGCTGGTGATGTCGCCGGAGTTGTTCTTGATCCCGTAAAAGGTGCCGGCGGGCGCCGCATAGGACCAGCCCGGCCAGTCCGAGCGCCGGTTCCCGGTCGTATCGTGAAAGTCGTCGAAATACCGGTTGTATCCCATGCCGAGCGGGTCGGCGCGCATGAGGCCGGAAGTGCCGTGCGGCATCTTCAGATCGGCATAGGGACAATGCCGCGGATCCCCGATGATCTGGAAACGCTCGGTGAGTGGAAGATTGGGGTCGTGGGTGGGATCGCCGAAGACCCACTGATCGTCGCCGCGATACGAATACGTCCGCGAGAGATTCGATTGCGCATCCGCCGGCGGACTGGAGATTCCCGCGGTGAAATCGTCCCCGATGCGCGTCTCGAACGTGAGAACGCTGTTCGAGGGGAGCACGAGCGTCGGGACCTTGATCACCCACCGGGCAGTGTTTCGCGCTCCAAGGCCTGCCGTGGTCAGGTTGGTGGTGAACGGCTGCGGTGACGTCGAATCGGGGAGATCCTCGACCGGCGACGGGTTGTATTGAAGGTTGTAGAGCCGTTTGGTGTCGTCGAGACCGCCGCGATCGCAGGGGTTGGTCACTTTCACGCACGGCGTCTTGAGCGGTGTGTTGTAAAGACGGACGATCGTGTCGCCGCCGGCAATCTGCGAAGACCACCACATGCGCGTTGGCGCGGAGGGCGGAGCGGCCGCATTGCTGCCGTTGCCTGCCGTATAGAAATCGGCGCTGCCGTCGCCGTCGAAATCGACGCCCCCTGTGATTGCCGTGATGTCCGCCGGCTGCGGCGCCCAGTTGATTCCCTTCAGGACCACGGTGACGGGAGTCGCTACCCCGCCTTTGCCCAGCCAATCGGGGACCGCGCCCGGATTGGCAATGTTCGTGTGATACGCGTACACGCGGAGATTGACGATGTCGGTGTTCTTATAGCGAAGCCGCTCCGGATGAGCGACGGCACGGACGTTCGGATACCTGTTTGGGTCCTTTGCCGGATCCGAATAGTTGCGCACCGGAGGAAAGGGGAACAGCTCGCCGTGCAGGTTGATCAGGATAGCGTTGGTGTACCTCGACGGATGCATGTACATGTCGTCGAGCAGCAGTCGCAGCGTCGGCGACGTCGCCGTTTCGAGGCCTGCCGCGACGCGCCCATCGAAGAGGGCGCGCTCATCCTGGTAGCGCATGCTGTGGTTGTACTGGTCGGCCAGCGCGTACGGCAACGAATTGGTCGGGTCGGCGCCGTTCGTCACCGTGCCGTCGACCGAGATCCGTCCATTGAAGAAATCCGGCGGATAGTAGTGGTCCACCGGAGAGCCGGCCGGCAAAAGGCCGGGATAGAAGTAAACAGAGTTGATCGGGGACGTGGAGTCGGCCGCGCCGTTGACGAAAGGTGTGTAATACGGGTCCCGTCCATAAGAGAGCTTGCGGATCCAGTGGCGCCGGAACTTCAGCCCGGCGTGACGCGATTCCAGATCGAGCATCGCGCTCTCGACGAACGGCACGACATTCTCCATGTAGACCCACCACCCCGGCACGTTCTCGATCGCGACCAGATAGAGGTCATAGACCTGCGTAGGCGGCGAATTCTGGCCGATGGTGCTGAGGACGCTCGCCACTTCGGCGATAAGGCGCGTGCCGCCGATGTCATTGATATACACCGCCACGCGGACCAGGCGGAGGTCGTTGGCTCCCGGCACTTTCTGTACCGTGATGCGGCGCTCGAAGAGCCACTTTCCCTTGCCGAGGTCCGTGTTTCCGCTGACGGGCGCATCGGGCTTGGTCACGCCGGACTGCGTGGTCAGTATTGTCTGATTGGTGGTGCCGTCGTCGTAGGAGTCGAGCACCGAACCGTTCGCTCCGTCGCCGTCGCTCTGTACGAGCGCCTTCAATTCTTCGAGCATGGAGAGCGCCTTCTGCGTGGCGAACTGTTTGTTCATGTTGATCTGCGTGCCGCGATAGGCAACCGACAACATGCGGCCGGAGAAAACGACGATCACCGATACGATTGCCAGCGAAACCAGCACCTCAGCCAGGGTCATGCCCCGTTCACTCTTACGCATCGTCAACTCCCATTGATGGTGCCGGCGATCCACGGAGAGCGCGAGAAGAGGTAGTTCCCCATCTGCAGGCGCACCTGATCGAGGATCGCCGCGTCGTAGTTGATTTCGGAGAGGTCACCGCCGGCGGAGAGCGTGGCGTTGCCCAGCGCCACGACCGAGCCGCTGATGCTCGCCGGCGGCGACATGTTGAACTGACCGCCGACCCAGATCACGCCGCTGAAAAACGTGTCCGAATTTGGATTGAGAATCAGGTTGCCGAGGACGACCAGAATCCCGCTGCCGTTGAGCTTCTTTTGCGGATTGAACGTCGCGTTTCCCTTGATGACGATCAGGGCCATCGACGGCAGCGGATCGGGCAGTTGCTTCTCATCGTCGACGACCACGTCGGCCATGGCGATCAGCTCCTGTTGGGTGACGCCGAAGACCGCGGGCAGCTGGAATGACTGCGTGGTCGTGTTCTGGGCCGGATTCCCCGTGACGGTGCCTTTGTTCGTGATCACGCCGGTGCTGGGCGGGTAGGCCACTCCAATGCCCGACGGACCGCCCTGCACGCGCCCCGCCTTGGTGACGTTCACATTGTCGGCGCGCACGGCATTGAGTGCTGCATTCGCCGGAAGCTGAAGCCCGAGGCGTTGAATCTCTGCGCGCATGGTGGTGTGAGCGAGCACGACATTCGGCGGCTTGTTGGGCAGTTTCGCCGGGTCATTGCGCACATAGATGGTCCCCTCGGACTCGATTCGCCAGATCGTTCCGTCCTGAGGTTTGCCGCGACGCTTGCTGACGTCCAGGACTTTGGTCTTATCGACGGTGTAGCGGCCATAGACCACGGCCGATGCCACCTGGTACGTGCGCACGATGCCGGTCGCCGGATCGTCGGTCTCGTTTACGGGCGGCACGTGCGGCGGCACGTGCACGCAAACGCCGCCGGGATCGAGCTGCGGATTGAACAGCACCACCGGCTGCTGCTTTTGATGAACGAACCAGGACAGCGACTCATTGATCCCGGCCTGCGCCGCGTTGATGGCCTGTCCGTTATAGGTGAGCTGCTTTGCGACGATGCGGCCTGACAGGCTGGTCATCTGCAGCATGATCAGCAACAGCAGGAGAATCATTGTCGCGGCGAAGAGAACCGCGATCAGCGCGATTCCGCGCTCACGGCCGCGCCGCCTGCGCAAGAGAGGTCGTTGTGCCATGCATTGACTCCGATCGCTGAATTTGGGATAGAGCATCCGCAGGACGGCTCGAAAATCACCTGAAAACACGAAAGGGGCATTACGCCCCTTTTTGTCCGGCTTTCGTGGCCGTCGTCGATTGATCGCTGGGTCAGGTCGCCTCTACACCTCCGAAGGGTTGTACAGAAAAATGAAAAGGGGCATTACGCCCCTCAGTTCGGCCAGATAGCCGCGGAAGACTTCTGTTTCGGTCATGCGCCCGTCTGATTTCCGCCCGAAAATAAAAAAGGGGCTATACGCCCCTTTGTTTGGTATCGAGTACCGCGAAGCTCAGATGGTTAACGTTTTTCGGTGTTTTCTCCTTGAAACGTTGCAAAAGATATCCAAGAGTCGTGAATAAGACATTCGAGCGTGCGTCAGAAGTTCGTGATCTCGATCGACTAATCCACTAATCCACTAATCGACTAATCTACTCATCCCGTGCTCCTGTTCGCTGCCCTTCTCGCCGTCTCCGCTGCCGGCTACGGCCAGCAGTTCGGCACGCGCATCGACGTCTCGGCGATCGAGGTCTCGGTGAGCGTGCGGGATGCCAGCGGAAACGTTCCGCGCGATCTGAAGCCGGACGACTTCGTGTTGCTGGAGGACGGCAAGCCGCAGCGGATCATCGGCCTGTCGTACGGCCAATCATCGTCGCCAGACGCGGCAACACCGGCTCCTCCGCGGCGGGTGGTGGTCTTTCTCCAGCAGTCGCTCTCGACGACGGACGGACTTCGCGGCGCCGTCAAGGCGCTCGTCCCGGAGGCCGAAAGGCTCACGGCGATGGGGGAGGTCGAAGTGATTACCGACGTCCCGTCGCCGCATTCGCTGCTCGGTCCGACCCGGGACGCCGCGTCGCTGCGTGCCATTTTCACCAGACTCGGTGGCGAGATCGAGGGGCGCGAGGAGCTGATTCGCATGCGGCGGGAGTTTCTGATCGGCAATCCGTCGACTCACGACGAAAGCGGCGCGGCCGAGGGGCTGGCGGGCAGAGATCAGATTCGGATGAGGGCGCGGCAGG
>Ga0207689_10005893_pt1 | contig 10855 bp, 10 predicted proteins | sample KBSMisM52_FD_184312 | JGI IMG/M metagenome (GOLD analysis project Ga0207689, IMG submission 184312) | Miscanthus rhizosphere microbial communities from Kellogg Biological Station, Michigan, USA - KBS Miscanthus M5-2 (SPAdes) (version 2) | ecosystem: Host-associated > Plants > Roots >... | reverse complement strand
GGCTTGTCTCCTGATACTGGTGCGGCTGCGTCCCTAGACCGGCAGGCCCGTCAATCCTAGATGCGGCGCCATGACCCAGCCAATCGGCGAATTGACCGACCGCATGCGCGATATCTTCGGCCTCGTGGTCGAGGCCTATCTCGATCGTGGGATTCCGGTTGGTTCGAAGACCCTGGTCAGCAGCGTCAACCTGTCCCCGGCCTCCATCCGCGGGGTAATGCAGGATCTCGAGGAGCGGGGGCTGCTTACGCATCCGCACACGTCCGCGGGGCGGATCCCGACCGAGAGCGGCCTTCGCCTGTTCGTTGACGGCATCATGCAGGCTTCTGCGCCCGACCCGCGCGAGCGCGCCGAGATCGAGCGGCAGATCGTACGCGACCAGCCGATCGAGGACGCGCTCGCGGCAGCCTCAGCGGCGCTGTCGGGGCTTTCGCACGCCGCGGGTGTGGTTCTCGCGCCGAAGCAGGAGCTCAGGCTCAAGCAGCTCAATTTCGTTCCCTTGAGCGATACCCGCGCGCTGGCGGTGCTCGTTGGAACAGATGGCAGCGTCGAGAACCGCATCGTTCCGCTGGATACGGGCGCGACCGCGGCCGCGCTCACCGAAGTCAGCAATTTCATCAATGCGCGCTTGTCGGGGCTCACGCTCGCCGAAGCGGAGGGCCGCCTTCGTGCCGAAATCCGCGATCGCAAGGACGCGATCGACTCCGCGGCGGCGGAGCTGATCGCCTCAGGCCTCGCGGCCTGGACCCAGGATCATGCCCGCCGTCCGGTGCTGATCGTCCGCGGCCAGGCCAATTTGATCGACGAAACCGCGGCAGAGGATCTCGAGCGCGTCCGCCGCTTGCTCGACGAGCTCGAGGAAGCGCAGGAAATCGCCCGCATCCTCGAAGGCGCGCGAGACGCCCCAGGCTGTCGGATCTTCATCGGATCGGAGAACCGGATGTTCGCACTTTCCGGCTCATCGGTGATCGCCGCGCCCTATCGCGGAAGCCACGGCGAGGTAGTCGGAGTTGTTGGCGTGATCGGCCCGACTCGGTTGAACTATGCGCGCGTGGTCCCCATGGTGGATTTCACGGCGAAAGCGCTGACGAGATTGATGGCATGACGGACGACGACGACCAACTGCACGAAGACGCCGAAGAACTTCGCAAGGCGACGGCCGAAGGCTCGCCCGAGCTCGCCGAGCACGACCGCGTCGCGGAGCTCGAGCAGCAGCTCGAAGAAGCGAAGAGCAAGGCGCTCTACGCTGCCGCGGAGATCCAGAACGTCCGCCGCCGGCTCGAGCAGGAGAAACAGCAGGCTTCGGCCTACGCCCAGGCGGGGTTCGCCAAGGACATGCTGGCGATCAAGGACCATCTCGAACGAGCACTGGTTGCGGTCACTGAGGAGCTTCGCGACGACAAGACCGCCAGCCAGTTCCTCGCCGGCATTGAAGCGACCGCCCGCGAGCTGGAATCGGTCTTCGCCCGCCACGGCATCAGCCGCATCAAGTCGGTCGGCGAGAGCCTCGACCCGCACCGTCACCAGGCGATGATGGAAATCCCGACCGACCAGGCGGAGCCCGGCACGATCGTCGAGGAGATGCAGGCCGGGTACATGCTGCGGGACCGGCTGCTGCGTCCCGCGCTCGTCGGAGTTGCGAAGAAGCCTTAATGCACTTCGCGGTGGTGGGATTCGCCCTTGCTCGCGAGACTGAAGCGCGGCTCCGGTTTCGCTGAGCCCATCAGCCGCCGAGCCGAGTACCGCCCGACCTCGGGTCCATGCTTGAAACCGTGTCCGGAACCGCCGCCGACGAGCAGCACATTTTCCAATCCTGGGTGGAAATCGATCAGGAAGTCGCCGTTCGAACTATTCTCATACTGGCAGACTTCCGCGCCGATCAGCTGCGCGCCCCTTAGCGACGGGAAACGACGGTCCCGGTACTCGACGATCTCCGCGAGGGCGGCGGCCGTCGGACGGCGATCCTGCGTGTCGGGATCGACCTCCACACCATGCTCGTCGTGCGCGATCTTCGCGCCGCGGCCCTCGAGGTCGGGAAAGCCGTAGAAGATGTCGCCGCCGTTGAAATCCGCCCAACCGGGCATTGCGCTTGGGAGGAAGCGGCGATCGCCTGGCGGAATCGCAAAATAAAAGACCTCCTGCCGCGTCGAGAGAATTCTGGGCCCGATCACGTCCGGAAACAGCTTGGACAGCCACGGCCCCAGCGCGAAGACGAAGCGGTCGGCCGCCAGCCGTTCGCCGTTGGCGAGGTGGACCGCGTCGAGCTCTCCGCTCGTTCCGTCGCCTGGCGGAAGCGCATTCCCCTTCGCGTAGGTGCCGCCGGCCCTGACGAAGCGCTCGACGAGAGTCTGCACCGACCGCCGTGCCATCAGCGCCCCGAAGCCAGGCTCGTAAAGGCCCACGCGAATCCCGTCGAAGTCGATCATCGGGAAGCGCTTCGCCATCTCGGCCTGGTCCAGCACCTCGGTCGGAAGGCCGAACGTCTTGTGCGCGGCGATGCTGTCCTGGACGTAGGGTTCCTCGGTCGGAAAGAAGAACAGGATCCCGCACTGGTGGAGGATCGGCAGGCCCGAAACCGCGCTCAGCGCTTTCCACTGCGGCAAGGAATCCCGCGCCATCCGAGTGTAGATCGCGTCCTTGCCGTAGGCTGCGCGGGTGAGGCGGGATTCGCCGCCCGACGAGGCGCGGCTGTGCGCGGGTCCCTGAGCGTCGACCAAGGTGACGCGATGACCCAGCTGCTGGAGGTGATGCGCGGTCCAGGCGCCGAATACGCCCGCCCCGACGACCACGACCTGTTCCGCGCCTTTTTTGCTCATCGGTTTCGCCATTAGCGGAGAAACGGCTGCGCCGCCCGCCCCAAGGAGGAGCGAGCGGCGCGTTACGCTCAAACCTGGCACCAGTCTCCGATCAGTTACCGCGCTCGCCGCTGGGCGCCGGTGGTGGCGGCGGAGGAGGCGGGGGCGGCGGAGGCGCTGGAGGAGCCGGCTCAGCCGCGGGAGGTGGCGGTGGTGGCGGTGGCGGCGGCGGCGGTGCTGCGACCACGCGCGGACCGCCGAACTTCCAACGCGCGGTCAGACCGATCGTCCGCGGCTGGCCGATATTGTAGCCGTACCGGGCGCGCAGGCCGCGCTCGCGGTCGAGCGACAGCTTCGGGTTCGCGTCGAAGATGTTCTTCACATATCCGACGAACTCGAGGCCATTGTCCCACTTCAGCGAAAGTGACGCGTCAACCAGTGTGTACGGCTTCAATTTCAGCGAGCCGATGTCGATCCCCGTAGGCGACGCGGTGCCGACACCATAATTGCCCGTCACTGGATCGAAGAAAATCAGATCGACAAACTGGTTCGCGGCTTCCTGGTCACCGGGCTGGGTGAAACGGCTGCCGACCCGCTGGACGCTGGCATTGACATACCATTCGCCCGATGAGCTGAACCTGCTCCCGTAACCGGCGGTAGCCGCGAGCTGATACTTGGGCACCGTCGGAAGGCGATTGCCGTCACGAATACCGGTCCTGGTCGCCAGAATCGGATTCGCGATCGTGGAATCGAATTCCGAATTCAACACGCTTCCCGCGAACGACAGGTCGAGCCCTTCGATCGGGTGCAGGGAGAACTCCGCTTCGATGCCCTGGCTATGCGCCTTGGGCACGTTGAAGACCAGACGCGACGAACAGCTGCCCGCGTCCACGGTGACCTGCAAGTTCTTGATATCATTGTAGAAAGCTGCAGCGTTGAAAGTGATTCCGTGGCGAGAGTATTTGACGCCGGCCTCGTAGTTCCACAGCGTCTCGTCCTTGTAGGTTGCAGCTGCGAACGGCCCGTAGATCGCCTGGTCGGGGATGGTACAGATCGGAATGTTGAGCGGGTCGTTGACGCCGCCGACACGAAAGCCCTTCGACGCCTGAACGTTGACGCTAAGGCTCCGGTTCGGCTCCCAACTCAGGATTGCCCTTGGCGAGAAGCCATTCGACTTGGTTTCGTCCGTCCGATCGTCGCCGTTCGAGAACAGGCCGCCCGAATGAAACCGGCGCGTCTCATGGAACCAATAATAGCGCCCTCCTGCCGTGGCCTTGATCTGGCCAAATTTGTAGCTCGCTTCGCCGAACAGCGCCCGCTGCTTGATGTCGTAGGGCAAATCCGCGTGGTACGGATTGTCCGTCAGCCCGAAGCCATTGTCCACCGCAGCGGACACCCCAGGCGCGATCGCCGCGTCGATGAAGGCATCATATCCGGGCGTCGGGAGCCGCTGCTTGTAGTTGCGATCGACGTCGCTGAGGAAACCGCCGATCACCCACTGCAATGGCCCGGATCCGGTGGAGGCGAGCCTGACTTCCTGAGTGAGCTGGTCGAGCTTGGTCGTATCGCGCAAGTTGGAGGCAAGATTCGCAATCTGCGGATCGAGCGTCGCGTTGAACGGACCCAGGATTAGAGCGCCGGTGACGATATCGCGCGTGAGCAGAAGCGGGAAGATACCGACCGAACCTGTCAGCGCAGACGCATCGCGGCTAACGAGGATGTTGCGGTTCATGTAGCTCGTCACGGACGTGATCTCGGCGCCGCCGAAATCGTAGCTGGCCGTCAAATCCGCGAGCGTCGTCTGGTCGCGGAATTTCTCCCGCAGCTTCAGATATTGCGTGCGCTCGCCAAGGTCGGTGCCGGCCGCGCCGGTGGTGAACTGGTTGTCGTAGAGAATGTAGTGGTCTTCGCGGTTGAAGCCGTTTGCAGTCGACCGCTGGAAAACCAAGCGCGGCGTAACCTTCACCCCGGGGACTGGTTCCCACAGGATCGACACGCGGGTGCCGAACCGGTTTCCGTCGTTGACATTCTTTCCGCCGGCCGGACCGACCGCGTCGATAAACCCGCCGAAGTGGGTCTGGTATGCGACGATGCGAAGGGCGGCCGTATCTGCTAGCGGGACGTTGACCGCAGCCTTGAAGTCCCAACCGACATCGCCTCCCTTGAGGACATTAATTCCGGCCTCGGCGGAGCCTTCAACGACGCCAATCTTGGGCTGGTTGGTGATGTAGCGGATCGTGCCGCCGACCGAACCCGACCCAAACAGCGTTCCCTGCGGGCCACGCAGGGTCTCAACCCGGTTGAGGTCGTACAAATCGAAATCGGGCGTGAACAGCGACGCCGACGTGATGCTCTCATCGAGGTACACGCCGACCTGTTCTTTGACGCCCGGCTGGTCACGGACGATCTGGCCCGCCGAAACGCCGCGGATCGAAACCTGGCTTTGCCCCGGGCCGAGGTTCTGGACCGTGAGGCCGGCGACGTTGCGGCTGATGTCCTCGATCGTTTGCGCATTGGCGCGCTCGATGTCCGCCTGCGTCTGCGCGTTCACCGAGAAGGGGACGTCCTGGACCGTCGACGCTCGCTTGGTCGCGGTGACGATGATTGCTTGTTCATCCGCTGGCGCGGCCGCCTGATTGGCCGGCTGAGCCACCGCTTCCTGGCCTGTCTGGGCGGCGGCCGGAACTGCAATAGCCAACGCGGACGTACCAATGAGCAAAGCTGCCGAAATGCGCATGAGGTCCCCCTTTTTTGTCGTTGATCCGACTTATGCCCGAAACGGCTGTCTCTGAGGAAGGCCGCGCGAAGGGGATTCGCGCTTTCTCGTCACGCCTGTTGCAGGATTGTGACAATCGCGATCAAGTCAGGCGAAGGGCAGGAGAGATGCTGGCGGTACGATGGGAACCTGCTCGCCGCGGTCGGCAAGGAAACGGTGTCGGACGATTTCTGCCTGCTGCTCAAGGCCATAGCGGCTGAACGGCTTGCCCGGCTGGAGCTGGTATCGGTAGCAGCAGAATGGATGCCGCATCAGCGGGAGATAGAAGAGCCCGCCTTTCTGCGCCTGCCAGACGTGCGTCAGCTCGTGGATGAAGAAGCCCTGCCGAGCGAGCGGCTCCTTCGAAAAATCTTCGGACCAGCCGCCGCCATCGGGATGGAAATAGATGCTGCCCATCGGCGCCATCGCGGACCGGCGCGGCTGGAACGGCCACCATTTGCCCTCGACCAGGCGCACCTTGGGATAGTCGATCGCCGACCCGAAGATCGAACGCGCGAGTTCGACTTCGCCAGGCGTCATCAGTCTGGAAGTTCCGGTCATACTTGCCGCATGCCAACCGCATCGCTAGGGCAACGCAAAAGCACAAACGGAGGAAGCTTCCAATGAGCGAGACTGCCGATCGGGTAAAGAAGATCGTCGTCGAACATCTCGGTGTCGAAGCCGACAAGGTCACGGAGGACGCGAGCTTCATCGACGATCTCGGAGCGGACAGCCTCGACATCGTCGAGTTGGTCATGGCTTTCGAGGAAGAGTTCGGAGTCGAAATTCCGGACGACGCCGCGGAGAAGATCACGACCGTGCGCGACGCGATCGATTATATCGACCAGAACAAGGGCTGAGTCGGGACCCGCCGACCTGCCGCCGAAGCGCCGAAAGGCGGCACGAACGGCTTCCCGAACCGATCGGGAGGCCGTTTGTTTTGAAGGACGGAGTTGAGAAATGCGCCGTGTCGTCGTCACCGGTCTCGGACTCGTCACCCCGCTCGGCGGCGATGTCGAGACCAGCTGGAAGAACATCCTCGCTTCCAAGAGCGGGGCTGGAACGATCACGAAGTTCGATGCCAGCGACCAGAAATGCCGCATCGCCTGCGAGGTGAAGCCGGCCGATCATCAATATGGCTTCGATCCGGCCAAGCGCGTCGACCATAAGGTCCAGCGGCAGGTCGATCCGTTCATCATCTACGGCATCGACGCCGCCGGCCAGGCGGTCGAGGACGCCGGCCTCCTCGATATGGACGAGGCAACGCGATTTCGTGCCGGCTGCTCAATCGGCTCTGGCATCGGCGGCTTGCCGGGCATCGAGAAGGAGAGCGTAAACCTTCACGAGAACGGGCCTGGGCGGGTCAGCCCGCATTTCGTCCACGGCCGCCTCATCAACCTCATTTCGGGGCAGGTCTCGATCAAATACGGCCTGATGGGCCCCAACCATGCGGTGGTCACCGCTTGCTCGACGGGAGCGCACTCGATCGGCGACGCCGCCCGGATGATCAAGGATGGCGACGCCGACATCATGCTCGCCGGCGGTGCTGAAGCGACCGTCTGCCCGATCGGTATCGCCGGTTTCGCTCAGGCCCGCGCCCTGTCGACCAACTTCAACGATCAGCCCGAGAAAGCGAGCCGACCTTGGGACAAGGACCGCGACGGCTTCGTCATGGGCGAAGGCGCGGGAGTTGTGGTGCTCGAGGAATATGAGCATGCCAAAGCCCGGGGAGCGAAGATTTACGCCGAAGTGATCGGCTACGGCCTGTCGGGCGACGCCTATCACGTCACGGCGCCGCACCCCGAGGGCTCGGGCGCCTTTCGCTCGATGGAAATGGCACTCAAGAAATCCGGGCTCCAGCCGAGCGACATCGATTACATCAACGCTCACGGCACCTCGACTCCACTCGGCGACGAGCTCGAGCTGGGCGCGGTCCGGCGCCTGTTCGGAAACGCCATCGGATCACTGTCGATGAGCTCGACCAAGTCGGCGATCGGCCACTTGCTCGGCGGCGCGGGCGCGGTCGAGAGCATCTTCTGCATCCTGGCGTTGCGCGACCAGATGGTCCCGCCGACGCTCAACCTCGACAATCCGAGCGAGGGCACCGAGGGCGTCGACCTCGTTCCGCACAAAGCGAAGCAGCGGCCGGTGAGGGCCGTGCTCAATAACAGCTTCGGCTTTGGCGGGACCAACGCCTCGCTGATCATGAAGGCGGTGTGAGGCGCAGCCTGCCGATCGCTGCCGGCGGGCTGATCCTCGCCGCGCTGCTGGTCATCTATTTCCTGTGGTGGGCACCCGGCCCGAAGCGCGCGCCGCACGACGTGATGGTGCCTGAAGGGGCGAGTCTCGGCTCGGTCTCACGCTTGCTGGCGAAAGAGGGCGCGATCCCGGGCACCGCCAAAACCTATTATGTCATGGCCCGGATCTTCGGATCGGGCGACCCGATCCAGGCCGGCGAGTTCGAAATTCCGCGGGGAATGGGCGGAGCGGCAATTCTCGACCTCCTGCAGCACGGGCGGCCGGCGCAGCGGCTGGTCACGGTCACTCCTGGGATGCCGGCGATCATCGTCAGCGAGAACCTCGCCGCGAACCGCTACCTCACCGGAGCGCTTCCGCCGATCGAGGAGGGCTCGGTCCTCCCCGACAGCTACGGTTACCAGCGCGGCGATACTCGGGCCGCGCTCGTCAAACGCATGCAGACGGCGATGACCAGGACGCTCGACCAGCTCTGGCCACAGCGCAGCACCGACTGTCCGGTCGCGAGCAAGGAGCAGGCGGTGATCCTCGCCTCGATCGTCGAGAAGGAAACCGGCAAGGCATCCGAACGGCCGATCGTCGCGGGCGTGTACTGCAACCGGCTCAAGATTGGCATGCCGCTCCAGGCCGACCCGACGGTCATTTACCCGGTGACCAGGGGCAAGCCGCTTGGCCGGCGAATCCTCAAGTCGGAGCTTCACTCAGACAACGGCTACAACACCTACCGCCATTCCGGCCTTCCCGACGGTCCGATCGCCAACCCCGGCAAGGCGAGCATCGAAGCGGTGCTCCACCCCGCGCAGACCCGGGCGCTCTACTTCGTCGCCGATGGCACCGGCGGCCACGCTTTCGCCGAGACCCTGGCCGAGCAGAACGCGAACGTTGCGAAGTGGTACGCGATCCGCCGGCAGCGGGGAGAGATGTAACCTACTAGGCCGCCACGGCGTCCGACTTCACATAGCCGACGCGATGGTCCGTTCCGGCATAGCCCCAGGCCCAGCCGAGCGTATCGTCGAGCATGGCGAAGGGTTCGCCGGGCTCTAACTTGCGGATCACCTCGGCATCGTTCGATGGGGCCGAGCGCAGCTCGGTCGAGGCGGTGATCGCGCGACCGAGCGGTTCGGCGTAGTGCGAGGCGATCACCCGAGCCACGAGCGCGACGTCGGCGAGATCCTTGCGGTAGGCGTTGAAGTCGGGGTCCGGCGGGTTCGATGGGCCGCTTAGCGAGAAGGAATCACCGCTGGTGGGCGTAGGCGGGGGCCTGCCCGATGATCGGCCGGTGCGAGGCGCCGCTGTCGGCGTCGCGGAGGTTGCGTTTGAACCCTTCAAGAAATTCCGTCCCGCTGCTCGTTCGGACGACGAAGACGTTGCGCCGATCGTCCTGATCCCGTTCGCGGCGCAGATAGCCGAGCGCGCCGAGGGTGTTCAAGGCGCGCGTCACAACCGGCTTGGAAACTCCGAGCACTCGTGCGAGCCCGCGCACGGTGTGCGGCCCCGGAGTGAGATAGACCAACATCAAAAGCGCCATTTGCCGGTTGGTCAGGTCCGGTTCGCCCGAACGGACGTAGGCGATAAGCGCCTTCATCCAACTGGTTAGCGAAACCTCGCCCATGGCCAACATTCTCCGTCCCGTGGTCGCGTAATCCCCAAGTAAACCGGTAAGGACGCGAAATGTTGCAGGCGGGAAACATGAAAAGTCCCGATTTTCGGCGAACGGCCCCGTCAGCCGCTCGGATAGCGGCGCTTCAGCGCTTCGAAGACGGCGCGTAGGCCGAGCGCGTCGCCGCCCTTGGGACGGCCCGGTTTGGCCGGATCGCGCCAAGCCCAGGTGTCGAGATGCGCCCAGGCGATCTCGTCCGGGACAAAGCGCTTCAGGAACATTGCGGCCGTGATGCAGCCGGCCATCGGCGAGCTCGAAGCGTTGGCGAAGTCGGCAATGTCGCTTTTTAGGAGATCGTCGTACGGATCCCAGAGCGGCATTCGCCAAAGCGGATCCTCGACATCACGAGCGGCGGCCTCGAGTTCGGCGGCAAGTTCGTCGCGGTTGGCGAAGGTCGCCGGCAGGTCGGGCCCCAGCGCGACCCGCGCCGCGCCAGTCAAAGTCGCGAAATCGATGATCAGTTCGGGCTTGCCTTCGACCGCCTTGGCGAGCGCGTCCGCGAGCACCAACCGCCCTTCGGCGTCGGTATTGTCGATCTCCACGAACAGGCCCTTGCGCGACTTGACGATGTCGCCGGGCCGATAGGCGGAGCTGGAGACCGCGTTCTCGACCGCCGGGATCAGCAGATGCAGGCGGACCGGCAGCCGCTCCATGGTGATCAGCCGGGCGACGGCGAGCGCATGGGCCGCGCCGCCCATGTCCTTCTTCATGATGCGCATTCCGGACGCAGGCTTCAAATCGAGCCCGCCGCTGTCGAAGCACACGCCCTTGCCGACGATCGCGATCCGGGGATGCTTGGTCTCGCCCCATTCGAGCTCGATCAGGCGTGGCGCCCGCTCGGGTGTCGCCGCTGCGCCGACCGCGGCGATCAAGGGGTAGCCGCTCACGAGCTCGTCGCCTGAAATGACCTTGAACTTGCCGCCAGATCGGTTCGCCTCGGTCTTGACCGCCTGCGCGATTTCGGCCGGGCCGAGGTCGGCGGCGGGGGTATTGACCAGGTCGCGAACGAGGACGGTCGCTTCGGCCAGCCGCACGGTCTCGTCGATCCGCGCCGCCTCACCCGTGATCAGCACGCGAGCACCGTGCTCGGCATCCCCGCCTTTCGAGCGATAATCGTCGAACCGGTGCTGGGCGAGAAGCCAGCCGAGCGCTGCTTTGCCGGGCTCGCCGGAGGCAAGTTTGTAGGTTCCTTCCGGAAGGCTCTCGGCGAGCTTCGCCAGGCACCATGGCGAGAGCTCCGTCGCATTTTTTACCCCGCCCACCACCTCGAACGCGTTGCCGCGCGGCAGTAGGACGAAGGCGAAGCCCTTCTTGCCGTCGAAGCGGTGGGCATCGATCAGCGCGCGATCCTCGGCGGGCCGCTTCTTGAGCCACGGATCGAAGCTGTCC
>Ga0207689_10005890_pt1 | contig 10857 bp, 8 predicted proteins | sample KBSMisM52_FD_184312 | JGI IMG/M metagenome (GOLD analysis project Ga0207689, IMG submission 184312) | Miscanthus rhizosphere microbial communities from Kellogg Biological Station, Michigan, USA - KBS Miscanthus M5-2 (SPAdes) (version 2) | ecosystem: Host-associated > Plants > Roots > Rhizosphere... | reverse complement strand
GCAGAATGCGCCCCGTCTCGCCGTCGACAAACACGATCCAGTCTCCGCGCGGCTTTCGCTTTTGAATTCGCACGCGATAGGCGGGGCGCAAGATCGACTTGATCGGAAACCACAATTGCTCGGACGAGACGACGCGCGTCAATCTCGCTCGGACGCTGTGCAATGCCCGCTGTCGTGCCGTCGCCGTGCTAATCGCAAATTCCGCCGCGGGCTTTAGAAACTTGCGCGGCACTACCCGATTCTTGACGAGATAGATGCTTCCATCTTTCGCCATGTGCACAGTCACGTAAGCCCGCTGAATCGGCAAGCTGTGCAGTCTTTGCTGGAAAATGACGTGATGTGCGCCGAGACTCTCAATCTGCCGTGCGCGCCGCAAGCGGACGCCTACAGTTCCGAGGAGCTTGGCATTATTTCCGATGAAGTTCTCCGCAACGACATGAGGCGCCCCCCGATGCGGCCTGGTGCGAAAGCCCCAGATTTCTTTTGGGGTACCGTATTGCATACCGGGAATAACGTTGTAACGACGGATTTGCATGGCGTATTCCTTTCGTCGAGTAGCTATGTCCAATAAGTGCGGTCCAGCGACCGGTAGTGAACAGCTTCAGAAACGTGCGCTGAGGTGATCGACGCGGAATCGTCGAGATCAGCAATCGTCCGGCTGACCTTCAAGATTCGATCATAAGCCCGGGCTGACAAGCCCAGCCGAGCCATTGCGGGTTCCAGCATAGTCTCACTTTCTGCATCGATTCGACAATGTTTTCGAATCAGGCGTGGCGACATCGCGGCATTTGAGAAAATGCCGTCACCATTAAATCGTTCGGTTTGCCGGTGGCGAGCCGACATCACGCGCTGACGAATCGTGGCAGAGTCCTCCGCTTCCGGCGGCGTATCTCCCGCAAGCTCGCGAAATTTGACTGCCGGGACATCGATATGGATGTCAATGCGGTCGAGCAATGGGCCTGAGATGCGGCCCACATATCGCTGAATTTGCAAAGGACTGCAGCGACATTCGCGTGTCGGATCGTTCCAGAATCCGCAGGGACACGGATTCATGGCCGCCGCCAACATGAACGACGAAGGAAATGTCAGCGACATCGCAGCGCGACTGATCGTCACTTTCTGATCTTCAAGCGGCTGACGCAGCACCTCGAGCACGCTCCGATCAAACTCCGGTAGCTCATCGAGGAAGAGAACGCCCTGATGCGCCAGCGAGACTTCCCCCGGACGCGGCACTGCGCCGCCGCCAATCAGTCCGGCATCGCTAATCGTATGGTGCGGTGAGCGAAACGGCCGCTCGCTGACAAGTCCCGCGCTGCCCGTGAGTCCGGCGACGGAATGGATCTTTGTCAGGTCCAGCGCTGCTTCAAACTCGAGTGGCGGCAGAATGGTTGGCAGCCGTTTGGCCAGCATTGTCTTGCCGGATCCGGGGGGGCCAATTAAGAGGATGTTATGCCCGCCGGCGGTGGCAACTTCCAGGGCTCGTTTGGCGGCCTGCTGTCCACGCACTTCGCGAAAATCGACGCTGTAGTGATCGGTGTGCGACAGAAGATGCGACGAATCGACTCGCACGGCCGCGGGTGGATTGTCGGATCGGATAGCGGCGATTATCTCCACCGCGCTTCTCAGGTCACTTACGGCATAGACATTTACGTCGCCAACAACGGCAGCCTCTTTGGCATTTTCGTCGGGTAATAACAGATGCCTCGTCTGTGATTCGCGCGCGCGCAGCGCGATCGGTAAAGCGCCGCGAATCGGACGCACGCGTCCGTCCAGCGACAACTCACCGACGGCCAGAATGTCCGTCAGGTGCTCAGTCGTGCCGAGGTCGCCATTCGCCCCGAGAATTCCCAGCGCGATTGGGAGATCGAAACTTGCGCCTTCTTTGCGAACATCGGCCGGAGCCAGGTTGATTGTCGTTTTGTGAAGAGGAAAAAAGAATGCGCTGTTGTTGATCGCGGCGCGAATGCGCTCGCGGGATTCGCGCACCGCCGCATCGGGCAATCCGACGACGATCACCGCTGGTGGTTGATCTATTTCGTTTCGCGCCGGAGTTAAATCAACTTCGACGTCGACAAGATTGGCGTCGATGCCATAAACGGCGGCGGAGAGGGCACGGAAAAGCATGGGAGTCAGGCGCAGCCAAAGCTGCGACTTAGCGATCGTGAATTTTCAGATTACTGTCCGCGAGAGTTGCGAACAGGCGAGGTGAAAAACAAAAGCGCGCCTTTCGAAAAAGCGCGCTCGCTTGACACTACAGCGCTCGAACCAAAGCGAACGCCCTACTCGATTGTCTACCTGCGTCTACTGGCTGGCGCAGCGGGTGCACCGGCGCCCGGCAATTTGATTTCCTGTCCGGCCTGCAATTCAGCGTCAGGCGCTATGCCATTGATTCGCGCGACTTCATCAGCCGAAAGTTTGCGGGCCGCCGCGATTTTCGAAATCGTGTCGCCTTTCCGAGCCTTCACCTTTGTCAAAGTCGGCGCCTCAGCTGAATCGCCTGAGCGTTTCCAGTTAGTCAGACGAATGTTGCTGTTTGGAACGAATACCTTGTTCGCCGTCTTGAGGTCAACGCCTGAGTTCATGGCCTGCAATGTCGCAACGCTCACACCCGTGCGATTCGCAATCGCCTGCCACTCTTCGCCCGGCGCGATCGAAATGACGCGAGCGGTATCCTGACGATCTGACGGCACGCGCTTCAGTAGCGATGACGCCACTTTGCCGCGCCCCGCGGGTACGCGGACGTTATAAACCTCGCCGCGAGGCGTGGTGTCGCGCTTCAACTCCGGGTTGAGACTTTGAATGAAGTCGACGCTCGTGTCCGCCGCGTCGGCGATCAACCGCAGACTGGTGCCTGACGCAACCGGGATCGAGTCAAAAGACATCGGCGCATCGGGCCTGATGCCTGGAAAACCGTATTTTGGCGGATTCTTTGCAATCAGAATCACCGCCAGAATGTTCGGCACGTAGTTGCGTGTTTCCTGCGCGATGTAGGGATAAATTTTCCAGTAGTTCGCTTCGCCGGCGCGCGAGATGGCGCGATCGACGTTCAACGCGCCGGTATTGTAGGCAGCCATCGCCAACAACCAATCGCCGTTGTAGCGATTTGCCAGGCTCTTCAGATACTGGGCCGACGCGTTTGTGGGTTTCTCTATACCATTGCGCTCATCAACCCAAGCGGTCTGGCGAAGTCCATATTGCGCTCCTGTGCCGCGCACAAACTGCCAAAGGCCGGAAGCTCCCGCCCACGAAACGTTCTTGGGGATCCAAGAGCTTTCCACCTGACCCAACCAGACAATGTCTTCCGGAACGCCATTGCGGCGAAAAGCCTCGCGCGCGATCTTCATATAGCGCCCCGATCGTCGCAAGCCGTTCTCCATCGTGGCGCGGCCACGGCCTTGATAATAGTTAATGAACTGCTGGACAAGCGGATTTGCTGTGAATTTGAAGTCGAGCGCATTCTTCGCCAACTCGAGATCCGCAAGCTGAGTATCGGAGACTTGTTTCTCTTCCTCGGTCAGCGCGATGGCTAGCGGGTCCTGCGGTGATGGCACAAACAACTGCTGCACAAAACCCACCTGCTGCTGTTTCTGTGGTTGAGCCTGCGCAAGCTGTATATTCTCAGCTTTCGGATCGGCAGGTCCTTGCGCAACAACTGGCTTCGCGTTGGGGACCAGTTGGTTCAGCGGCACTTCTTCGCGGTAAATCTTTTCGACTAATTCAAGATAGAACCTCTGAAGTCGCTCACTCGAGCGCACGTCCATGCCCGACATCAGAATCTCGTCGACCGCTTTATCGAACTCGTCGCGTGCTTGCTCGCGCTTGTTATCTTCGAGGTTGAGTTTACCTTTACGAAAATGGTCATTCGCGCGCTCGATAATCTGCTCGACGCGACCTTCGCTTTTCTGAACTTCAGTTGGAATGTCCCTAGCTGAGGAACCAGCCGGCTGCGCCTGAACTGATGCCGTAATGAAAAAGCTGGCGACGGATATTAGAGCGCTTGAAAGAAATACAGGAAGGGCCTTACGGGTCATTAATTGATGTGCTCCTGACGATATTTCGTCGGGGATTTCGCGACTCGCGCGAGTCGTCGGTCTCCAATAAGTAAACAGTTCGGAACTCGAAAAAGTTCCTGAATTCGTGGCTCAAAACCTGCCACGTGATGGCCGAGGTTATCACACGCTACCAGGGGTGTCAAACCACTTTCACCCAACAAAAATCGAGCGAAAGTCTTTGATTCCCACAAGATAACAACGGTTGCTCGGGTGCTCCTGACGGTTAAGATGAGGCTAAATCAGAGAGCACCGAGAAAGATTAGAATGACTACTGGCGGACCAAGAATGAGCAGCAGCAAAATTCCCCACAAAAGCACGCGTTTTAAAGCCTTGCCGGCATCTGGAGCGTCAGGTGTCGCGTTTTCAGGCATCTCTTCTTGGAGTGGTGGCGTGCGGCATTCGGACAGTCCGCGGATTAGCACTAACCACAGGCTCCACTTTCTCCCCTAAGGCCTCGCGAAATACCTGACGAACATTATCCACAAAGACAAACTGGATGTCCTTCAATGGTTCTTTCGGTACTTCTTCAAGGTCACGACGATTCTGCACCGGCAGTAGAATCTTGCGTACGCGAGCACGCCGCGCGGCGAGGACTTTTTCTTTTACGCCGCCAACGGGCAGAACATTTCCACGCAGAGTTATCTCACCCGTCATCGCGACATCTTTGCGGACGGGTCTTCGTGACAAGACGGAAACGAGTGCGGTCGCCAGCGTAATCCCGGCTGATGGTCCGTCTTTCGGAATTGCGCCTTCCGGAATGTGAATGTGGATGTCGTAATTGTTGATGTCTTCGGGCACGATATCGAGTTCTTTCGCGCGCGACTTCGCATACGAGTAAGCCGCCTGCGCCGACTCGCGCATGATCTCGCCGATCTGCCCCGTTAACACCAAATTGCCTTTGCCCTTGATTCGCAGTGCTTCAATGAACAGGACGTCGCCACCAACTGCGGTCCACGCCAGTCCCGTCGCCACACCGATTTGATCCTTTTTCAGCACTTCGTCAGGCGTGACTTTCGGTGCACCAAGAAACTCATGCAGATTCCTGAGCGACACCCGCGCCGGTTCCTTTCTTCCTTCGCCGATGCGGCGGGCAACCTTGCGGCAAATCGATCCGATTTCCCGCTCGAGTTGTCGCAACCCGGCTTCATGTGTGTACCGCTGAATGATCGCACCCATCGCTGTGCGGGAAATATGCACGTCCTTCGCGGCGATGCCGGTTTCTTCCATCTGCTTCGGGAACAGGTGGCGGCGCGCAATCTCCATCTTCTCTTCTTCGGTGTATCCCGCGAGCCGAATCACTTCCATGCGGTCGCGCAGTGCCGACTGGATCGTGTCAAGCACGTTCGCTGTTGTCATGAAGATCACGTTCGACAAATCGAAAGTGACGTTGAGGTAGTTATCGCGGAAGCTGTTGTTCTGTTCGGGATCGAGAACTTCGAGCAGCGCTGAAGACGGATCGCCACGAAAATCCGCGCCGACCTTATCGATCTCGTCGAGCATGATTAACGGATTGTTTGTCCCAGCCTGCTGAATTGCTTGTACGATTCGTCCTGGCATCGCCCCCACGTACGTTCGCCGGTGCCCGCGAATTTCCGCTTCATCATGCACACCACCAAGACTCAGCCGCATGAACTTGCGACCAAGAGCACGCGCGACAGAACGGCCCAAACTCGTCTTGCCAACCCCCGGCGGTCCTACCAGACAAAGAATCGGCCCCTTCGGTTTGGGCTTGAGCTTTCGCACGGCGAGCGCTTCGATGATGCGCTCTTTCACTTTCTCGAGGCCGTAGTGATCTTCATCGAGGATCTTCTGCGCCTTCACTAAGTCAAGATTATCCTTCGAGGACTTCGACCACGGCAGATCAGTAATGATCTCCATCCAACTGCGCAACGTAGCAGTTTCCGCGGCGTCAGGATGCATGCGTTCGAGCTTCTTGAGCTGACGCAGGGCCTCGTCTTCCGCGGGCTTCGGCATCTTTGCCGCTTCGATCTTTTCGCGGAATTGCTGGATTTCTTCCGCGAGTTCGTTCCCTTCCCCTAATTCACCCTGAATCGCCTTCATCTGCTGGCGCAGGTAAAACTCGCGTTGCGACCGATCCATGTCCGCCCGTGCCTGCGTGTTGATTTCCTGCTGAACCGTCAGTACCTCAATCTCTTTGTTGAGCAGATCATTCACCCGTCGCAGACGCGCAGTTGTGTCGGCGATTTCAAGCACCGATTGTGCATCTTCGACTTTTAGTTCGAGATTCGACGCTGAGAGATCCGCGAGCCTGCCCGGATCGTCAAGGTTCGCGATGATGGCCATGACTTCGGGCGATATGTTCTTCCCCAGCGCCGCCGCCTTCTCCATCAGGCTGCGAACGTTGCGAATCAATGCTTCAACTTCGAGCGAACGTTCAGGCGCGAGGACTTCCGGTAGCACGCTGAGACGCGCGCGCAGGAAGTCGCCGCCGGCATCGACTGATTCAACTTTTGCGCGGGAGACGCCTTGAACCAGGATACGAATGCGACCGTCAGGAAGCTTCAGCATTCTCATGATCACTGCCACCGTGCCGACGCTGTATAGGTCTTCCTGAGTTGGTTCTTCCTTGTCGAGATCTTTCTGGCAATCGAGCAGGATCATCCGGTGTTCGCCCAACGCTTCGTCTACCGCACGAATCGATTTTTCGCGCGAGACGAAGAGCGGCACGATCATGAAGGGATAGATCACGATGTCGCGCAGCGGCAACAGCGGCAATTCCTCAGGAATCTGCAGTTGCTGGTCCACTGCCGGTTCGACAGCTTCCACCGCTTCAATGATTGCGTTGTCGATCTCATTCGCCATATTAGTTCCTATGTTTAGTCCGCCTTCTCAGTTACGGGGATTGGGATTTCCGTTCCCCGGCGATCTTTCAGCTTCGGTAGCTGAACCACCAGAACTCCTTTCGAGAGTTCCGCAGTCGCGCCATTTACGTCGACTGGCCAACGAATCGGCACATTGCGCTCGAACCGTCCGTACGCGCGTTCAGAGCAATGGTGCGAAGTAATTCGCTGGCGCGTGCTTTTCTTTTTCTTTTCGCCGCAAATCCTCAACTGATTACCGTTCAGCCCCAGTTTGATGTTGGCCGCCGGCACGCCCGGTAATTCGATGCGGATCAGAATTGCATCCGTGGTCTCGCAGACATCAACCGGCGGCGACCACGCGCCGGCGAGCGACGGACTTTGCACCGCGGCCGCTTCCTGCAGCAAAGAAAACAACCAGCCAATCCGCTCCGTCAGCCGTTGCAACTCGATGCGTTCAAGTCCCGCGGGACCCACGCTCTTGACCATTACTCGCTTAACGGCCATTACACACGTTTCTGCGGTGCGTTTGCCCGCGCCCGCACCAGAGTCTTCAATTCGTTCATGAATTCCGACACGTCTTCGAATTCGAGATACACGGAAGCAAACCGAACGTACGCCACCTTATCGAGTTCCTTCAGCCGACGCATGATCTGTTCGCCGATTTTGCTGGTTGGTCGTTCGCGTTCGGACGATTCCTGCACATATTTTTCGACGGCGTTCACGATAGCATCCAGCTTTGATGGGGGAATGGGTCGTTTTTCACACGCACGCAACACGCCAGCCATGACTTTGTTTCGATCAAACGTTTCGCGCCGGCCGTCCTTCTTAATAACCATGTACGGAATTTCGTCGATGCGCTCGTACGACGTAAAGCGACGCTCACATTTTAGACATTCACGACGCCGGCGAATCGAATCACCTTCACGCGACTCGCGCGAGTCGACGACCTTGTCTTCAATAAATCCACAGAAGGGACATTTCATGAAAATTCCTCCGAACTAGGTGCTGCGTGCCAGAGCGATTTGTTCATCTTCAACTGCATGTTCAACGGCTTCAGCGGACACCTTCTGGCGCAGCCGCGAGAATTTGACGTCACCACGCAGAAAGTAAAAGAGACCGAACAGCGCTGCGGGTGCGAAATCAACCAGATGCAGAACGATCGAGATAGCTGCTGCCTGATCGCGAGCAACTCCCAACAAAATCAGCGCGCCCGCGGTGGCGGCGTGAAATGCCCCCGCCGCGCCTCCGGGTGTCGGGATCGCCGAACCGATCATCGACCAACCGAGAACGAAGAGTATTTGCGAAAAGCCGAATTGCAACCCAAAAGCCCAACAAATCAGTAGGTTTCCCATCGCGACTGAAAACCAGAGCGCCAGCGACCAACCGATCGTTGTCGCCAGGAGTTTTATGTCTGACAAGACGCTGAGGGCCGTTGCCAATTGCTCAAACGTACTCAATAAGGCCCGCTTTATTCGCTGCCGTAACCCGGCACCATCCTTTACCGTTCGATCGATCCAGGCGATGACTTGTGCAGAGCGAACCTTGAAAGCGATGAGCAGGACGATTGCGACCGCGCCGAACAGAACGAGGGTGAGACCGACGAAGCGTGCTGCGCCAAAATTGGCGCCACTCGCGGGTTTGAGCCAGAACAGGTTGACTCCGAATAAGATTACGACAGTCATCGTGTCGTAGAGCCGCTCAATCAAAATCGTCACGATCGATGCCGCCGGTTTAACACGCGGGTCGCGCATCGGCAGCACGACCGGCCGAACAATTTCGCCCGCACGGCCGATGGTCAGCACTGCGGCAAAGCCGACACACGTCGCAATCCATACCTCGCGCAGACTTGTGTTTGTCAGTGGCGACAACAGCGCTTGCCAACGAATTGCTCGCCACAGATAACCCAACAAGATGACGACACAGGCCAACGCGATAAGCCGCCAATCAGAACGGGCGACGGCGACTTTCACTTGATGCCAATCGAGCCGCCTGCCAAACCACCAGATGATCGCCGCCGCCAAGAGCAACATGGCGAGAAACTCCAAGTATTTTCGGTATTTCGTCATTAGCTACGCGGACTTGCGTCGGAGCGAGCGGGGCAGCGAAACTACATTCCGGCTGACGCCAACCACAAGATATTGGGTTGGTCGAGTCAGCCTATTACAGTTTAATGTTGCGCGCAAGAATGCTTTGAGCGCCAACGGAACTTTGCATCAAATGCGAACGTAAGACGCTGATGTCCGCACGGAGCGTGCGATTTCATCCTTGGTTTGACTTGGAATTCGGGAGATCATAGCGCGTGGGAGCCGTCAGAAGCTTGGCCACTAACGAAGGCGCTGAACTAGTCAGGCGGTGTCGCGCGGGCGACGGCGCGGCATGGGAAGAGATTGTTCAGACCTATTCCCGACGCGTTTACAACCTTGCCTATCGCTTTACCTCGCGTGCAGACAGCGCCGAAGATCTTACGCAGGACGTTTTTGTCCGCGTCTACCGCTCATTGGACCAATACAATCCAAAGCAAGGCGACTTGCAAAACTGGCTGATGCGCCTCGCGCGCAACCTAATTATCGACGACTACCGCAAGCGCCAACGCGCTCCGCAGGATGACATCGCGGACGACCTCGATGATCACAAATACCACCTGCGCTCGGCCGAAAACTCAGTCCAGCGCGAGATGGAACGCCGCGAACTGGGCGCTCAAGTCCAGTCGGGAATAGACAGACTTTCGGCTGACCTGCGAACCTGCGTCATCCTCCGCGATATCGAGGAGTTGAGCTACCAGGAGATTGTGGATTTGTTGAAAATTCCCGAAGGAACTGTCAAATCGCGTATTAACCGGGGTCGAATCGAACTCGCGAAGATTCTTCGTCGTATGCGAGTAGTGGAGGCGTAGTGTCAGAGAGCATGGCGGGAAGGGAACAAGCGGGGCACTAGCCCGACCGTAGGGAAGGGCTCACCGACGGGTTCAGAACGGAAGCGAAGTGATGCTTTGTCACGAATTTGAAGGAAAACTAACTGATTACCTCGATGCGGCTTTGCCAGTCGAGGAACACCGCGCCTTTTCCGAACATGCCTTGCGCTGTCCCGTCTGCCACGATCTGCTGGACGACGTAAAGAACGCGATCGTCGCTTGCTCGTCTTCTGAAGCTCCGCCAGCGGGCACTGGGCTCGAGGCACGAATTCTGATGAAGACGATGCCCGAGACCGCGATCACCTGTGAGCAATTCGAAGAGTACCTGACGGATTATCTCGACGGCGTCTTGTTGGCGCCGTTGTATCACCGTTGGGAGCGGCACGCGGCATTGTGCGCTGCATGCAGCGACCTTCCTGGTCAGGTCGTGCGCAGCATCGGCGCGGTCTACACATATGCCCAGGATGAACTTCCCGTTCCGGCTGGTCTCGAAGCTCGAATTCTACAAGGGACGATCGGAAATGTGCTGCCGCAGCAAGTCCGCGCGCCCTGGTCATCACGAATGGTCGAATGGCTCCGAGGCGCACTCGATCCAATCGTATCGCCGCAACTCGCGACAGTCGCAACAATGTTGCTGGTTTCCGTCTTTGTACTGACGAACACGGTTTCAACCGATGGTTCGGTGAGCGGAATCTATCGCGCCGGTTTCCAACTGGCCGAGCGTACCGCTGACAGTGCAACGAAAGGATCAGAGAAGGGTGTCAAGCAATTTGCCGGCAGCGTGAACAAACTGGTCGGCGGCGACGACAGCCAGAACAACAATGCGAACCAAAACCAGAATAGCTCAAATCAAAACAGCGCGACGCCGGGCTCGCAAGGCAGCGACTCGCAAAGTAAGGGCGATTCGAAAAAGCGCTGAACGTTCGACCGCTTTTCGACGTACCACAAACGCGACGACGACATAACGAACCGATGACTTGTAATTACCACCCGAAGAATCCCGCGATGACGCAATGCAGCAATTGTGCGCGGCCTTTGTGCCCCGCGTGCGATCATCGCATTCGCGGGTTTG
>Ga0207689_10005889_pt1 | contig 10859 bp, 5 predicted proteins | sample KBSMisM52_FD_184312 | JGI IMG/M metagenome (GOLD analysis project Ga0207689, IMG submission 184312) | Miscanthus rhizosphere microbial communities from Kellogg Biological Station, Michigan, USA - KBS Miscanthus M5-2 (SPAdes) (version 2) | ecosystem: Host-associated > Plants > Roots > Rhizosphere... | reverse complement strand
CTCAAGCAGGAGTACTACTCAGTGGGCGGCGGCTTCATCGAGTGGAAGGGTTACACACCGCCGAAGAAGAACACGCCGAAGTATCCCTACCGAACGATGAACGAGCTGCGAGCACATGCCGACAATAACAAGATCTCGATCGCAAAAGTAATTCTGGCGAACGAGATGTCGGTCGCAGGCAGGTCGGAAGAAGAGGTCTATGCCTTCATCGACAAGATCATCAACGCCATGGTCGCGACGGTGAAGTCGGGGCTTTCGATGTCCGAGGATGACGTGCTACCGGGCCCGATCAAACTGCACAGCAAAGCCGCGACCGTTTACAAACGCGCCCAGGACGATAAGTTCGTGGCGGACAAAGGCATCGGCTCGCTGGCGGCATTCGCTATTGCAGCTTCCGAAGAGAACGGCCGCGGCCACCTCGTGATCACGGCACCGACTGGCGGTTCCGCCGGCGTCATGCCGTCGCTGGTCTATGCGCTCATGGAGGTCCGGAAGGTCGACAGACAGAAGGTCCGTGACGGTATGCTCGCCGCTTTGGCAATCGGCTATCTATGCAAGCATCATGCGACTCTGTCGGCGGCCGAGGGCGGGTGCCAGGCAGAGATAGGCGTGGCCTCATCGATGGCTGCGGCCTTGCTCGCTACTGCCTATGATGCCGAATCCAAGGTGGTGGAGAATGCAGCCGAATCGGCCCTGGAGCATCACCTGGGCATGACCTGCGACCCAGTCGCCGGTTACGTGCAGGTACCGTGCATCGAGCGCTGCGCGTTCGGTGCAGTCAAGGCCTGGACCGCCTTCGCGATTGCCAGCAACGAGATCGCGTCCCGTCACCGTGTCAATTTCGACGCCACCGTGATGGCCCTGGCCGAAACCGCGAAAGACATGAACAGTAAGTACAAGGAAACAAGCGAGGCCGGCCTCGCCCAATCCGTAGTGCTCTACTGATCAAAAGGACTCCGACGAAACTGGGAGTTTCGTCGGAGTCCACTAGCTCACCATTTATTTTCAAGTACCCGACGCGGATGCGATGACGAGAGTCTGAGTGTGCCTGACAACACGCTGTCAGGAAGTGCTGCAAGGCTTGTTCAACCGCAGCTCAAGCAATCAAAGTACGGAGGTTAAATGTACGGATTGACTTTCACAATCATACTCATGTTGGCGAGTTTTTTCGGTGGCGGACGGGAGTCTGGTACCGACAAAAAAATAATCTCGCCCCCGGGTACCAAACCTGGCGGCAATTACAGTCAAGGAATCCTGACTGGCGGCACACTTTACATTTCGGGTCAGGGCGGCGAGGACTCCGCGGGAAAAATCCCCACCGACTTCGAATCCGAAGTGAAACAGAGTCTGGAGAATATCGGCGCGATTCTGAAAGCGGCGGGAATGTCGCCAGCAGATGTCGTAAGTGTGCAGGTGTACTTGACGGACGCCAATAAGTTCCAGCGAATGAATGCCGTGTACAGGGAGTTCTTCACAGAGCCACGGCCGACTCGGACCACAGTTGTGGTCGCCGCGTTGGTGGGCCCAGGGAACATCGAAATCACTGTTACCGCCAGGAAGTAGCTGCGTTCGATGGTCACTTGTTGCTTGTGCCCGGACGCAAAGCGGAATCAGCTGTGATCCGGTATGTAATTAGGAGCAGATTCAGGATGACTTTTAAACGGAGATTTAGCATGTCGATACCACGCGCATTCATCAAGCTTTTACTCCCATTGGCATTCACTTCAGCGTTGTTCATGACTTCTGCCTCCGGACAATCTCCGGCAACCCGGCCAAACAGCACCGATAAAGAAATCGCCGCCGCTCAAGAACCCAGAACGGTAAACTCGGACACTAAGGTAACTACCTCGGCAACTGCTTCGGAACCCAAACCAGGCACCGCGGAAAACAAGGTCGTCGCTGACGAGACCAAACCAAAAGACCTTAAAGACGAAATCGAGTCAGTGAAGGCGGAGAACGCCGTGGTTCGAGAACTACTTCGCAAGATGGAGGAACAGCAGAAGACACTCCTTGAGCAGGTCGACCGTTTGCAGAAACGGCTTGACGGGGGGACGAATGCATCGGTCGCCGGCCAGCCAGTTGCAGCGCCGACAACAGCAGATGCCTCGGTGCCGGCAGCGAATACCCCACAGACAAGTCCTGCAAATAGTTCCATACAACCAGCACCCGTTGCTGCGCAACAGCCAAACCCCGAGCGTTACGGACAGGGAATCGTACTCGTGCAAACTTCTGAGGACGCCAAGGTGCCCCTTCTGGTGAACTTCAACGTCAATACCCAACTACGATATCTCAATACCCTAAATAGCAAAGAAAGTTTCACTGACCATTTGGGCAATCTCCGCGAGGTTCATACACGCAACGATATAACAGTAAATCGTGCGATGTTCATTTTGGGTGGCTACATCTTCGACAAGAGGGTGCGATACAGCTTCACCGTCTGGACTTCCGCCGGAGCAGCTTCGATCGTCGTCGCCGGTAACATCGGCTGGCAATTCAATAAGCACGTCACGCTCATGGCAGGTTACACGGGTGTTCCCGGTAGCCGTTCCCTTGTTAACACGTTCCCCTATTACACAGCATCCGATAGGAGCATGGCGGACAACTTCTTCCGGCCAGGTTTCACCCAGGGCTTATGGGCCACGGGAGAACTATGGAAGGGACTAAACTATCAGGCGTTCGTCGGCAACGGTCTTAATACCCTGAGCATCTCGGCGGCCAAGATTGACACGAATCTGCTCGTAGCCGGCAGCCTTTGGTGGGAACCGTTAGGTGGATTTGCGGAACCCGGCAAATCGGTCAACATGTACGACGATTATTTCGCCCAGAAAAAGGTTCGCATTCGGCTTGGTACGTCGTTTACAAGATCCCGCGAAGATCGCTTTTCTAATCTCGATCAATCAAGTCCTGATAACACTGCGATATACAATTCTGACGGCGTCCTTGCGTTCTCAACCGGAGCGTTTGCGCCGGGTGTAACCCTAGACAAAGCTCTCTACAAAATGTGGGCGGTCGACGGGGGCCTCAAATACAACGGGCTTGCGATCAACGGGCAATACTTCGCCCGTTGGCTAAGCGATTTCGAAGCTGACGGGCCGATGCCGCTTTCATCAACGTTCGACCACGGCTATGAGCTGTCGGCGAGCCACTTTGTCGTTCCCAAGAAGCTCGCTCTTTTTGCTCGTGGTTCCCAGGTGTTTGGACAGTTTGGCAACTCGTACGAGTATGGTGGTGGCGTCAAATGGCATTTTCTTCCGACCGAGCGCCTGTGGCTCCAACCAGAGATTTTTCGAGTTAGCAAAGCTCCTTATAGCGGAGCGTTCACTCCGTATACCGCGGGTATGAATGGTTGGGTGCCGATGGTGCAGACGATTATCGCTTTTTGACACTCATCACTTTCTACATGTTAGAGAAATTGCCCGACCGGCGGCGCAGAGCGAATCAGACGCCGCTGGTTCTTATTTCGGGTCTGTTTCTTTTGGTGTTCCTGAGTGACACTCGCACGATAAGAGCGCAAGAGCCCACGACACGCGACGAGTTTTGGCCTTCGATCGAGGCCTATATCAATGTCAAGCCGAAGGTTAGACTCTACTTATTGGGAACCGTCAGCAAGGCAATTGAGGATGGAGAACTTTTTAACGCTCAGAGTTTCGAAGCCCAAGTCGGGGCGCACGTTGATTACATACCAAACGAGCACTTTATCCTGCGAGGTGGTTATCGCTACGGAAGGGCAGTAGGCGACAACGACGATGGCTTCAGAGAACACCGTTTACTCTCAGAACAGATATTCCGAAAGCTCCTGCCGGGCGAACTCCTGTTAACTGATCGCAACCGGGAAGACTTTCGCTTTATTAAAGGCGACTTCTCGTTTCGCTACCGCAACCGCGTAATGGTTGAGCGTGAGTTTCAGGTCAACCTATTAACCTTTCTCAGGCGTCGCACCATTACTCCCTACGTATCAGGAGAGCTTTCTTATGACACGCGTTTCGATCTCTGGAATCGGAATCGTTACGCCGTCGGGGTCGTCCAATCGTTGCGACGTGGACCACTCCTAAGGCAGTTGTTACCCAAACGTGGAATCTTCCTGGACCTCTACTTGATGCGACAAAATGACAGCCGCTCAACCCCGGCGCACGTAAATGCGATCGGAGCAGGTTTGGTGTTTCACTTTTGATGGGCTGCGGAGTTAGACAACGTGAAGTCTTGTGGCGGGGATCGGAATTTCCAAATTTGGAGTTTACACTTTTGGTCACCGTCCCATTACAAGGACAAGGTCTCCAGCATTGAGTGAAACGAGGGCTGTATGCGTCTTACTGAGTCTGGTATTATCTAGCCGCTAAGTCGATAGATCCATCCTTCACTACCAGGACGCGTGCGTATGAAGACGATTCCCAGAGTCGATTGCGTCACGACTTATTGCCAGATTCCTGCGACGTATTCGTTTCATGAGTTAGTAATCGCCAAGAAGAGAATTATTTCGATTCTTCGGTTCAATTATACGACCGCGTAAATAGACCTTAACCGTGCAGCTAACACTGTGAGCGACGCGATTCCCCCAAACACAACGCTTGGCCATTACATAATCCTCAGCAAGATCGGGGCAGGTGGAATGGGAGAAGTCTATCTTGCCCAAGACACAAACCTTGATCGCAAGGTGGCGCTGAAACTTCTGCCTTCTGAAGTGGCCTCAAATCATGAACGAATGCGCCGTTTTGTCCAAGAAGCCAAGGCTGCGTCCGCGCTCAATCATCCAAACATCATCACTATCCACGAGGTTGGCGAATTCAACTCACATCACTTCATTGTCACCGAATTCATTGACGGACAGACATTACGTCAGCAGATGAGGCGTGGGCACTTGAAGCTAGGCGACGTTCTCGAGGTTTCAATTCAAGCCGCGAGCGCTTTAGCAGCAGCTCATGAAGCTGGCATCGTCCATCGTGACATCAAGCCTGAGAACATCATGGTCCGGCGTGACGGCTATATCAAAGTCCTGGATTTTGGACTGGCAAAGCTCACCGAAACAGAAGGCTCGACACCCGATCCCGAAGCGCGGACGAAGACGTTGGTGAACACGGATGCTGGTACCGTCCTGGGAACTGCGACGTACATGTCGCCAGAGCAGGCAAAAGCAAAGTACGTTGACCGTCGCACTGATTTATGGAGTCTCGGTGCAGTCATCTACGAGATGGTGGCGGGCCACGCTCCTTTCGAAGCAGAGACTTCAAGCGAAGTCATTGGCCTCATACTGCACAAAGAACCGTCGCTGCTGGCGCGCTACGATCGCGAAGCCCCGGCGGAACTCGAAAGGATCGTTAGCAAGGCACTGACTAAGAATCTCGATGAGCGGTATCAAACAGCGAAAGACCTTCTAGTCGATCTGAAGCGATTCAAAAGGCAACTCGATCTTGAAGCCGAGATCGAACGAACGGTTCCCCCGGACCACAAGTCACTAAGTGCGACCAGTGCTCACGCTGTCCCTACGTCAGACCAGCTCGCTTCCACCGCTGCCGCAAGCAGTCAAGTTACTCACCACGTAACGAGCGCTGAGTACATCGTCAGTGAAATTAAACGACACAGGAAAGGCTTCGCACTTACGAGTGCGGTTGTATTTGCACTGGTATTGGCGACTGTGGGCTACTTCCTGTTCGCGCGTCGTACGGCGGCTTTAACCGACAAAGACACTATTCTGCTTGCAGATATCGTCAACACCACCGGAGACGGCGTCTTTGATGGCACGCTCAAGCAAGGACTCGCTGTTCAACTTGGACAGTCGCCTTTCCTGAATCTGTTTCCTGATGCCCGGGTAAGACAGACGTTGCGGTTGATGGGCCATTCACCTGATGACAGAGTGACTGCAGAGATCGCAAGAGAGATTTGCCAGCGCCAGGGACTCAAAGCATTGATCACCGGCTCGATTGCATCACTTGGCACCCATTACGTGCTCACGCTGGAGGCGATCAACAGTAGAAGCGGTGAGGTGCTGGCGAATGAACAGGGCGAAGCCGATAGTAAAGAGCAGGTCTTGAAGACGCTCACTGAAGTGGCTGCCAAACTTCGTGAGAGGCTGGGTGAGTCGCTCAGTTCTCTCCAAAGATTTGATGCGCCGCTCGAGGTCACAACCTCTTCGCTTGAAGCGCTCAAGGCCTACTCCCTCGCTGTTGATGAGGCTAATCGTGGCAAATGGCTCGAGGCCATCCAACAGCACACACGCGCTCTCGAATTGGATCCGAATTTTGCCTCCACGTACTTTGGAGTCGCAGTTTGTTATGCCAACACTGGTCAACCAAAACTAGCTGCTGAGTACTCAGCCAAAGCTTATGCTTTGCGAGATCGGGTAAGTGAACGCGAGAAACTTCGCATCATCGGTTTCTACTATTTCACTGTGACCGGTGAGATAGACAAATACATTGAAAACCTGGAACTCTATAAGAGCACTTACCCTCGCGACGAAAGAGCTTATGTCAGCTTATCAGTTGCTTACGACCGTATTGGCCAATGGGAAAAATCGGCGGAAGCGGCCGGTGAAGCGATTCGTATAAATCCCAACACCGTTCCTCCCCATGGGAATCTCGCCCGCGCATTAATGCGGCTCCATCGTTACGATGAATCGATGGCGGTTCTTGATCGAGCGTTTAAGCAATACAAGCTTGACAGCGAACATCTCCACACCTGGGTTTACAATATTGCGTTCATTCGCGGCGACTCGGCGTCGATGAAGCACGAAGTGGAAGCGATGGGTGAAAAGCCAAATGAATACATAGCGATAGATTGGGAGACCAACTCATCGGCCTTCAATGGTCAGTGGAAGTTGGTCCAGAATTTTTCACGTCGCTCAATTGAAATGGCCTCACAAAGCAAAGCAAAAGAGGTCGCAGCACAGTATGCGGCTGAACAGGCGCTTCGTGCCGCGGTTTTCGGTCATTGCGCGGAAGCGAAGTCGGCGGCAGCACAGGCGCTCTCATTCGAACATAATCAAGTGTCGCTAACGCGTAGTGGGCTGGCACTCGCGCTGTGTAATGAAGTCAATGAAACACAGCCACTCGTGGCTGATCTGAATAAAGAGTATCCCACGTTCACACAGGTTAACGGCATTTGGCTGCCTCCCACGCGTGCGGCGCTGGAACTGGATCACGGTAACGCTGCGCAGGCTGTTATTGAGTTGGAGGGTGCGAGTCGTTACGAAGCCGCTGGAGAATTCTGGCCGCATTATGTGCGTGGTCTGGCTAATTTGAAACTCAGCAAAGGGGCAGAGGCCGCAGTTGAGTTTCAGAAGATACTGGACCATCGTGGGTATGCACCGATGTCACCGCTGTTTCCGCTGGCGCAACTCGGATTAGCACGTGCTGCTATCTTCCAAAACGATACTCCAAAGGCCCGCAAGGCATACGAAGACTTCTTCGCGTTGTGGAAAGATGCCGACCCAGACATTCCAGTTCTGATCGAAGCAAAGAAGGAATACGAAAAGATTAAATGATGTCCGATACGAGTATGTCTTGTTGTGAGATGCAAGCTCAAAAGTTTGTTGGGCATTAAGAAGTGTCTTTCACTACGAGTGAAAGCATATATCGGACACAAAGTCAGCAATGTGTATCTTCGACAAAGCAAAGCCGCTCGCCCACTATTCGCACACAAACGCGATCTTCCGCTTGAATCCGCCGTTGGCTGTCTTCCCATAATTTCGGTTTTATCGCCGCAAAATTCTTTCTCCTGACGTGAAACCAATAGAGACCTATGCTAAGTTTTCTACGCTCTAACCAAGCCCTTGCGTCAACGGCGCCCAGAAAGTTCGTTGACGTTCAGGGCTAGACGACCAAGCGTAATTTTCTGCTGAGAAAAACTTAGTTTGATTGGATACCAGCGGAACTATCGGTGTGTCCACCCCTTCCTATGACGCCTGAGAGATTTCAACTTATCTCCCAGATTTACCACGAAGCACTGGAATGCGATCACACGGAACGTGTCGCATTTCTAGAACAGCAGTGTGGTCGAGATCGAGAATTACGACGGGAAGTTGAGTCGTTACTGTCAGGCGGGAAGAGCGCTGAAGCCTTGTTGCTGTCGCAGGCAATGAACGAGGCAGTCAAAAGGCTGACCGACGAAACGCCCCGTTCGCTCGTGGGGCAAACGCTCGATCATTATCAGGTTTTGTCATTGAGCGGCTCGGGAGGTATGGGAGAAGTATATCGGGCCCGCGATGTGAATCTCGGTCGCGAAGTGGCGATCAAAATCCTCCCGGCAAGTTTTCGTTCCGGTGCGAAACTACGCTTCGAGAGGGAAGCGCGCGCTGCTTCCGCCCTTAATCATCCCAATATCCTGACCATCCATCAGATCGAACAGGCAGATGACCATCGGTTCATTGTCTCTGAATTCATCGACGGCGATACGCTTCGTGAGCGTCTCGCCAAAGGTCGTCTCGGACTAACTGAGGCACTCGACATTGCGATCCAGATCGCGAGCGCCCTTTCCGCGGCCCATGATGCAGGCATCGTGCATCGAGACATCAAGCCTGAAAACATAATGCTCAGGCGGGACGGTCTGGTGAAGGTTCTGGATTTTGGGTTGGCAAAAGTCACTGACTCCAGCGCTACCTCCGTGCCACCCGAACAATCGACTCTGGAGTGGTTTCAAACTGACTCTGGAATAGTCCTTGGTACGTCGGCTTACATGTCTCCAGAGCAAACTCGTGGACTGATCGTGGATGCACGAACCGATATCTGGAGTTTGGGAGTGGTGTTATATGAAATGGTTGTTGGCTCACTACCTTTTACAGGTGCAACCAGAAGCGACATGATGGTCTCAATTCTCGAAAGAGAACCACCGGCCTTGAAGGACGACGTTTTGGGTCACCCGGCTGAACTGAGACGAATCTTTAATAAGACATTCCAAAAAAGAGCTTCTGAACGTTATCAGACCGCGAGGGAGTTGCTCGACGATCTAAAGAAACTGCGACAAGGACTGGACACTCACCACGCGCGAAAAGGCTTTGGATCGTTCCGCCACTCAAAGCTGATTGCGCTCGCGATTCTGTTGGTAACAATCACTATCGCAGTCATAGCCCTGTACAAGCTGATTGGACGAAATCCGTCGCAACCGGTGCGACCGGTCGCGCGGACGACACCGTTTACTAGTTTTACCGGTCGTGAACAACAGCCCACCTTTTCGCCTGATGGCAAGCAGATCGCTTTCTCATGGAACGGTGATAAGGGCGACAACTTTGACATTTACGTCAAGCTGGTCAACTCGGAAGCCAGGCCTCTACAACTCACCTCCAACCCGGCTGAAGATATTTATCCAGCCTGGTCACCGGATGGTCAGCAAATCGCCTTTGTTCGCCACTCGGGTCCCGAGGTAAGTATTTTTACGATTTCTGCACTAGGTGGACAGGAACGCAAACTTTATTCGGGTACCTCAGCTTTCTATTCCTTGTACGAGTTTGGCAATGCTCTTTCGTGGTCACCAGACGGAAAATACCTGGCATTCTCGGGGCAACCTGGACCGCGACAGCCAAATGCTATCTTCCTGCTGTCAGTTGAAACTCATGAAACGCGTCAACTCACCCGTGCACCCACAGGATTCCTTGGAGATTCAACTCCGGCGTTCTCCCCGGACGGCAAACTTCTTTCGTTTGTGCGCGGCGCTTCGAGTCGTGACGTCGAGGTTTATGTAATGCCGGCTTATGGTGGTGAACCAAAGCGGCTCACATTCGATAATCGCAGTGTTCGAAGTTTGGCCTGGACGAGCGACAGCCAGTGGATTGTATTTGCGTCGTGGTTTCGCGGCTTGTTGCTCTGGAAAATTCCAGCCGCCGGTGGCACCCCACAGCAATTGGATGTAGGGGCGGAGTTTGCTTCGACGCTTGCCATTTCGCGAAATGGCGATCGACTTGCTTACTCACAGGAGTTTCGAGACACGAACATCTGGCGAATCGATTTGGAGGGGACAAAGCTTAAGTCTGGTCCTACCAGGTTGATCTCGTCTACCCGGCAGGATTTTAGTCCGCAGTATTCCCCGGACAATAAGAAAGTAGTTTTCACCTCAGCCAGAACTGGTAACAACGAGATCTGGATGTGTGATTCTGACGGTCGAAATCCTGTGCCGCTGACTTCGTTTGGTGGACCGGACGTAGGTTCCCCACGCTGGTCTCCTGACGGACAACTTATTGCTGTTGATTCTCTAGCTTCAGGCAATCGGGACATCTATGTTGTCGGTACCGAAGGAGGTAAACCGCGTCGTCTTAACGGCGATAAGTCCGACAACGTCAGGCCCAGTTGGTCGCGGGATGGAAGGTGGATCTACTTCGGGTCAAATCGTGCCGGAGATTGGCAACTGTGGAAGACGCCAGCTGAGGGTGGTCAGCCGGTACAGGTGACAAGACATGGTGGACGCGAAGGTATCGAATCAGTTGACGGTAAATCTGTTTACTACACCAAAGGCTTTGGGCTTGCCGGAATCTGGAAAGTATCGGTACAAGGTGGCGACGAGACACTCGTCCTCGATGGGGTCTACCAGGGATTTTGGGACTTGCTGGACAAAGGGATCTACTTCATAAATCCCAATGCCACGCCTCGTGCGATCATCCAGTTCTTTGACTTCGCAACCGGTCGCACAACGAAGATTGCTGACGTCGACAGGGAGCTTCAGTTGGTCTATCCCAGTTTCGGCATCTCGTCAGATGGTAAGTCGCTTCTTTATGTCCAGGCTGACAGTTTTGAAAGTGACATCATGCTGGTAGAGGGCTTCCACTGAGGAAGCTCAACCGATGTTTGTCCAAAGCTCCGTTGGCTTTGCCTCAAAAGTCGATTTCGGTGGTAACGAGTTTCGTGTTCAGTTCGTGTGATTTCGTGGATCGTTCCTTTTGT
>Ga0207689_10005888_pt1 | contig 10859 bp, 4 predicted proteins | sample KBSMisM52_FD_184312 | JGI IMG/M metagenome (GOLD analysis project Ga0207689, IMG submission 184312) | Miscanthus rhizosphere microbial communities from Kellogg Biological Station, Michigan, USA - KBS Miscanthus M5-2 (SPAdes) (version 2) | ecosystem: Host-associated > Plants > Roots > Rhizosphere... | reverse complement strand
CCTACGGTGCCGACACGATTGTCTTCCATCATTCCGGCGGTGATTACCGGAGAGGTTTCGGTTAGTCCGTAGCCCTGCACGATTGGCAATCCCGCGCCAATGTAAAGGAGTGCGAGTTCCTCAGGTAAGGCCGCACCTCCTGATACCAACAACCGAATTCGGCCACCGAGTGCGTTGCGCAACTTCGAAAAAATAAGCTTATCAGCAAGTTTCCTTTTCAACTCAAGCATGCCCGGGACTCGCTGATGACGAGTCGACAGCTTCGCATGTTCCCTGGCCACCCGGACCGCCCAGTTTAGTATGGCAACATTGATCCGACCTTTTTCGGCAGTCTTTTCTTTCACGCGCGCAAAAATTTTCTCAAAGATCCGCGGCACACCGACAAAGATCGTTGGTCTTACTTCACGCAGGTTGGGCCCAATGGTATCGAGCGATTCACCGAAATATGTGGCCATGCCGTGATAGAGATACATGTACATGGCCATTCGCTCGAGCACATGCGATAGCGGCAAAACTGAAAGCGTGCTGTCGTCGCGGGCGAATTTCAGATGGCTGGAGGAGTCGATCAAATTTGAGACGAGATTCTCGTGGGTGAGCATTACGCCCTTGGGTTCCCCAGTGGTCCCTGAGGTGTAGATGATAGTGGCCAGGTCATCGGGTTTGAGCAGGTGCGCTGCTTCAAGAATCAGGTCGGGTTGGGTAGCCTGAAGTGTTCGCCCCTGCTCTTCAAGCTCGGCTAACGAAATTCCTCCAACTTCCGCACTGGCGGGTTTCTCAAAAAAGACAAGGTGCTCAATTGCACTACACTCCGCGATCGCTTCACGCACGCGCTGAAACTTCTCTTCATTTTGGATCATCAATACTCGAGCGCCCGAGTCTTTCAGTATGTAGCGGACCTGCGGTGTGGTTAGCGTCGGGTAAATGGGAACATCGATCGCGGTTGCAAACATGCAGCCTGCATCGGCCAACACCCATTCCGGCCTGCTCTCGGAAAGAATCGCCACTCGATCTCCCCGTCGTACACCCAGCGAATAAAGACCGGCGGCAATTGCGTGGACGCGTTTGAGCATCTCCGCTGCCGGAATCGAAAGCCAGCGTCCATCTCGCTTGTAGTTAAGCGTGTCAGAACGCGGATGAACCCGCGCCACCTGCTCAAACACTTCGACGAGGGTGCTCGGCTCTCCGTCATGCAACGGAAACCGCGCGGGGGTCAGCTCGGCGGGTGTCTCGCCGGCGGGTGGAGGGATCGTCGACGCTTCGGTCGTCTGATTCACTTTGCCGTCACCCCGTTGAGAAAAATATCCAGCACCTGATCAGCCATGGGGGCCAACTTGTAACGCCGCTTTGAAAGAATCCAGTTGGTGGCCATTTCGTCGAGGGCGCCGAAGAGTATCTTCGCCACTACCTTGGCGTTGAGTTCGGGACGAAAGGCGCCGGCGCGCTGGCCTTCTTCAATGGTGGACCGGATCAGATTGAGGTATTCAGCAAAGCCGGCCGCGGAGAATTCTTCCATGAATTTTGTAGAACCACGCAGCTCCACCTGGAAGACAACGGCGAGATCACGATCGTCACCGAGCCGCTCGAGATGTAACAAGGCTATGCGTCGCAGCTTTTCTCGCGGGTCATCAGTCTGTTCGAGTTGCTTTCGTCCGTCGGCAATCGCCGTCTCCATGCTGCGATCGAATATGGAATGAAGAATTTCTTCCTTACTTTTAAAGTAGAGATAGACGGTGCCGTCGGCAATACCCGCCTCGCTCGCAATATCGGCGACCTTTGAACTGAAGTAGCCGTTATGGGCGAACACGCGAATAGCCGCGCGCAGGATTGCCTCGCGTTTATCGGGGACTACCGGGCGATCGGAATTAAGTGAACGAGCTGAACGCATGCTTAATTTAGGGTACCGTCGTTTCAACCCGCGTAGCGGGTGGAAGCATAAAGCCTGGGGTGGCGCGCAGCGGAACCCCAGGTTGATGACCAGGCTGATAAATCGAGCGCGCGAAGCGTGCGATAGCGCAAAGGTCGTAATTCACTTTTGCTTAGGCGTCTGTCGCCCACATCGCGGGCTCTTCCTCGTGTGGCGGGGATCCTGGGGTTCCGCTTCGCTTCACCCCAGGCTTTATGCTATCGCCGCGCTTCGCGGGCTTAGAACAAAGACCAGTACGACTTGTTCACGAGTCCTTGCCAACTGAATGAACGGCCACTCATTTCTGACAGCGCTAGCGTAACCGCGGTCTGGCATTAGGGCAAGAAGTAATCGGCCGCGGCTTCACGCGAACAAACCCGGACCGGAAAAGTGACTTGAAAACAGCATCAACTCCATTTCCAGTTCTGTTCAGATCCGCGTTTGTCCGCGGAAATCCGCGGCTCATTTACTCCTCAGGTCGGAGCAGCGTTTCGCCATCCGACGCGCGATCTTCTGAAATGAACTGCTCATCCTCATTAACGGCCACCCTGCGCAGAAGAAATTCCTGTTTGGGATAGGGAATCTCGATACCACTCTCGCGGAACAGGCGTTCGATACGGTAATTGATGTCGCTTTTGATTTGCGCGTGGCGGTTGGGTTGGCGAGTCCACACCAGCAGGCGGAAGTCGAGTGAGTAGTCGCCGAATTTCAGGAATTGCACTTTGGGTGGCGGATCAGTGAGTACGTTGTCTACATCCTCGGCTGCGGTAAGCAGAGTTTTAGTGACTTGGTTGACATCTGCGGTGGTAGCCACGCCTATCGGGATTGCGATGCGCGCGCGCGGGTCGCCGTAAGACCAGTTTATGACGCGTTGGCTAACCAATCGGGAATTCGGGACGATGATGGCGATACGATCGTTGGTGTAGAGAATCGTGGTTCGCAGTTTGATACTCTGCACGTCGCCTTCGTCTTCGCCAATGGTTATCCGATCGCCGACGCGCACCGGCCGCTCGAAAAGCAAAATGAAACCCGAAGCGATATCTGCGGCAATGTATTGCAGGCCGAATCCGATACCTACAGAAAGCGCAGTAAAGACTACCGCAATCGAGGTGAGATCGAGTTCAAACGCGCCCTTTAAGACCGCCACGATCCCGATGACCAGCACCAGGTATCTAAGCAGGCGCGCGATGGTGTAACGAAGACCTGGATTGATGTGGTTACGTTTGGCAAGGCGCCGATCAAGCGACGCACTCAGCTTTCCCGACAACACCAGGACCGCGACCAGAAGCGCTATGCCAACTATCAGCCTGAAGGTCGACACCTTCATTGTGGGAGAGTCTACGAACCGGGTCGTAAGGAACTTCCAGACGCTCTCAAGTAAGCTCAAGCCCGCCTGCCAAAGCAGGATTGTCTCCAGGAACCGTTGGTTGATTGCTAACAGAAAGCTCATTTCACTCCCCGGAACGTTCAACTCATAGAAGCACTCTCGAGCTATTGAAGTCTCAGAACCAACTTTTAATATATAGCCGCACGGACCGTCGTCAAAGCGTAGACCACAGAGTAAGAATCCCACAAACTCTTACTAGGACCGCTCAAGCGATTTGCTGGGACCGCGGGCGTCCCGCCCGCAATGAGCGCGAAGCGCGAAAACCAACTGAGAGTTTCTTACCAGACTGCGCGCGTGTTGGGGGTTTGCGGGCGGGACGCCGCGGTCCCAGCCAATCACTTGACCGGTTTCAGCAAATCACTTCACGGACAATCTGAAACTCGGAGGCTACCTTTGCCTAAACTCCCCGCATCATAGCCGCTGACAAGGCGCAAACCTCGCGCGGTCTCCCCCGCAAATGGTCTAGGGTAGTTTCTACAACTACAGACCAAACGCCCCGGTCTCGATCAAGACAAACGGAAGTATTAATCGTGCGGCACAGTCTAGACGTGTTCGATTGTCTGGAAGTGTGCCTTGGATCTCGCAAGCCGAGCTTGCAAGGCTCTAAGAACAACCGCGTTCTTAACTCAGAGAAGAATTTCAAATTACGACCACTCTAAAACCAGAAGACCCGATCTTCATTCAGACCAGGAGAAATACCATGAGTCAACTCGGAATGCTTTTTTCACGCCTGCGCCCGAATCCAGCGCCGGCGTTCACGCGTTCGATAGCCTCGCTGAAATCGCCAAGCTCAAGCACTACCGTGATTGCCGGCAAGGCTTTTTGTCTAACGCTCTTTGTAATTTTGTTTGCTGCTGCCGCCCTGGCTCAAACCCCGGCTCCCACTGATGGCTGGGTAGTGCTCCCGGTAAATGAATACACGGCGCTGAGACACGCGGCCTTTCCGCTCGAAGCCGAGCCGGTGGCGCCTCCAGTTGAAGCAACACTCAGTCGCATAGATTACGACCTGAGAGTGGATGGCGATCTCGCTTCTGGCGAAGCGCGGCTCACGGTGGATGTGATCAAAGACGGTTGGGTACGACTGGCGTTACCGAGTGGCTTGATGGTGCGTGAAGCAAAACTCGACGGCCGCCAGGTCACGCTCCTCACTCGACCCGCTGAAAAAGGACCGGGCGGCGCTGATCTGCTCCTCTCGAAAACCGGACGCTCGGTTTTGACGCTGAAGATCGTGGCACCGGTTTCAACTGTTGCGGGAACCGACATCCTGCAGCTTCCCACGAGCAATTCAGCCGTCTCCCACGCGACGGTGGAATTGACGCGCCAGGGAGTTGATGTGCACATCACCGGCGGCTTGCTGTTGGAACATGCCGAGCTGGCATCCGGAAGTCGTTGGGTTGCGAATGGACATGGCGCCGAAGCCTTGACCTTTGGGTGGCGACGCAAGGTAGACGATCAACGAGCGGCGCAACCTTTAAGGCTGCGCGGAGCGGTCACCCAGTTAGTCGGGTTGGGAGAGGATACTACTCAGCTCAACGCCGAAGTCTATGTCGAAGTCCTTCAGGGCCTGGCTTCGGAAATCCATGTGTTGTTGCCGGAGCAGTTCACGGTTAACCAGGTATCGGGAGCAATGGTAGCCGACTGGGAAAACACCGCACGCGAACTGACAGTTAGCTTCATCGAGCCGGTGCAAAACACGGTCCGCTTTACAGTCAGCGGTGAATTGCGAATGGCGCGCAGCGGCGACCTTGATATTCCCCTGCTGCGTCTTCCGGCGGCGGAGCGCGAGACCGGAGGCGTTGCCGTTGAAGTGCTTGGCGCTGGTGAAATCAAAGACCGGAAGGCAAACGGGCTGGAAGAAGCGGAAGCTGCCGAACTAGGCCAACTCATCTCCAGCCGGCAGTCGCCATCGCTGATCGCTTTTCGCCTGCAACCCGCCGAAGGAAAATCTCTGCGCACGCTTTCACTCAAAGTCGCCCGCTATACACCCCAGGCTGTACTCACCGCCAACATTGAAGAAGCTGACTACAGCACCCTGGTTACGGCCGATGGCAAGATGCTGGTCCAGTCGCGATTCGCGGTGCGCAATAATCAACGAAATTTTCTCAAGCTCAGTTTGCCCGCAAACGCAGTTTTGTGGAGTGCATCAGTGGCGGGACGGCCCGTCAGACCGGGACGCGCTCCGGACGGATCCCTGTTGCTACCGTTGGAAAAAACCAGATCTGGAGACGAAGCTCCGGCCTTTGTAGTTGAAGTTTCCTATCTCGATCAAACTCCGGCGTGGAGCGACCGTGGGCACATCAAAATCTCTCTGCTGGCCGTTGACCTGCCTATTTCGAGGTCGCGCTTGTTATTGCATCACCCACCACTTTTTCGCCTAACGTCACCGCCGGGGATTGCTGGAAGTTTCCGCGTCGCACCCTACGAGGTTCCGGAATCCGGGGTACTGCGATCAGGCTCGACTGCAACGGTCAGCAATACCGAGATCACAATTCCGCAGGATGAGGCAAGTGACGCGACGAAGCAACTTGTTTCACGGCTGCGAGACACCAAGCGTGCATCGGCGCCGGCACGCAATCTGCCCTTGCGCGTTGCCTTCCCACATTTTGGTCCTTCGGTTTTTATGAAATCGGAATTGACCAGCGAGAGTCAGATACCGGTTGTCGAACTTGATTTTCAACGTGACAAAAAGAGAGGTGAGCGATGAAACGAACCATACTTTTCCTGCTGGTCTTTGCAACCGCCGCTTACGGCCAACATCGAGACTCGAGATCCGGCGCAATTCTGCCCTTGCCAGGTTCTTCGGGTACCGTCACGCTTTCGCTGGCGGAATACAACCGTCTAACAGAACTCGCCTCGCGCAAAGCCACGACAACTGAAGCGCCTCCGCTCTCATACGTTTTGTCGCGCGCCGCCTTCAAGCTACGGGTCGAGGATCAGTCGCTAACCGGCGCGTTGGACATCGACGGTTCCGTGCTGGAGAAAGGATCCGTGAAGGTGCCACTGACAAGCGGGATTACGATTCTTGACGCGAAACAGGCCAACAGCGCGTTGCCGCTGTTGCAGGAAGGGCGGACTCATTCTGCAATTCTGAACGGTCCTGGCGCGTTTGCGGTTAATTTGAATATCGCCTCGGCGTTAACGATCGAGGCCGGCCGCGCTTCGTTTACCATTCTGGTACCGGAGGCTACCAGCTCACTGCTTACGCTCGATCTTCCCGGCAACCACGCCAACGTTCGCATCGAACCAGGCTTGATTACGAACCGCACCACCGTAAATGGCCATACAATCGTCGAAGCCAGCCTCGAACCCGGCAAGCCGGCGCGAGTGTGGTGGACCACCAGAGAGATTGCCGCACCGGTCGCGCAACGCGAGGTGCGCTTTCTTTCCGACATCAAGTCGGTGGTGTCAGTTGGCGACTCGCAACTGCGCACCACTGCTCTTTGCGACGTCACCGTGATCCAGGGTGAAGCAGCTGAATTTCGCATGCCTCTGCCGCCGGGCTTTGAGCTGGCAGAAGCAACGGGCAGCACTCTTGATTCTTTTGAGATCGATGCCGGGGTTCTGGTTCTGAAAGTCCGCGAGCCGGCGCGTCGTAATCATCAGTTTCTTATCGCGATCGAGCGTGCAAACCGCGACACCAAAGTTGACGCACCTCTGCTTGCCTTTGCTGGGGCGCAACGCGAAACCGGCGAAATACTCGTCGAAGGTGTTGGTGCGATGGAGCTGACGCCAACTGAGAGTGGCGGACTGCGACGCATGGATGTACGCGAAGTGGGAGCTATCGCCCGCTCGCTAGCTCGTTTTCCGTTACAGGCTGCATTTCGTTACAACCGCCGGGAAACTGACACTCCCAGGCTTCAGCTTGAATGGATACTCTTTCCGGACAGCTCGGTACTATCGGCAGTCGCTGAACGAGCGACGATCACTACGCTGACGAATATCGAGGGCAAGTCGCTTACTGAGGTAACGCTGCGGGTCCGCAATCACTCACAACCTTTCGTGAAGGTAGAGTTGCCGGCCGGCGCTCAACTATTGTCAGCCGAGGTCGAAGGCGAGAGGGTGAAACCGGTGGTTGGGCCAGATGGTAGCCGCGTTCCCCTATTGCGCGTAGGTCTCAATTCTTCAGGCGCCTACACGGTCTCGTTTGTTTACTTAAGTTCGGGAGGAAAATTCGCGAAGAACGGTGGCTATGAAATGACGTTACCGAAACTCGATATTCCGGTAAGCGTCCTGACCTGGGAAGTTTCGCTACCTGATCGGCTCGAGGTTAGACAATTTGGCGGCAACGCGCTCGCGGCGGAACTATTTCCCGCTGCGGCCCAGACTGCGATCGTCGATGGCATTGACTACTCTGATGAGAAAGACGCAAACGCCTGGATCCAAAACGGCGCGGGAATTGACAACCTAACCGCAGGACAAGTGGGCGGCATTATAGTCGACCCTAGCGGCGCGGTGGTCTCAGGTGCCAGCATCACAGTTGTCAACAAACAAACCGGCGTCAGTTTAACCACCCAATCCGACGGAGAGGGGCGCTGGTTCTTTTCAGGCTTGCAGCCGGGACCGGTGACTGTCAGGGTCGATTCATCCGGCTTCAAATCTTCCCAGCAGGAATTTGCGATAGACGCGTCCAAGCCGGTTCGGTTAGGGACGACTCTGGAAGTTGGAAACGTAGCGGAGACGGTCACTGTAACTGGCAACGTCTCCGCCGATGGCCTGAACCGAATAGAAGAACAGGTGCGCACCAGACAACTCGCTCAACTAAACGCACCGTCGGCTAACGTCTTCAGTCTGCAGCGGCGGGTGGCTGGCATTCTTCCAGTCCACGTAGATGTTCCCCGAAGCGGGAAGTCTTACCGCTTCGTGCGACCTTTGGTCCTGGAGGAGGAGACTAAAATAACTTTTCAATACAAATCGAAGTAGTAATTCCGGTTTTCGAGTGCGGGCAACGGGGAAGGGGGAAGAAATCTCCCTTTCACTTACCCTTTACCCCTTCCCCCTTACCCTTATCATGGACAGGTCTCCGCGCTCCAAAACTGTATTTTCCTTGACTTCTCTGCGACCTTTTATTATTTAAGGGTCGGTCTCGCAGCTTATTAACCTTACTAATGTCTCCACAGCGGCCGCGTCATAACTACGGGTCTCATCGTCGCACGATCTTCCAGCTCTAATTCGTATCTGGTTTGGCTCTCATGCATTTACTCAAGGACGATTCACCTTTAAAGAAACCTTTGGTTCACACTGATCAGCAAACGAATTTGGCAGCCAGCCCTTCCTTAACTTGATGAGGAGCCCTAACTCCCATGACTGAAAAGATCGACCAACCCATTACGGCCCAGAACGTGCCCGAGGTGCCGAAGCAACACTTCACGATTCCCTTCCGGGACAGCGGCAGCGTAACTGAGGTGCTGGAAATCTTGCGTGGGCGTCAGGCGGAACCTCGCGAGATGTTGGAACTGGCGAACAAGCTAAAAAGCGAAACACGGTTCAGTTATGCGAGGCGTTTGTTGGCGCGAGCTAGTGCCCACGAAAGCATCGCCAGAGATAAGAAGCTGCGCGAGAAAATCATTCAGCAACTCGCGCTCTGTACCTACAAGGATCAGGACCTGCCGGTAGATGACCGGCTCGATCGCGCGCTTGGCATACTGGACCAAATCGCTGACTTTGACTCCACTACGGATCAGGAGACGCTCGGACTGATCGGGTCAATCTTTAAACGCAAATGGGAAGTAGATAACCAACGGCAGAACCTCGAACGTTCGCTGTTTTACTACCTCAGGGGTTATGAGCAGGGTCCCGCAAATGATCAGGGTTACACCGGAGTGAACGCGGCTTATGTTCTTGATCAGTTGGCGAGTCTTGAGGAAGGAGAAGCGGAAAAGGCAAGCAAGTCGTCGAATGCTGCGGAGCAACGCCGCGAGCGAGCGCAGGCTATTAGACGAGATGTCGTGAATCAGGTCGGTCCGCTGATTCGTGATCCCGGTCATAAATGGGTCGCCGCTCAATGGTGGTACTACGCCACCATGGCTGAAGCACATTTTGGATTGCAGAACTATGACGAGGCAGTCCAATGGATAACTGAAGGGCAAGTGGCGGCTGGGCAGACATTTGAATGGGAAATGGAATCCTGCGCGCGCCAACTCGCGGCACTGGCCAGATTGCAGGACGATCAGCAGTTGCAAGGCGAGGACTTTGCCGACACCCCCGCCTGGGCTGCGCTGGAGAAAGCATTCGGAGCTGATGCCGTCCCGCGCACCGCCTTTGTAGGCAAGATCGGCCTGGCGTTATCAGGTGGCGGCTTTCGAGCTTCCCTATACCACCTCGGCGTACTCGCACAACTTGCCGAGCTGGACGTGCTCCGGTACGTGGAGGTTGTGTCGTGCGTGTCTGGCGGTTCGATCCTGGGCGCACACTACTACCTGAAGGTCCGCAATCTGCTCCAGAACAAAACCGAGGAAGAGATCACTCGCGACGACTACATTCGTATTGTGCATGAAATGATCGACGAGTTTGTCGGCGGCGTTCAGCAGAACATACGAATGCGAGTGGCTGTCAATCCTCTCAAGAACCTCAAAATGTTTTGGAGTAGCGATTATTCGCGTACGACGCGCATCGCCGAATTGTATGAGCGGTATCTTTATGCGCGTGTCAAAGACGGCGGTGAACACGAGGATCGCTGGCTCAATGGTTTGAAAATCGCACCGGTGATCAAGTCGGCGGCTGGAGCCACCTTCTGTGATCTGGACTTTGCTCCCAAGTATCAAAACTGGCGCCGTGATGCGAAGGTGCCGATTCTGGTACTTAATGCGGCCACGCTTAACACTGGCCATACCTGGCAGTTTACCGCGTCGTGGATGGGTGAAGCGCCCGCGGGTATCGACAGTGAGATCGACGGCAACGATCGCTTGCGCCGGATGTACTATCCGGACGCTCCTAAAGGCTACCAAAAGGTCCGGCTGGGCCAGGCGGTGGGAGCTTCGGCATGTGTTCCGGGACTCTTCGAGCCACTGTCGTTTGATCATCTCTACCCGGATCGAATAATCCGCCTCGTTGATGGCGGGGTTTGTGACAACCAGGGCATCGCCAGTTTGCTCGAGCAGGATTGCAAAGTTTTTCTGGTGAGCGACGCCAGCGGTCAGATGGAGTCTCAACCTGCAACTAGTAGAGGCATATTCGGCGTCTTGCTCAGGACGAACAGCATCTTCCAGGCTCGTATCCGCGAGGCTGAGTACCACGATCTAAAAGGTCGCCGTCGCTCAGGTCTCTTGCGCGGTTTTATGTTCGTACATTTGAAAGGCGATCTGGAAGTTGATCCGATCGACTGGATTAACTGTCTCGATCCTTATGATGCTTCCGACGATTCTCGTCCGGCGTCACGGCGCGGCCGGCTGACCAGTTACGGCATTGCCAAAGATATGCAGGAACTTCTCTCCGGGATTCGTACTGATCTTGACTCATTCTCCGAGGCTGAAGCCTATGCCCTGATGACCAGTGCGTATCGCATGACCGAGTATCAGTTTAAGTATCTGAAGTGCGTCGAAGGGTTTGCCAGTCCGGCACAGCCTGAACCCT
>Ga0207689_10005885_pt1 | contig 10863 bp, 9 predicted proteins | sample KBSMisM52_FD_184312 | JGI IMG/M metagenome (GOLD analysis project Ga0207689, IMG submission 184312) | Miscanthus rhizosphere microbial communities from Kellogg Biological Station, Michigan, USA - KBS Miscanthus M5-2 (SPAdes) (version 2) | ecosystem: Host-associated > Plants > Roots > Rhizosphere... | reverse complement strand
GGCCAGTCGAGCGCCGGCGCGAGCGTCGGCAGCGCATTGAGCGCGACCGGGTTGTAGGCCTTGATCGGATCGCGCCGCTCGACCGGGCTCCACTGCACGCGGGCGATCTCGGTCTCGAGCGCGAGGATCGCCTGCGCGCTCGCTGCGGACTCCGCGGCCGGCCGGCTGTCGGCCAGCGCGAGCAGCTTCGCAAGGTACTCGACATACTTGGCGCGCACGCCGCGGAACTTGTCGTCGTCGAGCTTCAGGTAGTAGTCGCGCGCCGGCAGCCCGAGGCCGCTCTGCATCAGCGCCGGCACATAGCGCGTCGAGTCGCGGTCGTCCTGTGTGATCCCCACGCCGATCGGCGTATCGACGCCGATCCGGCTCAAGCGCGCCATCAGCGCGCCGAGCTGGCGCCGATCGGAGACGGCCTCGATCGCCGCCAGCTCGCCGGCCAGCGGCCGGGCACCGAGCGCATCGACGGTCGCTTCGTCCATGAAGCTCGCGTAGAGGTCACCGAGCTGGGCCGCTTCGGGGTCGCCGCTGCGCTGCTGCGCGGCTTCGATCAGCGCGCGCAGCTGCTGCTGCGTCGTCTCGTGCAGCATCTCGCCCGAGCCGATGTAGGCCTTGTCGGGCGGCAGCGGCGTGGTCTCGAGCCAGCGGCCGTTGACATGGCGGTAGAGATCGTCCTGGGGCCGGACCGCGGTATCGAACGTGGCGCGGTCGATGCCGCTGGCGAGCGTCGGTGCGGGTCGCGTCGCGACCGGCGCGCAGGCGATCAGGCTGGCCGCGACCGCGGCGAGGAGCGCGGCACGCGATGCGGGGATCGGTCTCGGCAATGTCACGAGGTCTCCTGGGGGGCCGGTGGGTCGCGGTCGACGGTCGCGCCGATGCGCGCAGCGCGTCACTGTACCTTCCGGCGGCGCATGGCGTGCGCTGTGCATCGCCGCCGCAAGGACCGACGGCGCCCGCAGGCGCCGTCGTGGTGCCGGTGCCGCTCAGAGTTCTTCGTACAGCGGCAGCGTCAGGAACTCCTCGAACTTGTCCTGCGTGCTCATCGTCACGAAGATCTCCGCCGCGCGATCGAACTTGCCTTCGGCGCCGAGCGCCTTGATCTTCGCGAGCTCTTCGGGCACGAAGCCCTTGACCATCTCGGCGGTGACCTTGCGGCCGTCGTCGAGCACGCCCTTGGCCGAGCGGATCCACTGCCAGACCTGGCTGCGGCTGATCTCGGCGGTGGCCGCGTCTTCCATCAGGTTGTGGATCGGCACGCAGCCGTTGCCGGCGAGCCAGGCGCCGAGGTAGTGGATGCCGACGTTGATGTTCATGCGCAGCCCGGCCTCGGTGATCGGCGCCTCGGGCTTGAAGTCGAGCAGCTCGGCCGCGGTCACGCGGACATCGGGGCGCTGCTTGTCGAACTGGTTCGGCCGGTCGCCGAGCACCGCGACGAACTCCTCCATCGCCGCATCGACCAAGCCCGGGTGCGCGACCCAGGCGCCGTCGTAGCCGTCGGCCGCGGCGCGCGCCTTGTCGGAGCGCACCGCGTCGATCGCGCGCTTGTGGATCTCGGGGTTGTTCTTGACCGGGATCTGCGCGTTCATGCCGCCGATCGCCGGCGCGCCGCGGTGGTGGCAGGTCTTCAGCAACAGCTGCGCATAGGCGTCCATGAACGGCACGCGCATCGTGATCTGGCCGCGGTCGGCGAGGCAGAACGCGGGGTCGTTGCTGAACTTCTTGATGCAGCTGAAGATGTAGTCCCAACGCCCCGCGTTCAGGCCGGCGCTGTGCTGGCGCAGTTCGTACAGGATCTCGTCCATCTCGAACGCGGCCAGGATCACCTCGATCAGCACCGTCGCCTTGATCGTGCCCTGCGGCAGGCCGAGCTCGTTCTGCGCCATCACGAAGATGTCGTTCCACAGCCGCGCCTCGAGATGGCTCTCGATCTTCGGCAGATAGAAGAACGGCCCGGCACCGCGCGCGATCTGCTCGTGCGCGTTGTGGAACATGAACAGCGCGAAGTCGAAGACGCCGCCGCTGACGCGCTGACCATCGACCAGCACGTGCTTCTCGTCGAGATGCCAGCCGCGCGGGCGCACCTGCAGCATCGCGATCTTGTCGTTGAGCTGGTAATGCTTGCCGTTGGCATCCAGCGTCAGCGTGCGGCGGATCGCCTGGCCGAGGTTGATCTGGCCCTGGATCTGGTTCGCCCACGACGGCGCATTGCTGTCTTCGAAGTCGGTCATGTACGAATCGGCGCCCGAATTGAAGGCGTTGATCACCATCTTGGCGTCGACCGGCCCGGTGATCTCGACGCGCCGGCAGTACAGCGCCGGCGGCACCGGCGCGATCTTCCAGTCGCCATCGCGGATGTGCTTCGTCTTGGCCAGGAAGTCGGGGCGCTCGCCGGCCGCGAGCCGCTTCGCGCGCTCGGCGCGGGCCGAGAGCAGCTGCTTGCGTCGCGGGTCGAACGCGCGGTGCAGCTTGGCCACCAGCTCGAGCGCCGGCAGGGTCAGGACGGTCTCGAAGCCCGGCAGGATGGCGGCATTGATCTGCATGCCGGCGGGCAGGGTCAGCGAGGTGGTGTTCGTGCTCATGGTGATCTCCAGCGAAGGGTGGCGCAGAAAAAGTGAAGCGATGAATCAGAAGAAGCCGAGCACGTCGCGCAGGCTGGTGCCGGTGCGTGTCGGTGCGGTGTCGAGCTGCTCGAGCGGCCCGCCGGATCGGTTGACCCACAGGGTCGTGTAGCCGGCCCAGGTCGCGCCGATCGCGTCCCAGCCGTTGCTCGAGACGAACAGGATGTCCTTCGCCGGCAAGTTCAGTGCCTGCGTGCCGAGCGCATAGGCGGCCGGGTCGGTCTTGAACTTGCGCAGCGCATGCACGCTGATCACATGCGCGAGCAGGCCCGAGAAGCCGGCGCTCTTGACGGCCACGCCGAGCATCTCGGGGTCGCCGTTGCTCAGGATGCCGGCCGGCACGCCGCGCGCCTTCAGCTCGGCGAGCACCTCGCGGTTCTCGGGGAAGCTGCTCAGGTGCCGGTACTGGTTCATCAGGCGGTCTTCGGCGCCGGTGCCGAGCTCCAGCCCGAGCCGCAGCGCGGCGAAGCGAAGCCCGGCGCGGGTGAGCTCCCAGAACGGGCGGTACTGGCCGCTCATCGAGGTCAGCCGCGTGTACTCGATCTGCTTGTCGCGCCACAGCACGCTCAGGCGCTCGCCGAAACCGGGAAACAACTGCTCGGCCAGCAGCGCGACGCTGTAGACGTCGAACAGCGTGCCATAGGCGTCGAACAGCACGGCGCGCGGGGGGTGGGCTGCGGGCGTTCGATCCATCTCGACAATTTATTCGATGGCCGCTTCGGCATTAAGTACGATGATTGCCTTTGATTCATGACCAGAATGCACTGAATGCGTTTCTGCCTCCCGCGCCGCTCGCGCCGATCCGCCGGCTGATGGACCGGTTCAAGCAACTCGAGTCATTCGCCGCGGTCGCGACCCGCGGCAGCCTGACCGCGGCCGCGCAGCTCGAGGGCGTCGCGCCTGCGATCATCGGCCGGCGCATCGATGCGCTCGAGCGGCGCCTGGGCGTCAAGCTCCTGGTGCGCACGACGCGGCGCATCTCCCTGACGCACGAAGGCAGCGCCTTCCTCGAGGATTGCCAGCGCCTGCTCGCCGACTGGGCGAACGCCGAGGCCAGCGTCAGCGCCGGCGGGGTCAAGGCCAGCGGCCATCTGCGCATCACCTCACCCGCCGGGTTCGGGCGCCGCCACGTCGCGCCGCTGGTGCCGCGCTTCCTCGCGCTGCACCCCGAGGTCAGCATCTCGCTGAACCTGAGCGATCGCGTCGTCGACATCGTCAACGAGAGCTTCGATTGCGCGGTGCGCGTCGGCGATCTGCCCGACAGCAGCCTGATCAGCGTGCGGCTGGCCGACAACCGGCGCCTGTGCGTCGCGACGCCGGCCTACCTGAAGCGTGCCGGCACGCCGCTGCACCCGGCCGAGCTGGCCCAGCATGAATGCCTGACCTTGTCGAGCGACGCGAGCCAGACGCGCGGCTGGGCCTTCAACGTCGATGGCGACGTGCTGCACATGCGCCCCAGCGGCCGCCTGGACTGCACCGATGGCCAGGTGCTGCACGCCTGGTGCTCGGCCGGGCTCGGCCTGGCCTGGCGCTCGGCCTGGGAGGTGGAGCAGGAGATCGCCGCGGGCGAGCTGGTCAGCGTGCTCGATGAGTTTGCGGCGCCGCCGAACGGCATCTACGCGGTCTTTCCGCATGCCCGACACCTGGCGCTGCGGGTGCGGCTGTGGATCGACTTCCTGAAGCACAGCTACGGCGATGCGGCCTACTGGAAGCGCACGCCGGGCGCCCGCACGCCGACGTGAAAAAGCCCGCCGAGGCGGGCTTTGTCGAAGCCGAGCGCGTCACTTGCTCAGGCATTCCTTCATGAAGGCCTTGCGCTCGTCGCCCTTGGTCGACTTGGCCTTCGGATCGGCATTGCAGGCCTTCATCTTGTCTTGCTGGGTCGCCTTCTTGGCCGACAGGCAGGTCTTCATGAACGCCTTGCGCTCGTCGCCCTTCTTGTCGCCGGCCTCCTTGTTGCATTCGCCCATCTTGGTCTGCTGCTTGCCCATCGGGGCGCTGGCCGCAGCGGCAGCGGGCTTGCCCATCGGCGCGCTGGCCGCATCGGCGGCATGCGAGGCGGGTGCGAACAGGGCGCACGACAGCGCGATGGCGGTCATCAGGTTCTTCATTGGAATCTCCTTGAATGGGCTACGGCCGGGGTGGCCGGGCCGGGATTGAAGCACGCATGGCACGACGCCAGCAAGTGCACAACGCCGCCCGGGTGCCCGCGGTGGACAGCGCAACGCGCAAGCGCGCGTTTCAGAGGATGCGGCGCGGGTGCGCGAGCGCCTCGTGCGCCGCATGCAGGCGCCGCACCAGCACGCGGATGAAGGCCGCATCGAACAGGTGCCGGCAGTTCGGGCTCACCTGCACCAGCGTGTCCGGCGTGAACGAGATCGTGGTCGCGGGCTCGGTGACGATCACGTCGGTGCTGTGGCGCTTCAACTCGGGGTTCGGCGCGAGATAGGCCATCTCGCCGATCGAGGTGCCGGCGCCGAGCTGCGCGACCTTCTTGCCGTCGCGGAACACCTCGACCTCGCCTTGCGCGAGGATGTGGAAGCTGTTGCCCTCCTCGCCCTTGCGGTACAGCGCATGGCCGAAATGGAAGCGTTGCCATTTCGCGCGGTGCACCACTTCCCAGAGCTCGACGTCGCCGAAGTTGGCGAAGAAGTCGAGCGAGCGCAGCAGGTTGAAGCGCTCCGAATCGAGCACGTGCTGCAACTGCCCGCGCGGCACCTCGCGGTTCGTGATCAGCCCCGACAGCGCCTGCGCGAACGCTTCCCAGTTGGCGTAGCGCTGCGCCGGATCCTTAGCCAGCGCGCGCTGCACCATCGCGTCCAGCCCGGGGCTCACGCCATCGCGCAGGCCGACCAGCGAGTCGGGCTTGACGTGGTAGATCTGGTGCATCATCGCCGACTGCACCTGCGCCTCGAAGGGCGGGCGCCCGGCGATCAGGTGGTACAGCACGGCGCCGAGCGAATACATGTCGGCGCGGCAATCAAGCGTGCTGCCGTCAAGCTGCTCGGGCGACATGTACGCCAGCGAGCCGACGCGGTAGATCTGCGTCACTTCCGAATCGAGGTTCAGCACGCTGCCGAAGTCGCTGATCTTCACATCGGTGATTGCGCCGTTGTTCAGCACCACGAGCAGGTTCGCCGGCTTCACGTCGCGATGGATCAAGCCCTGGCGGTACACGTAGCCCAGCGCCATCGCGCACTTGAAGCCGATTTCGACGATCAGCTCGAGCGCGAGCAGCTGGTCGGCGCGACAGTACGGCCGCAGCGTACTGCCCGCCACATGCTCCATCACCAGGTACGGCGCGACCGGGTCGGGCACCGCATCGAAGATCTGCACCACGTTCGGGTGGTTCAGCCGCCCGGCCAGCGCCGCCTCGGCGGCGAAGAAGCGCTCGGAGTAGCGCCCGTCCATCGCATCACCATTCGTGTTCGGCCGCACGCGCTTGATCGCGACATCGCGGTCCTTGAAGTCGTCGTGGCACAGGAAGACCTCGGCGGTCGCGCCCTCGCCCAGGCGGCGCAACACCCGGTACTTGCCGATCAGGCGGGGCAAGGCGGCCGCGTCGGACGCGGCGGATTCGGGCGGGGTCATCAGTGGCGGGTCATCGACAGGCTCGGCGCGTGGCGCGGGGCTTCATCTTCGCACCGACGGCACTGTCGTGCCGGCTCGAACAGCGCGCCGAACTGCGCCTATTCGCACGCGTCAGAGACCCGTCCGTGCCCGGTTTGGCGCGACGATGCGCCGGGGCCGGCCCGTAGAATCGTTGCATGATCCAAGTCAAACACGAGCTGCTCGCGGCGCTCGGCGCAGCGATGGCCGAAGTCGCCCCGACGGGCGCGCCGGCGCCGCAGTTCGAGTCGCCGAAGCAGGCCGCGCACGGCGACCTGGCCTGCACTGCGGCGATGCCGCTGGCCAAGGCGCTGAAGAAGAATCCGCGCGAGGTCGCCGCGGCCCTGGTCGAGGCCCTGAACCGCAAGCCGGCGGTGCGGCAGTGGGTCGACGCGCTCGAGATCGCCGGCCCGGGCTTCATCAACCTGCGCCTGAAGGCGGCGGCGAAGCAGGCCGTCGTCGGCGAGGTGCTGGGCGCGGGGCAGCGCTTCGGCCATGCGCCGCCGCAAGACGAGCGGATGCTGGTCGAGTTCGTCTCGGCCAATCCGACCGGCCCGCTGCATGTCGGCCATGCGCGCCAGGCCGCGCTCGGCGACGCGATCTGCAACCTGTTCGAGACGCAGGGCTGGCGCGTGTCGCGCGAGTTCTACTACAACGATGCCGGGGTCCAGATCGCGACGCTCGCGGCCTCGGTGCAGGCGCGTCTGCGCGGCCTGGCGCCAGGCGACGCGCAGTGGCCCGAGGCGGCCTACAACGGCGACTACATCGCCGACATCGCGGCCGACTTCCGCGCGCGCCAGACGGTCAAGGCCGACGACCGCGAGTTCACCGCGTCGGGCGACATCGACGACATCGACGGCATCCGCCAGTTCGCGGTCGCCTACCTGCGCCACGAGCAAGACCTCGACCTGCAGGCCTTCGGCGTGCGCTTCGATCACTACTTCCTCGAATCGAGCCTGTATTCGAGCGGCCGCGTCGACGCCACCGTGAAGCGCCTGATCGAGGCCGGCAAGACCTTCGAGGACGGCGGCGCGCTGTGGCTGCGCACCACCGACTACGGCGACGACAAGGACCGCGTGATGCGCAAGTCCGACGGCGGCTACACCTACTTCGTGCCCGACGTCGCCTACCACGTCAACAAGTACGAGCGCGGCTTCCACAAGGCGATCAACATCCAGGGCGGCGATCACCACGGCACGATCGCGCGCGTGCGCGCCGGTGTGCAGGCGGTCGGCCTGGGCGTGCCGGCAGGCTACCCCGAGTACGTGCTGCACAAGATGGTCACGGTGATGAAGGGCGGCGAAGAGGTCAAGATCTCGAAGCGCGCCGGCAGCTACGTGACCCTGCGCGACCTGATCGACTGGACCAGCAAGGACGCGGTGCGCTTCTTCCTGCTCAGCCGCAAGGCCGACAGCGAGTTCACCTTCGACATCGACCTCGCGCTGAAGCAGAACGACGAGAACCCGGTGTTCTACGTGCAGTACGCGCACGCGCGCATCTGCTCGGTGCTGAACCAGCGGCCCGCGCTCGACGCGACGGCGCTGGCCGGGGCGAACCTGGCGCTGCTGACCGCGCCGAGCGAAGCCGCGCTGATGCTCAAGCTCGCCGAGTTCCCGGCGATGCTCGCGAATGCCGCCGCCAGCCTGGCACCGCACGACCTGACCTTCTATCTGCGCGATCTCGCTGGCGGGTTTCACAGCTACTACGGCGCCGAACGCTTCCTGGTCGACGACGCCGAACTGACGCGCGCCCGGCTCGCGCTGTTGGCAGCAGTCCGCCAGGTAATCCGCAACGCGCTGGCGGTGCTCGGCGTCAGCGCACCGGACCAGATGGCCCGGGACATCGAACCCAACGAGTCGTCATCCTCATGAACCAGCACCTCCAGCGCGCGCCCCGGCGCGGCGTCAACGGCCAGCGCGGCGGCTTCGCCGTCGGCCTGATCATCGGCCTGCTGATCGGCCTGGCACTGGCGCTCGGCGTCGCGCTGTACGTCACCAAGGTGCCGGTGCCCTTCATCAACAAGGTGCCGCAGCGCACGCCGGGGCAAGACGCGGCCGAGGCCGAGAAGAACAAGAACTGGGATCCGAACAGCCCGCTGTACGGCAAGAACCCGGCCAAGCCCGCGACCAGCGCCAGCGGCGTGCTGGCGCCGCTGCCGACGCCCGTCCCGCCGGTCGCTGCGCCGGCAGTGCCGCCCGCTTCGGCGGCGCCGCTCGCGAAGGCCGCGCCGCAAGCGAGCACGCGCGACCCGGCCGCGATCCTCGGCGACAAGCTGCCGACACCGGCATTGCGCGCTGCCGCACCGGCATCGGCCGGCGCCGGCGCCGATCCGTTCAGCTACTTCGTGCAGGCCGGCGCCTACGGTCGCACAGAAGACGCCGAGCAGCAGCGCGCCAAGCTGGCGATGATGGGGCTGGAGGGCAAGCTGTCGGAACGCGAGCAATCGGGCCGCACGGTCTACCGCGTGCGGCTCGGCCCGTTCGACAAGCGCATCGATGCCGAAGCCGCGAAGGAGCGCCTGACCGATGCCGGCATCGAGGCCGCGCTGGTGCGTGTACAGCGATGACCCACCCCGGCGCGCGCTCGATTGCAACGCAGGCCTGAACTTTGCTCGCTGAATCCGACTCTGCCGAGTTCCACGGCCCGGCACTGACCCCATGAAACGTCGAGAGTTTTCCGCCGCGATGCTCGGCGCCGGTGCCGCGGCGGTGGGCATTGGCGAGTCCGCACAGGCCCAGGGCGGCCCGATCGAAGGCAAGCACTATGTGCGCCTGAGCCAGCCGGTGCCGGTCAGCGCGGGGCCGGGCAAGATCGAGGTGATCGAGTTCTTCTGGTACGGCTGCCCGCATTGCAATGCCTTCGAGCCGGCCCTCGACCAGTGGTCGCGCCAGCTGCCGGCCGACGTCGTGTTCAGCCGCGTGCCGGTCGCGTTCAGCAGCACGCCGTTCGTCGCGCACCAGCGCATCTTCTATGCGCTCGACAGCCTCGGACTGGTCGCCGCCATGCACCGCAAGGTGTTCTATGCGATCCACAACGAGCGCATGCGGCTGGACCAGCCGGCCGAGATCTCGGCCCTCATGGCGAAGAATGGCGTCGACCCGGCGAAGTTCATGGAGGCCTACGGGTCGTTCTCGATCCAGGCCAAGCTCGCCCATGCGAACCAGCTGGTCGACGGCTACAAGATCGACGGCGTGCCGGCGATCGGCGTCCACGGCCGGTTCTACACTTCGGGCACGCTGGCCGGTACGAACGAGAAGTCGCTGGCCGTGGCCGACGTGCTCCTGCAGAAGTTGCGCAAGAACGCATAAGCCGTTCTTTTCGCCATAGGGCGTCGACAACCGTGGGCTAGAATGGCCTGCAAGTTTCGTGCCTCTATGAACAAACACCCACGTCCCCTGCTCGCTGCCATCGCGGCGGCCTGCCTCGCCGCGACGGCGCAGGCCGAGCGCGCCGACCGCTTCAAGCCGATCACGATCCAGGCCGACCAGAGCGGCCAGGTCGACCTGCAGAAGCAGGTCGCGGTGTTCAGCGGCAACGTCGTGGTCACGAAGGGCACGATGGTGATCCATGCGGCGCGCATCGAGGTCAGCAAGACGCCCGGCGGCTACGACACTGCGGTCGCGTTCGGCGCCGCCGGCAAGCCGGCGACCTTCCGCCAGAAGCGCGACGGCGTCGACGAATACATGGACGGCGAGGCCGACCGGCTCGAATACGACGGCAAGACCGATGTCGTGAAGTTCGTCAGCAACGCCGCGGTGCGGCGCCTGCGCGGCGCAACGCTGGCCGATGAGATCACCGGCAGCCTGGTCACCTACGACAGCACGTCCGACGTGCTCAGCGTCTCGGGCGGTGCCGCGGCGACGCCGGCGAACCCCGGCGGCCGGGTGCGCGCGGTGCTGACCCCCCGCGAGGGCACCGAGGCCGCCGAGGAAGCGGCGCAGGCCGCGTCGGCGGCACCGCCGCTGAAGCCCAGCCCCGCGCTGGGTGCGTCCGCGCCCGCGGCCGCGCCGAAACCGGGAGACAAGCGTTGAGCGTCGCCGCCGGCAGCGTGCCTGCGATGCGCGAGCACCGGCTCGAAGCGGCCGGGCTGCGCAAGTCCTTCGGCGCGCGCACGGTCGTGACCGACGTGCACCTGTCGGTGCGCAGCGGCGAGGTGGTCGGGCTGCTCGGCCCGAATGGCGCCGGCAAGACCACGAGCTTCTACATGATCGTCGGCCTGGTGCGCGCCGATGCCGGCGAGATCACGATTGAAGGCCGGCGCGTCGAGCGCATGCCGATCCACCAGCGTTCGCGCCTGGGGCTGTCGTATCTGCCGCAGGAGGCCTCGATCTTTCGCAAGCTCACGGTCGAGGAGAACATCCGCGCGGTGCTCGAGCTGCAGGTCGGTGCCGACGGCAAGGCGCTGAAGCCGGCGCTGATCGAGCAGCTGCTCGGCGGGCTGCTGCACGACCTGTCGATCGAGAAGCTGCGCGACTCGCCGGCGCCGGCGCTGTCGGGCGGCGAACGCCGGCGCGTCGAGATCGCGCGCGCGCTCGCAACCCAGCCGCGCTTCATCCTGCTCGACGAGCCGTTCGCCGGCGTCGACCCGATCGCGGTGATCGAGATCCAGCGCATCATCAGCTTCCTGAAGAACCGCGGC
>Ga0207689_10005883_pt1 | contig 10865 bp, 8 predicted proteins | sample KBSMisM52_FD_184312 | JGI IMG/M metagenome (GOLD analysis project Ga0207689, IMG submission 184312) | Miscanthus rhizosphere microbial communities from Kellogg Biological Station, Michigan, USA - KBS Miscanthus M5-2 (SPAdes) (version 2) | ecosystem: Host-associated > Plants > Roots > Rhizosphere... | reverse complement strand
TTCCGGGCGGATTCTTCCGCGTCCTCGGCAGCTGCGTAAACGGCATCGTCACCTATCTTGCGCGCCGCCAGGCCATCCAGACCCTGAGCGAACTGGACGATCGCGCACTCCGCGACATCGGCATCGAACGCAGCCGGATTGAATCGGCGGTGCGCGGTGGCGTCGATCCGGATTTCGGGCGCTTCATGTAAGGCGTCCGACCTGATCGCTCTGCACTTCAAACGGCCCGGTCGATCGACCGGGCCGAAATTGTTTGCGCGTACCGCGCCACGCGCGATCGCGCAGCGTGGCCAAAATATCCCACCACCCAGAATAGAAGGGAAGCGAACGGCCGTCTCCTAGGTTCCTAGGACGCAGATTTCGCGCGCGATCGGTACGTGAACGATCAGCGCGGAATCGAGCGAATCTGGAGATGATGATGAGATTGTTGGCCCAACGCCATTTGCTGCTGCGACACGCAACCGCGCTGGCGCCCTTGATCGTGCTGGTCGCTCCGATAGATCACGCCGAGGCCGCATGCACGCCGGCATCGCCGGTCGACAATACGATTGTCGAATGTACCGGCGCGACGAACAATCAAAATGGCGCCAACGGCTACGGCTCAGGCGTCCTGGTCTCGGGCGATCGTGGCAACACCTACAATATCGTCTCCGGAGCCTCGCTAACAGGAACGGGAATTGGATTGCTGTTCGGCAACTTAGGCATCATCAATAATTCTGGAACCATAACAGGCGGATCGGTTGACGGCGTTCGAGGCACACAAGGCGTCGTGAACAACTTTGGTGCTATTTCCGGGGTGAGTTCCGGCGTCGCTATAACCGGGGTCGGGGTTGTGAACAACTTTGGAAGCGTCATCGGCGTGAACGAGGGGGTGGCCGTTCAGAACGGCGAGGTTGTCAACATGAGCACCGGCACCATTACCGGCGGACAAGTCGGAGTGGCACTTCTCGACATTACCAAACTGTCCAACGCAGGCACGATTTCGGGAGCGCGCGGTATCCTTATTCGTAATCCTAACGGCAACAACAACGGCAGCGTCAGCATCTCCAACACCGGTGCCGGCAGCATTGTCGGCGCCATAAGCGGCATCGAAAGCGTCAAACAATTGGATCTGTTCAACTCCGGCTCCATCTCGGCCACGGATGTTGCAGTCAAATCCACCACGGCCAACGTGACCAACGGCATTACGGGCGTCATCTCGGGCGGCGCGGCTGGCATCGCCGTCGCCGATATCATCACCGTGAACAATTCGGGCAGTATCGCGGGCGCGGGACCGAACGGCGTGGGCATCAACGCCGCGACCGTCAACGTCACCAGCAACACCGGCACCATTTTTGGCGGATTCGCTGGCATCGACTTGACCACCCTTGCGAACGTGGCGAATGCCGGCACTATCTCAGGAGGGACTTTTGGTATCGCCAGCCTCGGTCCCGCTGGCGGCACCATCAACGTGACGAGCAACACCGGTACCATCACAGGTGCGCTCCTGGCTGTTGGTACCATCGGTTCGGTGACCGTGAACAACTCTGGTAGGATTCTGGCGGACGCGAACGGTGTCGGCATCGAGGGCGGAACGGTCGCTGTGAGCAATGCGCGCCTCGGTACTATCTCCGCCGGACGGCTCGGCGTCCACGCTGACACCGCCAAGATAGACAACGCCGGCACCATCTCGGCGACGGATACGAACGGCACCGGAGTAGAGGCAGGGAGGGTGAACATCGCCAATTCCGGCACCATCTCCGGCAATGTCGGCATCCTCGCCAACAACCCGGCCAATGGAAGCACGATCGACAATTCCGGTACGATTGTCGGCACTGGCGGCACCGCGATCAAGCTGACCTCCGCCGCCGACACGCTGACACTGAGGGCCACTTCGCGCATCACAGGCGTGGTCGACATGGGGTTTGGCGACGACGTCGTCAACGTGGCGATCAGCGCGCCCAACACCAGGGTGTCGACGCTGACGTCAGTGACGCTGCCGACCTTCATCAATTTCACCGGCACCCTCAACACCACTTTCTCCGGCGGCAACAACGTCAATCCGGCGGTGACGGCCGGGGCGACGCTGGCCACGCTCGATCCGACCGCGCTGGCGCAGGCCGACCGGACGCTGATGGATTTCACCGGCGGCGTGTCGTCGCTGGTGCAGGGCCGTCTCAACGGCGTGCCGCCCTCGGCGAATGGCTCGATGATGGCGATGGCTTACGCGCCCGACAGCGGCACGGCCGGCGGTTTCCTCAAGGCGCCGAGCGCTTCCGGCTGGAGCAACGCCGCGCCGATCACGGTATGGGCCAACAGTTTTGGCGGGCAGCGCACCCAGGATGAAACGGCGGCCACCTTGCGCTCGACCAACACCGCCTGGAGCAGCGCGCTGGGCATCGACCGCAAAATCCGGCCGGACTGGCTGGTCGGCGCCTTCATCGGCGGCGGCTCGGGGCGGCTGTCGGTCGATCTCGGCTCGCAGCACGTCGACACCGACTACCTGTTCGCCGGCGCCTACAGCCGGTTTGAATGGGCCGCGCAGTTCTTCGATTTCACGGTGCAGGGCGGCAGCTCTTCCAACAAGTCGAGCCGGCTGGTGCTGAACAACAATGCAACGGAGACGGCGAAAGCAAGCTACGACGGCTGGTTCATCAGTCCCGAGCTCGCCTACGGCCTGCGCTATCAGATCGGCAACGGCTATGTGCTGACGCCGACCGCGCGCGTGCGCTATGTCGCGGGCTTCTTCGACAGCTACTCCGAAACGGGATCGGCGCAGGGACTGTCGGTCGGCAGCCGCACGCTGCAGAATTTCGAGGAGCGTGGCCAGCTCGAAGTGTCGAAGACGACAGCCTTCTTCGGCGGCGATCACACCCTGAAGACCAGCGTGCATGGCGGCGTGATTGCGCAGCAGCGCGTCGGCGATACGACTGTCAACACGGTGCTGATCGGGCAGGGACTCTCCTTCGCGACGCCGGGCAAGGGCAGCACGGTGGGCGCCGTGTTCGGCGCCGGTTTCGATTATCACACTGCCAAGAACGTTGCGCTGTTCGGCGCGGTGGAAGGCATTGCAATGTCCGACCAGAGCCGCATCGGCACCGCCCGTGGCGGCGTCCGCGTCGCGTTCTGACAGCGGCTGCCTCCCTGGTAAATCCCGGCGGGCGAATGCATGGCCCGCGCGGCGATGCGTTTACCCGGAGACCATGCCTGAAACGAGCAGCCGGCTGACGCGCATGCTTCAACTCAATTGAAGCATCGCGCAACGCCGCCGTCAGCTCGTATGAGACGTTGATTCGACCGATCAACGGCGCGCCGCTCGCGGGATCGCATGAGGGTGCCGATGGCCGCGACCTCAGGCTAGCGCGTCCGGGCGATAGCGTCTGCTGTTACGCAGATGCCGCACTGGTCGGAAATGAACTGAAGCGCGCGACCGCCTCCCAGGTTCAGAGGACGATGGGCGACGTCCTGATCGGTATGCGTACGAGCTGCAATTCGAATCTGGCACGAAGTTGGAACCCAAGATGACAGCATCAAGTATGATCCATCCAGCGCGGCGTTACGCCATCGAGGCGGCGGCATTGATGGCATTGTTCGCCGCGACCGGGCAAGCCAAGGCCGACTGCACACCAGCCGGGAAGTTCAGCAATACGATCGTGACCTGCACCGGCACCAGCTTTGGCCTCTTCGGCAACGTCAACGTCAATGACATTGGGGGCGTCGGCAACACCATCAATGTGTTGGCCGGAGCGACGGTGCTGGGAAGCGGTATCGGCGTCTTGGCTCCCGCGGGAACGGTCAACAATTTCGGCGACATTCTTTCGCCGAATACCGGCGTCCAGACCGATGGCAAGGCCAGTGTAAACAATCATGGCACCATTGTCGGAGACGACTTTGGTATTTTACAGAAGCAGAGCGCTTCTACCTTGAGCGTCGTCAACTCCGGCTCCATTTTTGGAACACGCAACGGTATCTTCGTCGAAGATGGCACCTTCGATCTGAAGAATTCCGGCACCATTTCGGCCGGTGTATTCGGCGATGGGATCGTTGCTGGCAAATCGGTCATCGAGAATTCCGGCACGATATCGTCAGTCGGAGGGAACGGAATCAGTTCCAATTCCGCGATCCGAATCCACAACTCGGGAATTATTTCGGCGGTCGCGGGCGATAGAGGAATCGGCATCGTTTCCAGCGGCGCCGTCTTCGTCGACAATACGCGGACTGGAAGCATCGCGGGCGGACAGTTCGGCATATCTGCCAGTCTTGTTGACGTTCACAATGCCGGAACCATCGTCGGCAACGTCGGCATCGAAGCCGACCGCGCCACCACGATCATCAATTCCGGCGCCATCATCGGCACCGGCGGCACCGCCATCCAGCTATCGAGCGGTGCCGACACGCTGACGCTGCTTCAGGGCTCGCGCATCGTCGGCGCCGTCAACATGGGTGGTGGCGCCGACGTCATCAACATCGTGAACAACATATCGCTGGCCGGCAGACAGTCGTCGCTGACGACGCTGTTAACGGCCGACACCGTTTTGCAAAACGTCGTCAACTTCGGCGGCACCGTCAATACGAGCAATACCATCGTCAACACCAGCGGACTTCCGACGGTGCAGACGGCGACCCAGATCGCAACCCTCGATCCGACCGCACTGGCGCTGGCCGATCGCGCGCTGATGGATTTCACCGGCGGGGTGTCGTCGCTGGTACAGGGCCGTCTCAACGGCGTGTCGCCCTCGGCAAGCGGTTCGATGATGGCGATGGCCTATGCGCCGGACAGCGGCAATGGCAGGCCTTTCGTCAAGGCTCCCGGCCAATCCGGCTGGAGCGATGCCGCGGCGATCACGGTATGGGCCAATAGTTCTGGCGGTCAGCGCATCCAGGACGAGACGGCGGCCACCTTGCGCGCCACCAACACCGCCTGGAGCGGCGTCTTCGGCATCGACCGCAAGGTGCGGCCGGACTGGCTGGTCGGCGCCTTCATCGGCGGCGGTTCGGGACGGCTCTCGGTCGATCTCAATTCGCAGCACGTCGATACGGATTATGTCTTCGGTGGCGGCTACAGCCGCTTCGAATGGGCCGCCCAATTCTTCGATTTCACGCTGCAGGGCGGCAACGCTTCCAGCAAATCGAATCGGCTGGTGCTCAACAACAATCTGCCGGAGACGGCGACCGCGAAATATGACGGCTGGTTCATCAGTCCGGAACTCGCCTATGGCATCCGCTATCGGATCGGCAACGGCTATCTGCTGACTCCGACGGCGCGCGTGCGCTATGTCGCGGGCTTCTTCGACGGCTACTCCGAGACGGGCTCGGCGCAGGGGCTGACGGTCGGCAGCCGCACGCTGCAGAATTTTGAGGAGCGCGGCGAACTGGAAGTGTCGAAGACGACGGATTTCTTCGGCGGCGCGCACACCCTGAAGGCCACCGTGCACGGCGGCGTGATTGCGCAGCAACGCGTCGGGGATACCGCCCTCAACACCGTGCTGATCGGGCAAAACCTTTCGTTCGCGACGCCGGGCAAGGGCAGCACGGTGGGCGCCGTGTTCGGCGCCGGCTTCGATTATCACACTGCCAAGAACGTCGCGCTGTTCGGCGCGGTGGAAGGTATTGCGATGTCCGACCAGAGCCGAATTGGCACCGCCCGTGGCGGCGTTCGCGTGGCATTCTGAGATGGTTTCCTTGACCGTATCCGGCGACCCGAGAGGCTCGCCGTCGGCGCGGTTGGTCTCGGGTCGATCTGGCCATCCTAGGATCGTAGGATGGGCTGTATTCCCGACCAATCTACGGGGTCGCTTCAATATAATTTGAGCAGACGAGTCGGCCGGATCATCGCAAAAATTCGGAGCATTATCGTTGTGGTCCTCGCGAGGACACGTTTTGGGATGAATAATGAAAAGTATTTCACAGCTGCGATCGGTTTCTGCATTGTCCGCGCCAGGCGATTTCCATGATCAGCAACAGCTGAGCGACCTGATCGGCGTCGTCTACGACGCCGCCATCGACCCGTCCCGCTGGGAGGATGCCATCGCAAGGGCCGCCCGATTTGTCGGCGGCACCGGCGGCGGACTTTTCTGCAAGGACGTCGGAGTCGTCCATGCCACGATTCCGTACCGCGTTGGATTCCAGACGCCGTTACCGGTTGCTCTCTTTCAACAGATCTATCCGGCCGCTGAGGGGCACTTTCTCGGCGACCTTGAACAGCCGATCGCGACCACCGACCTGATGTCGTTCGGCGAACTCGCCGAGAGCGAATTGTATCGTCAATGGGCCGAGCCCCAGGGCCTGATCGATTTCCTGAGCGCGGTCGTTGACAGGACGACCATCAGCGCCGCCATTTTCGGAGTCTTCCGCCACGAACGGAACGGCGTCGTCGACGATCACGCGCGCCAGCAGATGAGGCTGATCGCGCCGCATGTCAGGCGCGCCGTGTTGATCGGCAGAATGTTCGAGTTCAAGGCGGCGGAAGTCGCAACCTTCGTCGATACGTTCGATGGGCTCAGTGCCGGCATGTATCTCGTCGATGCGACCGGGCGCCTGATTCATGCCAATGCCGCCGGCCATGCGCTTCTTGGTGCGAGCGATATTCTCAGTTCCGCGGGCGGGCGGCTGGTCGCCAGCGAGGCGCATATCGATCGGGCCTTGCGGGACGTCTTTGCAGCCGCGGGGCAGGGCGACGCGGCCCTCGGCACCAGGGGGATCGCGGTGCCGCTGATCGGAAAGGACGGCGAACGCTATATCGCCCATGCGCTGCCTTTGACCTCGGGGGCGCGGCGCCGCGCCGGTGTCGTCAACACCGCCGCGGCAGCGCTGTTCGTTTGCAAGGCTAGTCTCGCGGCACCTTCCGCGCCGCAAGCCATCGGCAGCGCATTCAAGCTGACCCCGACCGAGCTTCGCGTATTGATGGCGATCGTCGAGGTGGGCGGCGTTCCGGAAATCGCCACCGCGTTCGGCATTGCAGAAACGACGGTCAGGACGCATGTCACCCACCTGTTCGAAAAGACCGGCACCGCGCGCCAGGCCGATCTCGTCAAGCTGGTGGCAGGGTATGCAACACCGCTGGCTGACTGAGCGAGGCCGGCTTCGTCACGCTGCGTAGCTTCCTTATCTGCATTGCAGCACTGCCAGAGTCGGGCGTCTGGCACGCGCCCGGGCCAGGCCCGATGATTCTACGGCGCCTCCGACGTTCCTAGGACGACACCCGAAAGGCAATTGTTCAGGATGGCATGCGTCCGGCCAGAGAGCCGTGGCAGCGCAGGCGATCCGATGTTCCTGCGCTTTGACAAGCAAGCACGGGACACGCATGCCATGAGCATTGAAGCCGTTCTGAGCAAGGCGCCTGCAACGAAGCCGAGGCCGCGAACGGCTGTCGCTTGCAGAGCGGTAATTTGCGCGTTCGCCGCCACCGGAATCCTGTCGACCAACATTTTTCTAACCTCGCTGCCGGCGATCGCGGCCGATCTGCGCGTATCCAGCGCGGCCGTCACCTCGACCATCACGGTCTTTCTGGCGATTCTTGCCGTCGGACAATTGATTGTTGGTCCGTTGTCGGACCGGCTGGGGCGGCAAATGCCGATCCTGATCGGGCTCTGCATCTTCGTGCTCGGAACGATATGGTGCGCATTCGCGGGCGATTTGCTGGGTCTGCTGATCGGCCGATCGATACAGGCTTCCGGTGCATGTACGATGGCCGTGCTCTCACGCGCCATTGCCCGGGATCTGTTCGACGGCCAGGCGCTGGCAAAGACGATGGCGTCGATCACGATCGCGACCGCGGCTGCCCCGGGGTTCTCTCCCCTGCTGGGCAGCGCGCTTGATCATCTTTTCGGCTGGCGCTCGGAATTCGTCTTTGTCGCCGTTTTCGCCATCTGCGCCGGGGCGGCGTATGCGGCATTCGTCGGCGAAACCAAGGTAGCGTCCAACGGTTCCCTGCATCCGCTCAGCGTGATCGGTTCCTATCTCGGCCTGATTCGAGATGCGCGGTTCGTGGCACCTGCCAGGACCGCCAGCTTGTTGATGGCCGGCCTGTTCGCGGTTTTCTCAGGCGCGCCGCGCGTACTTCTCGAAGGCTTCGGCCTGTTACCCGCCACGCTTGGCCTGCTGTTTGCAGGCGTTGTTTTCCTGGTGTTCGGAGCAGGGATGCTGGCGCCAAGACTGTCGGCGCGGTTCGGCCTCTATCATGCGACTCTGATCGGCCTGGGATCAGCCGCTGTCGGCGGCGTCGCGCTGCTGCTCGCGGTTCTGGTCGCGAGGAACTCGCTGCTGCCATTTCTCGTCACCGCTTCCATCTTCCTGTTCGGTCTGGGAATCGCGAGCCCGCTGTCGAGTGCGGCCGGGCTGTCGCCGTTCGGCGACAAGGCCGGCGCAGCCGCCGCCTTGTTTGGCTTCTCGCAAATGGCCGGCGCGGCCTGCGGCGCATCGCTGGCCGCTGCGCTCGCCAGCGACCCGGGCATCGGGCTTGGAGCCGTGCTGGCGCTGACGTCTCTTCTCGCGCTGGTCCTGCATGGATGGAAACGGCGGCCGGCGTAGTCGCCCGTCGGTTTTTCACGGCGACCGCACCCATGCTGACTCTGCTTCATCCTCTTTCTCAGGACGAAATGCGCAACGTCCTGCGATCCTACGACGCGGCCCAGGCATCGACGTGGCACGGTTGCGCAAATGCTTCGCCGCCGGACAAGGAAGATCAGATGCATTCCGTCAATAAATTGCGGGCCATCGGCGCACGCCGGGCAAATCTTCGGTCAACCGAAAGCCATTCACGAGCGGCGCCGGGCGCCCGAATCTGGACATGGCTGCTGGCCGCCCTGCACGAGTCGAGGAAGCAGGAAGCCGCGCGGGTGATCCGCCGGCATCGGGATCTCATTCAGAACTTCCAGGCGATCGAACTTCCCGGCCGTGGGATGGATCCCAAAACCCATGCATGACCGGAGAATCGAGCCGCGCCCCGGGGTTGAGCGCATTGTCATCGCAGCGCTGATTGTCGGCTTCGCATTGGCTCTCGGATATGCCTTCAACGAACTCGACGCCGCATTGACGGACGCCTGCGCGAGCCTGGCCACGATTGCCACAATCGGGAATTAGGTCCCGGATTCCGCGACCATAGCGTTTTCGAGCGAAGTGGACCCGGTTCGCGTAAAGAAAGCGCGTCAAAGCAAAAACCTAGAAGCCCGGCTCTGATTCAATCAGAGCCGAAAGGGGCTCTAGTGCCGCACCACCAGCACCGAGCATCTGGCGTAGCGCACCACGTGGCCGGCGTTGGAACCGAGGAAATAGGTCCGCATCGCCGGCCGGTGCGAGGTCATCACGATCAGGTCGGCCTTGATCGCCGAAGCCTCTTCGAGGATCTCGTGATAAATGCCGCCCTGCCGCACTGCGGCAGAAATGCGTGACGCCTCGATGCCGGATTCATTCGCCACGATGGCGAGCGCTTCTTCCGAGGTGGCGCGCTGCTGGGCATCGAAATCGGCCGGGACATATTCCGCCAGCATCACCGGCGTCATCGGCAGCACGTTGAGCAGGCGCACCGAGCCGTTCCAGGTCTGCGACAGCGTCGCAGCGGTCGCGATCGCAGGCTTGGCCAGTTCGGTATCGGCCAGGTCGATCGGCACGAGAATCGACTTGAACATCTGCGCCTCCTGCCTAAAGCCCGTTTGGTCCTGACCTATCAGGATCGGGCCCTAGCCTTTTGTTTTGACGTGTTTTCTTTTACGCGAACTTGTTCCTAATTCGCTCGAAAAGCGTGTCGCGAGGAGCTTAGCATGGCGGGGCCGGGATGTCCGCCTGCCTCAATCGTCCAGCGCCTGCTTCAGTAATTTCGGGCTGGTGAAGCGCACGAGTTTGCCGCGGCGGAACGCCACTTCGTTCCAGTCGTCGATCGCAAAATCCAGGACGGCGAAGCCAGCGGTTGGCAGATTGTCCTCAAGTGAATTCTTCGCCGCCGCGTCGCCGCTGCCGGCGAGCATCAACGCCAGTTCATGCATGCCGGGATTGTGGCCGATCAGCATCAAGCGCGCGGGATCGGTGACCGCGGCCAACCGGATGATCCGCAGCAGCTGCGCCGGCTCGGCGCCGTAGAGTTCGTCGAGCAATTCGACCTTTGGCTGCGACGACCGTTCCCGCACCGCATCCGTCATCGCTTCGCCCGCGATCTCCCAGGTCTGTCGCGCCCGCACCGCGGTCGAAACCAGGACGGCGTCGGGGAGGGGCGGATGCCGGCCGATCCAGGTTCCGATGGCGGCGGCATCCAGCCGGCCGCGCTCGTCGAGACGGCGGTCCTGGTCATGGCCCGAAGGCGCGTGGTGTTCGGTTTTGGCGTGACGCAGCAGCATCAAACGGCGCATGGGCGCGATCTCGATTCGGTCTTAGTCTCGACTAATCTACAAGCTCATGTCCGGGACAAGGTGACAAGCGCTGCAGCGGTCCGTAAGAAACGCCATGCCCGAGACTTTCACAAGTGCGACCAACGGCCCCGACGACGACGCGCCTTTTCGCTCGCGCCTGTCATTCGACCTGGATGTTGACATTTGCGTGGTGGGGGCCGGCCTTGCCGGCCTTACCGTGGCGCTGGAGGCCGCGCGCCTCGGCGCCAGCGTGGCCGTGCTCGAAGGCCGGCATGTCGGCTGGAACGCCTCCGGCCATCAACTCGGCACGGTCATGCCGGGCTACAGCCTTCCGATCGGGGACCTGATCGAGCGCGTCGGCCTGGATGACGCGCGCGAGCTGTGGGCAATGTCGAAGGAGGGCGCCGATTATGTTCGCGCCGCCGCCACCGAAGAGGCGATGCCGGGAATTGCACTGACCGAGGGCGCACTGGAGGTCTCCACCGTTGACGCCGGCGAAACGCTGATCAGCCGGCTGCAGACGCTGAGCGAGGATTTCGAGACCGA
>Ga0207689_10005879_pt1 | contig 10870 bp, 11 predicted proteins | sample KBSMisM52_FD_184312 | JGI IMG/M metagenome (GOLD analysis project Ga0207689, IMG submission 184312) | Miscanthus rhizosphere microbial communities from Kellogg Biological Station, Michigan, USA - KBS Miscanthus M5-2 (SPAdes) (version 2) | ecosystem: Host-associated > Plants > Roots >... | reverse complement strand
GCCGCGATCGATGTGGCCCAATTGCCTCGCTTAAAGGGCTATGAAAACTGGACCCTCGCTGCGGGAGGTATCTATTTCGTTCCCAAGGATGATCCCAGGTCTGTTCGTTACTTTGATTTCAAAACGAAGCAGATTCACACTGTCTTTGAAAATGACAAGGATTTCGAGTCGGGCCCTTCAGTCTCTCCCGATGGCCGTTGGATCCTCTATGCCGAGGTTGATGAGGTCGGCAGCGACATCATGCTCGTCGATCACTTTCACTAGGTTTCCGCGGTTTTGCTGCGGTGATCCTTCGCCTAACGGAATACTGGAGGGCACGTGCCATGAGAGTTATGCAATGTTGATTGTTCCCGATGAATGGTGAACGATCAGGAGGTTAGCTTCGCAACTCGAAGCCATCCGAGTGTCTTCAGAGATTGAACAGTTCCCGCAGGCGCTTCGTCTGGGCTCGGCTTACGGGAATCTCCGTCTGCTTCTTGTCATTCATGCGCAGCTGGTAGCTCGACTTGAACCAGGGCACCACTTCGCGGATGTGGTTGATGTTGACCACGAAGCCGCGGTGCGCCCGCCAGAAGAGTGCCGGGTCCAGGAGCTCTAGAAGTTCCTCAAGCGTGCGGCACTTCGAGTGACCCTCAAAGTTCTGTGTCACCACACGAATCACGCCTTCATCGATTGCCGCAAAGCAAATCTCGGTCTGATCCACCAGCAGCAGACGGCTTTGCGCCTCGATAATGACGCGCGCGGGTTGCGTACCGCGACCGCCGCCCTGCGGAGTCTTCAACAACCGCAACAGCGCGTCAAGTTGCGATTCAATCGGCGATTCGCCCCCTGAGGTCGTGGCCGCGGAACCGTTCGCGATTCGTCCGCGAACCCGCTCGAGCGCCTGTTCCAACCGATTCGGATCGAAAGGCTTCAGCAGGTAGTCAACCGCATTCACATCGAAGGCCCGCACCGCGTACTGGTCATATGCAGTCGCAAAGACAAACTGCGGCAGACTCCACTCATCCTGAGCGCGCCGCTTACGATGGCGATCTATCACCCGCTGAATTACCGCAAAGCCATCAAGTCCCGGCATTTGCACGTCGAGGAAAACAAGATCGGGATGATGCTCCTCAATCAGATCGACGGCTTCAATTCCGTTTGCACCCTGCGCCACGACCTCAATGTCCGTAACGGACTCGAGCAGGTACATCAGCTCGGCGCGGGCAAGTTGTTCGTCGTCGACAATGAGAGTGGAGATAGCCATGCAAACCGGAAGCTTGATTGTAGGAAGGGAAGTGGGCCAGGTCAATGTCCGCCAGGTCGCTCTGCAGGGCGATATTTCGGAACTGCGAAGGTGAAGTTAGGAATGGCCTTTACTCGGCCATTACCCTCAGACGTGCCGGCATCGCATCATGCGAAAGCTCGTGGCCGCACCGCGTGCAGAATTGATCCGTGGCGCGAACCGTCCTGAAGCAGTTTCCGCAGCTCGCACTGAGCTGGTAGTCGCACTGCGGGCAGAAATGGAAATCGCTTTGCACATGGGTCGCGCAGGCCGGGCACCGCGAAACCAGGGGCGCGCGAAGCAGAAAGTAGAGAACGGCGCCGATGCCGCCCGGCATCACGAAGCAGATCAGCATCCAGAACCGTGAACTCATCGCCCGTCGGGGCGCGTCCTTGCTCACGAATCCCACCATCAGAAAATAAAGCGCAGCTACCAACCCCCAGGAAATGTTCAGGTAGATGCGCAGCCCGAGAGGTGGCACGTGGTGCTGCGTTTTTGGGAAGACGAGCCAGAAGTAGTACTCAACCAGCACGAAGACCGCGGCTGCCATCGCCATCGACCACAACGGAATCATCCGTGTGTCTTCGTCGGCATTTATAAGCTGTGGATCACGCATAGGACTATTCGCAGATTAAGCAGAGCATAATCGCTATTTGAATTGACGGAGGTCGGAACTTGGAAGTTGCGGGTTACTTCCAGGGTGCCTGTTTGGTTTCAGAATCAGCGCTTCCGGCGCAGCCAGCCTGCCAGCAGTGCCGAGGCAAGCAGGGCAGTGATCAGGAAGAAGATCAAGATAGTCAGTTGACTGACAGAGCTCGCAAGGTGGCCGTCTTCAATCCAGTTGTCAACCAGCCATCCAATGGGCGGACCTACAACGAAGAGCACAACCAGGGTAGCTGCCAGTGCAACGGCCCGGATTCGCTTTCGACCGGCCTTCTGCTCCTGCATCACGCCTGCGGAGGCAATGACGACGCGGCGCGTTCGGTGGGCCACCCGGCATTCGCGTTCTGCGTCTTTTCCTGCGAGGGATCCGATGATTTCGGGATCGCTTTTCATGGCTGCACATTTCATTCCCGCATCAGCACGCGGGACAGGCCAATGTCACACAGCCTCGCGACGGGGAACCTGCGAGCGCTCGAGGCGCGGCTTGAGCGCGGCCATGCCTCTGTAAAGTCTTGATTTCACAGTCGAAAGAGGCGCCCTCGTCACGTTTGCGATTTCCTCGAGGGACAACTCCTCGTGGAATCGAAGCACCAGCACTTCTCGATAGAGTGTATCCAGTTGCAGCAAAGCCGCCGCAATCCGCTCGCGATCCTCGACGTTCGACAGGCGCTCAAAGGGAGTCGGCTCCTGATCGGTGACCTCGAAGGTCATCGGTCGATCGTCATCGTTCCCGGTCTCAAACATCTCGTCCAGGCTCGACATCTTCCGCTTGCGCCGCTGATCGATGACCATGTTGCGAGCGATCGTAAACAGCCATGTCTCGAAACGCGCTTTTCCGTTGAATTGCCCGCCCCGCGTCAAAACCCGCATCCAGACCTCTTGAAAGAGGTCTTCTGCCATCTCACGATTCCCGCAAAGAAACATCAAATACCGCGAGAGACGGTGCTGGTAACGCACAATCAGTTCGTCCAGCAGCCCCACATCCTGCCGCTTCAATCCTTCAGAAACGGCAAGGTTTTCCTGCCGCACCTGTTCTTCGGCTTGCGTGACAGCGCCGGGAGCAAACAACGAACGAATGGCCGCAACTGTACTCATCTTGCTCAATTAGACGACAGATCCAGTTTCAAAGCTTCGGAAAAGCGCGATTTGCACCATATTGAACTATTAAGATTTGTAAACTTACCACCGCCAAGACAGGCTCCCGTCGCGCAGTTGCTCTCCAAAATCGAGGTGCGAGACGTCATATCACTTATTTTATTGGCTTTATTTCCGACTAGCTATTCCCGGTCGCCGCCTGAAGGCGATTCCGGCTTTGCCTTTGCTGTTGGATTCTCATCGGGAAACGTCATGGGAGCGAGATTCATCGGCGTCAGGGTCTGGGCCTTCTTCAGGGGAAGGGGAAAACGGCCGAAGAGGAGGTAATCGGCTGCGATTCCCCCCGCGACGTAGGGATTGAGAAAGGCAATGGGAATCACAAGGCCATTTGTAATGAACGACAACGCGATGCTCTTGTTGCGTCTGCTATGCCGGCGAAAGCCGGGAACCTGGGGAATCGTGAACAGCGCGAGCTGCGTCTCAGGGTGTTTGCGCGCGTAGCGCACCAGCTTGTACGAAATCTGCCTGGGAGTGGTAATTCCCCCATCGGGAAGGATGCTGCGGCGAAAGGTGCCTGGGAAGTAGCCATTCATCAGGCCGCCCGTAAAATCTGCGCAATTTCTTACAAGCAGGTTGAACCGCGAGCGGTTTGGGCCGGCATTCATTTGCGCGATCAGGGCGTCGTCCTGCGCTTCGGTGGTGGCAAATCGAAAGGCGTAGATGCGCCGTTCATACGAAACACCCACAAATTGACTCCACCCGCGCTTCACATCGCCGCCGCGGGGAACGTCTTTTCCCAGGATTTGCAAACGAGCATCGTGATAGCGATCTCGAAGGCCGTTCACGGTCTCCTTATCCGCGTGCGCCGGAACGTCCGAAGCGTTCTCGACGGCATAGAGGTAGGGGAGAAGGGGCATCGCGATCCAGTCGTAGTTTGCGATGCCCTGGTAGCGGGTGATCACAGCGCCCACCTCGCCCGGTGCGCAGCGACGCAGCTTTACCGGAGTTTCAGCACAGATGCGCCCAAAATAGACGGCATCGTGCCCCGTGGGATTCATGAAGCCGAACAGCCCGAAGGGTTCTGCCATCAGCATTGCAGCCTGGGCTCGTGCCCGCATGGGCAATAAGATCGCCAAGGCCACTAGAGAGAAAGCAACCGCGTGTTTGACGCGCATCAACAGAATGGATCCCCTTCAGCCCTGTTATTGGGATGGAGCTTTTCAAGTATGACCTAGTGGCATGGTTGAGGCGAAACCCAGGACGGAATCCGATTACCTCGAAGCGTCATTCTCTACGAGTTCTTCGCGCCACCCGCAGCGCTTCCTCGACGGCCTTCGCTGCGCGTTTCTCCCTGCCTGGAACGGTTTGCACATAGAAGATGCCAAGCAAATGATTTCGCCTCTGCGTCGGCGTCATCGCGCTCCATCCGTCCGCGGCCAGAGGCTGACGCTGAAAGGCGGCGCGCAAAATCGGCGGGACCTCCTCTTCCCCTTCCATCGCAAGCATCAGACTCTCGGCGAGGCGTTCCGCGCGCATCTGTCGCGTTTCCGCGCCTTTAGCCTGGTCCACAAGGTTTCCGAGCCCCTTCCGCATTGATGGGCTCAGCGCGTCAAACCATCGCCGCAGTCGGCGATCTTCCTTCAACGCATCCGCCAGTTCCCGAGGCAAGTCGATTACTTGCTTCGCCATGTCCGGCTCGAGCCATATCTGCACCTTTGAACCCGGAGCCGCCTTGGCGCCCGCCTGCATTTGCTTGTTCACCAGCAGGACGTGTCCTTTGCCCTGCGAGGCCGGAAAGAGCGAAGTCCGAAACGCGAACCCGTTGATTTCCCCGAACACGCGGCGGCTCTTCCACGATGGCCACGCTTTCTTGAGGTCGACGGGCACCCTCGCAATCACCCAGTGAAGGCTCGTCCCCGTAGCCTCAAGAACGGCCCGAAATGTCTTCCTCGTCGTATCACTCATCGCACTCCAGTATGCGGCCTGCGGCCCCCCGACAGCCGCCCGCCATCTACACTATCCATATGGAAGTTCTGTACGGCCTGCATCCCGTCGAGGAGGCACTCAGGGCCGGCCGCCGTCGTTTTGATCACGTACTCGTCGCCAGCGAGCGCCATGACGAACGCCTCGCTCATCTCGTCGCTGAGTGCCGCCAGGCTGGGGTCCGCGTTCGCCAGGAATCGCGTGAGCAGCTCACCCAACTTGCGGGGACCGCAGCCCACCAGGGCGTGGTTGCTCTCGTTCGCCCTCAGCAGGCTCTTGCAATTGAGGACCTCTTCGCGCCTCTTCCTTCAAAATCCGGCACTCCGGCCGCGCGTCTGCTGCTGGCACTCGATGGCGTGGAAGACCCGCAGAATCTGGGCGCGCTCCTTCGGGTTGCCGATGGAGCCGGTGTTGACGGCATCATCCTGACGGAGCGCCGTTCCGCACCCATCAGCCCCGTCGCTGTAAAAGCCAGTGCGGGTGCGGCCGAACATCTCCGCATCGCGCGGGTGGTCAACCTTGTCCGTGCTCTCGAAGAACTCAAAAAGCAAAATCTCTGGATCATCGGTCTCGACGAGCGCGGGGCCTCCGACTACGACCAATTCGATTTCTCCGGGAACTGCGTTCTTGTCCTTGGCCGCGAAGGCGCGGGGCTCCACGACCTTGTCCGCCGAACCTGCGACCACTTGCTGCGCATTCCGATGGCCGGTGGCGTCAGTTCGCTCAATGTTTCAACGGCTGGCGCGGTGGTTCTCTACGAAGCAGCCCGTCAGCGCCGCAATGCAGCCCTTCGTGCCCAAGACGCTGTTGGCCTCAAGGGGGCCGGCGCGTCTAAGAAGAAGCAGAAAGGCCTTGGTTCATGAAGTTTTCCGTTGCCCGGACGTTGGCAAGCTTCTCCGTTGCCGCGTCTCTGGCGGTTTTCCCTTGCGCCGCACAAACCAAGCTCAGTGCACCTCCGGCCCAGGCCCCCGCTACCCCATCCAAGCAGCAGTCAGGCAAGCCCAATCAGCCTGGCGGCAAGGTCATCTTTGAGCGCTCGATAGACGCGAATGGCGACGCCAACGGCGAGCCCACGCCAGGCCCTGCTGGCAATGAGCCGGCTATCAAGTTAGCTGACGCTCCTTCGGCAGAAGATGCCGACCGTCAGGCCATTACATTCACCGATTTAAATCTCGACGTTCGTCTCCACACCGCGGGACAGCAAATCGCAGTGCGCGGTCTCGTCACCGTACGCAATACCGGCAAGGCCCCGCTTCCGCGCATCCCTCTGCAGATTTCTTCCTCACTCACATGGGAACGTATTCGCATCGCGGGTCGTGACGTCTCTTTCCCCATTGCCACACTCAATTCCGACGCCGACCACACCGGCCAGCTCCACGAAGCCGCGGTGCCACTCGCGCAGCCGCTCGGACCGGGCGCCACGCTCCAACTCGAAGTCACGTACTCCGGCACGATCTCTGCCTCTGCCCAGCGCCTCATCGCAATTGGAACTCCCAGTGACGCGGCTCTCCACTCTGACTGGGATGAAATTAGCGCCTCTTTCACAGGTCTGCGCGGATTCGGCAACGTCGTCTGGTATCCCGTCTCCAGCGTGCCCGTGATTCTCGGCGATGGGGCCCGCTTGTTCGACGAGATTGGCAATCACAAGCTCCGACTCGCAGGTGCGCAGTTCCGCCTTCGCCTGACGGTGGAGTTCGCTCACGGCCAGCCGCCCACCGTCGCGCTCGTCAACGGACAACCTGTCGTGCTGACTGCAGCCGACTCCGCCACCACCAGTCCCGATGTATCCGGTGTTGCTACCGGAGAAAGCGCAGCCACCCTTGGCTTTGAAGCGCCAAGTCTCTTTGTCGCAGTTCGCACGCCGCACCCCGGCGCGAATGTCACCGCGTTCACTGCGCCTGAAGACGAAGTCTCGGTGAAGACCTGGCTCTCTGCGGCGGGCGATGTCGCGCCTTTTCTCGAACGCTGGCTTGGCCCCAAGCCCCGCACGCAGCTTACCCTGCTGGACCTGCCCGACCCCGACGATGCTCCGTGGGAGAGCGGCACTCTGCTCGCCATCAGCCTTCGCGATGGCCCGCCCGACCAGCTAAGCTCCGTGCTCGCGCATGCCCTGACCCACGCCTGGATGAATCCGTCGACTTCATGGCTGAGCGAAGGCACCGCCAACTTTCTCGGAACGGTCTGGACAGAAAAACTGAAGGGCCGCGATAAGGCATTGGGGACTCTCGAAGCCGGCCGTAACGCGCTCGCCCTCGCCGAGCCCGCGAGCCCGGCCGACGGCGTTGGCCAGCCTCTTACGCGCGCTATCGCCCCCGTCTACTACCGCACCAAGGCGGCTTATGTCCTGTGGATGCTGCGCGATCTGGTTGGAGACGATGCCCTCTCCGCCGCGTTGATCGATTTCAACTCAGCCCAGGGTTCTCGGAACACTTCGTCTACGGCCGGCTCCTCAGAATCGGCGTCGTTTCAGCAGGCCTTGAAGAAGGCTGCACCGCGCCGCGACCTCTCGTGGTTTTTCTCCGATTGGGTCGACGCGGACAAGGGCCTTCCTGACCTGACCACAGAAAAGGTGTTCCCCAATGCGGTGCAGTCGGGCAACTGGCTGGTCTCCGTCACCGTCTCGAACGCCGGATATGCCGCTGCCGAAGTCTCCGTAACCGCTCGATCCGCCACCAACACTTCGGCCGACCGGATCTTCGTTCCCGCACGCGGCAGTGTCACCAAGCGCATCTTGCTGCAGGGCAAGCCGTCCCAAGTCCAGGTCAACGACGGCACCGTGCCGGAAACGCAAGCGAGTGTTCACGTCACCAGTCTCGATCAACCCGCGGCTTCGCAGGCGCCCGCTGCCGCCGCGCCACCTTCCCCGTCTCCGCAATGATGCGTGCAAGTCTTCCGCATAGGCAGTCAGTCCCTCCACCCAAAGAATGATGTGTCGCGGCCCGCTCCCGGTTACGATTGCCGAACGATGCAGACCGAACCGCAAGCAGGGCGGCAACTGGGAGTGTGGGCGGCGACCGCTATCGTCACGGGCGAAGCGATCTCGCTCGGCATTTTTCTGACTCCCGCCGGCATGGCCCGCTCCCTCGGTTCCCCCGCGCTCCTCGCCGCCGTCTGGTGCGGCATGGCCGTCATCACGTTGGCTGGCGCTCTCTGCTTTACCGAACTCGCCGTTCGCAATCCCCACGACGGAGGCGAATATGTTTACCTGCGCCGTGGTTTTGGTCGCCGTGTGGCCTTTCTCTACGGATGGATGGCCGCCATCGTGATGTATCCGGGCGTCGCGGCAGCCCTCTGCGTCGGCACAGTCCCTTACATCCAGACTCTCGTGTCCGTTCCCACGCCGCTTGCGACTCTCCTCCCCGCGCTCATCCTGCTCACTCTTGGCGCACTCAACTACTTCGGTACGCGCCTCAGCGGAGGCGTGATGACAGTTCTCAACTGGCTTAAGATCCCCGTGCTTGTGGCCCTGGTGGGCTGGGCTCTCCTCTCAGGCCACGCCACAATGGCGAACCTCGCTCCACTTACTCTGCGCCGCCCCGGGTCCGATCCACTCGTTGAAGCCATCGCCGGGGCGACCATTAGCGCATTCTTCTGTTTCGGCGGCTGGTGGGAAGCCGGAAAAATCGCCGGTGAAGTGCGCAATCCATCGCGCAACCTTTCGATTGCATTTTCCGGCGGAGTGCTTATCGTCACTGCGCTCTACTTACTCGTCAGCTTCGCCTTTGTCGCTGTCGTGCCCATGCAGCAGATTCAATCGAACACCGCCTTCGTTGCCCAGTTCGGCGAGGCTCTCTTCGGCTCATCCGGTGGCCGGGTACTCTCTGCCTGCGTCGTTCTCTGCGTGCTCGGTGGATTGATGGTGCTCAGCATGGCGGTGCCTCGCGTCACCTACGCCCTCGCGCTCGGCGAAGCAGGGGGAAGCCAGAGGGGGCCCCTGGCCGCGTTTGCCCGCCTTCATCCACGTTTCGGTACTCCAGCCAACGCCGTGCTGCTGCAAACGGGAATGGCGCTTCTCGTCCTGAGCCTCGGGGCATTCGACCGCATTCTTGCGTTCATCATCTTTTCGGCAGTCGTATTCCTGGCTCTCACAGTGGCTACTCTTTTTCGTGCCATCACACCCGTGCGTCGCTGGTGGTTTCCGCTTGCACCCATCGTTTTTATCCTTGGCAGCGGATTGCTCGCCCTCATGCTTCTCATGCACGACCGAAATGCCGCACTTCTTGGAGCAGCTATTGTGCTGGCAGGCCTGCCCGTTCGCTGGCTATTGACGCGTTCGCCTCGCCACGACGCCACTGTCGCGAGCGCCCCGAATCCACTGACAACCGATCTCTGACACCCGGAGTCCACCATGCCTCACATTCCTCTTCCTCCCGAACACATCGGTATCCGCGGCGCCATGGCGTTTCGCCCTGAGACCGCAAAGCCGCTCAACGAGATCGTCGAGATACTTCTCGCCGGACCCAGCACCCTCACCAAAGGCGAACGCGAACTCATCGCCACCTATGTCTCGAGCCGCAACTGCACCTTCTTTTGCGCCAGCATTCATGGCGCCATCGCCGCGGCTCATCTCGGCGGTGACGAAGCGCTCGTCAAGCAGGTCAAGACCGATTTCACGCAAGCCGACATCAGTCCCAAGCTGAAAGCGCTCCTTGTCATTGCGGGCAAAGTGCAGCAGGATGGAAAGCTTGTTACCACGGCCGACGTGGATGCCGCGCGCAAGCTCGGCGCAACCGACCTCGAGATTCACGACACCGTGCTCATCTCCGCCGCCTTCTGCATGTACAACCGCTACGTCGACGGACTCGGCACCGTGCAGCCCGACGATGAAGCACTCTACCGCGAACGTGGACGCATGGTTGCGCGCAACGGGTACGTCAACACCAGCAAGGAATATCTCGGTGCAGAGGCGCCTGTGCCTGCACACACTTAGTCAGTTGGAAATAACAAGGAGAAGCGCATGCCCCACATCGATCTTCCCGAAGACTTCCCCGGCATCAGTGCCGGATTCACCTATCGTCCTGAAACCGCGAAGCCCATGCGCGAACTTGCCGATATTCTGCTCCATCAACCCAACTCGCTCGCTCCCGGGGAGCGCGAACTCATCGCGGCCTACGTCTCTTCGCGCAACTGCACCACTTTTTGTGTCTTGAGCCACAGCGCCGCGGCCACGAGTCACCTTGGCGATCCCACAGTCGTCGAGAAAGTGAAGGCCGACTTCCTGAGAGCGCCGATCAGCACCAAACTGAAGGCGCTCCTCATCATTGCAGGCAAGGTCCGCGAAGATGGCAAGCTGGTCACCGAAGCCGATGTTGCGGCCGCGCGCGCTCTCGGCGCCACTGACATTGAGATTCACGACACGGTCCTGATCGCCGCGGCATTCTCCATGTTCAACCGCTACGTCGATGGACTCGGCACCTGGCAGCCAAGCGACCCGGAAATGTACGCGCAGATGGGCAAGCACCTCGCCGAAGAAGGCTACACAAAGCCCTCAATCCGGCAGCCCGCAGCGACTGTCTGAACGCATATCGCCGAAATCTGCTGTGCGGGTGTTCCGGGACCGGGCATAATTGCCTATGCTCCCAAGGCTCCTTAGTCGGTTGATCCGAAACATCAGACCGTCACCTGAACCAAGTCTCACGCGGTTGAATTTGGGAGAGCTTCGGATTTGGCGCGAACAGTATCCGGACGTGCCAAAGCCGGAAACCAAACTATCAATCCAATTGATTGCTGCGCGATGGGCTTGTCACGACCTACATGGCGAGGAGATGCCTGGCATCGCAGCAGATCTCTTGGAAGCAGGCTTGGACTCTCCCGCACTCATCCGTCTTGCAGGAGAAACACAAGTTTCGTGCTCTGCTGACGTCG
>Ga0207689_10005874_pt1 | contig 10872 bp, 9 predicted proteins | sample KBSMisM52_FD_184312 | JGI IMG/M metagenome (GOLD analysis project Ga0207689, IMG submission 184312) | Miscanthus rhizosphere microbial communities from Kellogg Biological Station, Michigan, USA - KBS Miscanthus M5-2 (SPAdes) (version 2) | ecosystem: Host-associated > Plants > Roots > Rhizosphere... | reverse complement strand
AACGTGTACGCGGCCGACGGGTCGGTGTTCGTCACCTCGGGGGCGCACAACCCGACGAACACGATCATGGCCGTGGCCCTGCGCAACATGCGCCACCTAGCGGGCAGCTGACCCGGCCAGCCCAGCCTCGGCCAGCCCAGCTTCAGACAACTGGGCGCCGAGCACGTCCTTGCGGATCTTGCCGGTCGGGGTGAGCGGGAAGGCGTCGGTGAACAGCCAGCGGACCGGGGTCTTGAAGGCGGCCAGCCGCTCCCGGCAGTGCTCGGCCAGCTCGGCCTCGGCCACGTCAGACGCCGGCCGGATCACCGCGCCCACCACCTCGCCCCAGAACCGGTCCGGCACCCCCACCACGACGGCCTCGGCCACACCCGGGTGGCTGGCCAGCACGGCCTCGATCTCGCGCGGGTAGATGTTCTCCCCGCCCCGGATGATCATCTCCTTGAGCCGCCCGGCGATCCGGCAGTAGCCGCGCTCGTCCATCGACCCCAGGTCGCCGGTGTGCAGCCAGCCGTCGGCATCGATGGCCGCGGAGGTTGCCTCCGGGTCGCCCAGGTAGCCGTCCATGACCAGGTAGCCGCGGGTGCAGATCTCGCCGACGGTCCCGCACGGCACGGTCGCGCCGGTGGCCACGTCGGCGATCTTGACCTCGGTCTGCGGCAGCGGCCGGCCCAGCGTCTCGGCCCGGTCGTCGGCCGTGTCGGATGGCCGCGTCATCGTGATCGAGCAGCTCGATTCCGTCTGCCCGAACGTGAGCGTGAACGGGACCCCGAACTCCGCCTCGACCTGCCGGACCAGTTCGGGCGGCACGGTCGCGCCGCCGGCCAGCGCGACCCGCAGGCTGGACAGGTCGCGCGGCGCCCGGCAGGCCGCCGCGAGCAGCGCGGTCAGCATCGTCGGCACGCCCCCGATGACGGTGCCGCGGTACCTCTCGGTGAGCTCCAGCATCCGCACCGGGTCGAATCGCGGCAGCACCACCTGGGTGCCCAGCGTCTGGACCAGGCCGAGGGTGATCAGCCCGCACCCGGCCACGTGGAAGTACGGCATCGGGTTGACCAGGACGTCCCCGGCCCGCAGGCCGATGGCCTCGGCGCCCAGCCGGGCGTTGTTGGTCAGCCCGCGGTGGGTCAGCACGGCCGCCTTGGGCGGGCCGGTGGTGCCCGAGGTGTACAGGATCTGCGCCGGGCTCGCCGGGTCGACCTCCGGCAGCGGGCCGTCACCGGCCGGCCAGTCCCCGAGCGTGAGAACCTCCCGCAGCCGCGGCAGCCGGTCCCGCACCTGGGCCAGGATCCCGGCCTGCGCGCCGGTGCGGAGGAACACCCCGGCCGCGCCGGAGTGCCCGAGCACGTGCGCCAGCTCCTCGGCCTGGTACGCCGGGTTGACCGTGACCAGCGTCAGCCCGGCCATCCCGGCGGCGAACTCGAGCAGCACCCAGTCCGGGCCGTTCCCGGCCCAGACCGCGACCGGCTCGCCCGGCTCGAACCGGGTGAGCAGCCCGCGCGCGACCCGTTCGGCCTCGTCCCGCAGCTCGCCGTAGGTCCACTCCCGCCGGTCCGGGTCGATCAGCGCGACCCGGTCCGGCGCCCGCCAGGCGGCGGCGCGCAGCACCCCGCCCACGGTGGTCGCCAGCAGCGGGGTCAGGGCGCGGGCGGGCCAGTGCGACATGGTCACGGTGGTCATGGTGGTTCCCTCCTCATAGGTCCCGAACGGGCCGGGCGCGTGCCACCGCGCCCACCTCTACGCTGCCCCGGCCCGGACGCCGGCGCATCCGTGCCGCCACCCTGAGGTTTCGGCGGCCCTACCCGGAGGAAACGTCAGGGCTTACGCTGACCTGAGATGGAGCAGCAGGTCATACTCGAACGCGATGCGGAGCTGGCGGCGCTGGCCGCCGCCATCGCGGCGGCCGAGGCCGGGCACGGCACCCTGGCGCTGGTGGAGGGTCCGGCCGGGATCGGCAAGACCACGCTGCTCCGGGCGGCCTGCCGGGGCCCAGGCCCCGAGGGCCCGTGGGGCGCGCGGGTCCTGACGGCCCGCGGGCTCGCGCTGGAGCAGGGCTTCCCCTACGGCATCGTCCGCCAGCTGCTCGACCCGGTCCGAGGCGAGGACGGGCTGATGGACGGGGCGGCCGCCCTGGCCGCCCGGGTGTTCGACTGGGCCGAAGCAGGCCCGGTCGAGGACGACGTCCGCTACGCCGCCATGCACGGCCTGTACTGGCTGGTCGCCAACCTCGCGGCCCGGCAGCCGCTGGTGCTCGCGGTGGACGACGCGCACTGGGCCGACGCGCCGTCGCTGCGCTGGCTCGCCCACCTGGCCGCCCGCGTCGAGCACCTGCCGGTCGCGCTGCTGCTCGCGGTGCGCGACGGCCCGGACGAGCCCGAGCTGCTCGGCGAGCTGCGCGCGGCCGGGACCCGGATCCGGCTGGGGCCGCTCGGCCCGGACGCCACCGCCGCGCTGGTCCGCCGTCGGCTCGGCGCCGTGCCCGGCGACGGCGTCAGCGGCGCCGATGCCCAGCTGGGCCGGGACTGGCACGCCAGCACCGGCGGGAACCCGTTCCTGCTCGAGGCGCTGGCCACCGCGCTGCGCGACGGCGACCAGAAGGCGGAGCCGATCGCGCAGGCGGTGCTGCGGCGGATCGCGCCCGAGGGCCCCGAGGCCAGGCGGCTGACCCGCGCGCTGGCGGTGCTCGGCGGGCCCGCGCCGCTGCGTCAGGCCGCCGCGCTGGCCGGCCTGGACCTGCCCGCCGCGGCGCGGCTGGCCGACCGGCTGCGCGCCGCCGACGTGCTGGCGCCCGGCTCGGTGCTCGAGTTCGCCCATCCCATCGTGCGGACCGCCGTGTACGAGTCGATCCCGCCGGGCGAGCGCGCCCTGGCCCACGCCGAAGCGGCCCGGCTGCTGGAACGCGACGGGGCCCACGCCGAACGCCTCGCGCTGCACCTGCTGCGCAGCGAGCCGGGCGCCGACCCGCGGGTGGCGGCGCTGCTGCGCGCGGCCGCCACCGCCGCCACCGGGCGCGGCGACCCGGGCGCGGCCGCGGCCTGCCTGCGCCGCGCGCTGGACGAGCCGCCGCCCGCCGCGGACCGGCCGGGCCTGCTGCTCGAGCTGGGCATCGCGCTGGCCCGCGAGCGCAGCCCCGCGGCCGTGCCGGTCCTGCGGGAGGCGGTCGAGCTGGCCGGCCCGGACGCCGCCCTGCTGGCCGCGCGGGTGCTCGGCATCTGGGCCTACCACGCCGAAGCGGCCGCCATCTGCCGGAACGCGCTGGCCGGCGCGGTACCGGACGACCTGGCGGACAGCCTCCAGGCCGAACTCTTCCAGAACGCCGTGATCAGCGCCGAAACCGTGGCGGAGGCGGTGACCCTGCCGCGCCGGACCGGCCGGTCCGCCGCCTGGGCGATCAACGACGCGCTGATGGCCGCGACGTCCGCGGACGGCGGCGCGATCACCCTGCCCGCCCTGGACCGCATCTCGCCCGATTCCATGGGCGCGGTGTACGCGCTGCTGGTGCTCATCTGGACCGGCGAGTTCGAGGTGGCCGGGCGGATCTGCGACACGGTGCTCGCGGACGCCAGGCGGCGTGGCTCGATGAGCATGGTCGCGCACGCCAGCTGCCTGCACTCGATGATCTCCAGGCGTCTCGGGCGGCTGGAGGAGGCGGCCGACGCCGCGCGGCTGGCGCTGGACTTCAAGCTCGCGACCTCCCCGCCGCTGGCCGTGGCCTGGGCTGCCGCATTGGGTCTGGAGGCGCTCACCCGCCTGGGCCGCCTGGACGAGGCCGACGCCATGGCCGCCGTGGCCGCCGAAAGGGAGCCGCCGGAGGGCTGGATCCACACGCTCACGTTCCGCCAGGCCCGCGGCGCGCTGCGGGTCGCGCAGCACCGCCCGGACGAGGCCCTGGCCGACCTGCTCGCGGCCGGCGAGGGCTGGCAGGCCCTGGGCGTCACGAACCCGGCCGTCGCATCGTGGCGCACCGCCGCGGTCGCCGCGTACCGCGCCCTGGGCCAGCACGACGAGGCCGCCGCGCTGGCCGCGGAGCAGCTCGCGCTGGCGCGCAAGGCGGGCCGCCCGCTGACGCTCGGCATCGCGCTGCGCGTGCACGGGGACCTGGCCGAGGCGATCGGCGTCCTCGAAGCCAGCCCGGCCCGCTACGAGCTGGCCCTGGCGCTGGCCGACCACGGCGCCAGCCTGCGCCGCTCCGGCCAGCGGACGCAGGCCAGGGAGCCGCTGCTCCGCGCGCTCGATCTCGCCGAGCGCACCGGCGCCGCCGGGCTGGCCGCCGAGGTGAAGCGGGAGCTGCTCGCGGCCGGCGCCCGGCCCCGGCGGGCCGCACTGACCGGCCCGGACGCGCTGACCGCGGGCGAGCGCCGGGTCGCCGCCCTGGCGGCCGACGGCGCGAGCAACCGGCAGATCGCCGAGCACCTGTTCGTCACCCAGGCGACGGTCGAGACCCACCTGCGCCACGCCTTCCGCAAGCTCAACATCGCCTCCCGCGCCGACCTTCCCGCCACCCTGAACGGCTAACTCGGCGACCTCGGCGGTGCGCGCGGTCCGGGTGAGCGCTCCGGCCCCGGCTACCCGGGCCGCCAGGATCACCGGGATCAGCGTGAGCAGGATGACGACCGTGACGACCGCGTTCACCTCGGGCAGCTGCTGGCCCAGCCGGATCGCGCCGAAGATCCACAGCGGCAGCGTGTTCTGCGCACCCGCGGTGAACACGGTCACGATGACCTCGTCGAAGGACAGGGCGAAGGCCAGCAGCGCGCCGGAGATCAGCGCGGTCGCGCTCAGCGGCAGCGTGATGTAGCGCAGCGTCTGCCAGCCCCGGGCGCCGAGATCCTGCGACGCCTCGGCCAGCGAGCCCGGGGTCCGGCGCAGCCGGGCGATCAGGTTGTTGTACACCACCACGATGCAGAACGTGGTGTGCCCGACGACGATCGTGATCGTGCCGAGCTGCACCCCGGTGAACGAGAAGAACGAGTTCAGCGCGATCCCGGTGATGATGCCGGGCAGCGCCAACGGCAGCACCAGCAGGAACGAGATCGCCTCCCGGCCGAAGAACCTGAACTTGTACAGCGCGTACGCCACGGCGGAGCCGAGCAGCAGGGCCAGCGCGGTCGCCACCAGCCCGACCCGGACCGACAACAGGAACGCGCTGCGCACCTGCTCGTCGTGCCAGGCCACGCCGAACCAGTGCAGCGAGAAGCCCGCGATCGGCCAGCTCTCGATGTTCGAGGAGTTGAACGCGTACAGCACGATGAGCACGATCGGGATGAACAGGAACGCCAGCACCAGCACGACCCAGACCCGCAGCACCGCGCGCAGCCAGGAAGATTCCACCCCTCACACCTCCTCGAACGCGCCGAGCGCCCGCGCGCCGAGCAGGTACAGGGCCATGATCGCCATCGGCACCAGCGCCATGGCGGCGGCGAACGGCACGTTGTTCGCGATCCCGATGTTGGAGTAGATGACGTTGCCGATGAACGTCGCGCTGGTCCCGCCGACCAGCAGCGGCGTGATGTAGTCGCCCAGGGAGAGCGAGAACGTGAAGATCGACCCGGCCACGATGCCGGGCAGCGCCAACGGCAGCAGCACCGACCGCGTGGTCCGCCAGGTCTGCCCGCCCAGGTCCTGCGACGCCTCGATCAGCGAGGCCGGGATCCGCTCCAGCGCCGCGTACACCGGGATGATCATGAACGGCAGCCACAGGTAGCAGAACACCACGAACACGGCCCAGTTGGTGTAGATCAGGTGCACGTTCAGCACCGAGTCGAGCACCCCGCCCTTGGTGAAGATCAGCAGCCAGGAGTACACCTTGGCCAGGTAGCTCGCCCACAGCGGCAGCAGGATCGCCACGAACAGGGTCGTCCTGGTCCGCGGCGACGCGATCCGCGCCATGTAGTAGGCGAACGGGAAGGCGACGAGGGCATCCGCCACCGTGACCGCCGCCGCCATCGCCACCGTCCGGCCGATGATGCGCAGGTAGGCCGGGCTGGTGAAGATCGTGGTGAGGTTGGTCAGGCTCCAGGTCCGCTCGATGTTGGTGGTGAACGGGTTGATCTGCCAGAAGGCCGTGATCAGCAGCACCACCAGCGCGGCCAGGTAGAGCAGGACGAACCAGGCCAGCGGCGGGGTGAGCAGGATGGTGGCCCGCGCCCACGGCCGGCGCCACAGCGCCGCCGAGACGCGGGCCCACCGCGTCGGTGTTCCTGCTGCTCTTACTTGACTTGCGTGGTCCACGCGGAAACCCACTGCGCGTAGGGCACGCAATCCGGCTTGCCGTTGTCACAGGTCGCGAGCGGCGTCTTCCACAGGCTGATCGAGTCGAGATAGCTGGCCGGCGCGTTGGCGTGGTACTCCGCGCACGACCCCGCCTGCAGCTTGTCCATGTACGGGCAGGCGAGCTTGTTGTCCGGCGTCTCGCCGTAGGTGACGGCCTGCAGCGCCTGGACCTGCGGGGTGCTGATGTACTGCATCCACTTGTAGGCGCAGTTGGGGTGGGGCGCCTTGGCCGCGAGCATCCAGGTGTCCGCCCAGCCGGTCGCCCCCTCGCTCGGCACCACGGAACCGATCGTGAACTTGTCCGCCTTCAGCGTGCTGACCTGGTAGGGCCACCCCGCGCCGACGACCGCGTTGCCGTTCTTGAAGTCGAAGATCTCCTGGGAGGCCAGCCCCCAGTACTTCGAGATCAGCGGGCGCTGCTGGGCCAGCAGGCTCACCGCCGCCTGGAACTGCGGCTGGGTCAGCTCGTACGGGTCGGTGATGCCCAGCGACGGCTTGGTGGTCTTGAGGTACAGCGCCGCGTCGGCGATCTGGATCGGGTTGTCCGGCACCGTCACCTGACCCTTGTACTTGGAGTCGTAGATGACGCTCCAGGACGTCGGCGCGGTCGGGAAGTCCTTGGTGTTGTACATCAGCACGTTCGGGCCCCACTGCAGGGAGACCCCGTAGTGCACGCCGTTGATCGTGTTGAACGGCGGCGACTGGAAGGCGGGGTAGAAGTCCTTCCAGCTCGGGATCAGCTTGACGTTCACCGGGTGGGCGTCGCCCGCGTACAGGATGCGCAGGTCGGCGTCGCCCGAGGAGGACACCATGTCGTACTGGCCGCCGCCGCCGTTCTTCATCAGCGCGACCATCTCGTCCGAACTGCCCGCGTACTTCGCGTTCACCTGGCAGCCGGTCTGCTGCTGGAACGGCTTGACCCACTTGGGATCGAGGTAGCCCTCCCAGGCGATGAGGTTGAGCTGGCCCTCGCCCGTGCCGACCTTCTGCAGTACCGGCAGGTTCGCGGTGGGCACGGTCTGGCCGGCCACCGCGCCGCCTCCGTTCTGGGTGGCGGCGTTCGACGTAGCACCCCCGCCGCCGCTCGAACTGCCGCTGCTGCCGCAGCCGACCGCGATCACCGACACGGCCGCGAGCCCGATCGCTATCGTCAGCGGGCGTCTGCGCCCGCCGGTTCTCTGCCTGGTCCTAGTCATGTGCCCTCCCCTGAAGGGATCGTGAATGCCTGCTCCGGCCGCCACGCGAGCCGCACCTGGCGGCCCTCGCTCAGCCCGTCGCCGGAAGACGGTGCCTCGGTGTTCTGCCGGCTCACCACGAGTTCGCCGCCGCCGTCCAGGTCCACGACGTAGCGGGTGAGCACGCCGGCGTAGATGACGTCCCTGATCCGGCCGGGCTCGGCGTGCGTGCCCGGCGGGTCCGGCTCGTCGCCGGCCACCAGGGTGATCTTCTCCGGCCGCACGGTGATCGTGTGGCCGTCACGCTGGATCAGGTTGGAGACGCCGATGAACCCGGCCACGAACGGGGTCCGCGGCCGCTCGTACACCTCGGCGGGCCCGCCGATCTGCTCGATCCGGCCGCCGCTGAGCACCGCGATGCGGTCGCTCATCGTCAGCGCCTCTTCCTGGTCGTGCGTGACGTAGACGAACGTGATGCTGACCTCGCGCTGCACCCGCTGCAGCTCGAGCTGCATCTCCTGGCGGAGCTTGAGGTCCAGCGCGCCGAGCGGCTCGTCCAGCAGCAGCACGCTGGGCTCGTTCACGATGGCCCGGGCCAATGCGACGCGCTGACGCTGGCCGCCGGACAGCTGGGCCGGCTTGCGGCCGCCCAGCCCGGGCAGCCGGACCATCTCCAGCGCCTGGTCCACCTTTGCTCGCCGCTGCGCCTTGGCCACGTGGCGCACCCGCAGCCCGTACTCGATGTTCTCCGCCACGGTCATGTGCGGGAACAGCGCGTAGTCCTGGAACACGGTGTTGACGTCCCGGGCGTACGGCGGCACCCGGGTGACATCGCGGCCGGCGAGCTCGATCCGCCCGGCGTCCGGCCGCTCGAACCCGGCGATCAGCCGGAGCAGGGTGGTCTTGCCCGACCCGGACGGCCCGAGCAGGGTGAAGAACTCCCCGGCCCGCACCACCAGGTCGACGTCGGCCAGCGCGGTCACGTCGCCGTACCGCTTGCGCAGGCTGGTGACGTGGATCGCCGGTGCCGCGGCAGCCGGATCACCTGCCGCGGCGGGCTGGGCTTGGGCCGTGATCACCCGGCTCGTTGTACCACGGTTCAGCCGGGACCCGCAATGACGCTCTAACCTGGACTTCATGGAGTGGACGGGACAGGTGTACGCCGACAGCCCGGTGGTGGCGGCCCAGATCCTCATCGACGCGCCGCCCGAACGGGTGTGGGACCTGGTCAGCGAGATCGCGCTGATGGCCGAGCTGAGCGCCGAACTGCAGGAGGTGACCTGGCTGGACGGAGGCCCGGAGATGACCGGCCCGGCCGTCGGCCGCCGGTTCACCGGCCGCAACGCCCACCCGGCCATGGGGGAGTGGGATACGGTCAGCACGGTGACCGAGTGCGACCCGCCGCACCGCTTCGCCTGGGCCGTCGGCGACCCCGCCCACCCGTCCGCGACCTGGCGTTTCACCCTGAAGCCCGACGGGGAGGGCACGCTGCTCGAGCAGTGGTACCAGATGGGCCCGGCCCGTTCCGGCCTGAATATCGCCATCGACGCGATGCCGGACAAGGAGGCCAAGATCGTTTTCGTCCGGATGCGCGAGCACGAGACCGGCATGAGGCACAACCTGGCCGAGATTAAAGATAGGGCCGAACGGGCCGGGTAGATGCGCACCGCCACCACCATCGAAGCGTCGTCCGGTAAAGACGCCGTCGAGTTCGCCGTCGAGGCCGAAAGGCTCGGCCTGGATGTCTGCTGGGTCGCCGAGGCCTGGGGCGCGGACGCGCCTTCGCCGCTCGGCTACCTGGCCGCCCGCACCGAGCGGATGCTGCTCGGCTCGGGCGTGATCCAGATCGGCACCCGCTCCCCGGTCACGATCGCGCAGACCGCGATGACGCTGGCCCACCTGTCCGGCGGCCGGTTCCTGCTGGGTCTGGGCGTATCGGGGCCCCAGGTGATGGAGGGGCTGCACGGCGTCCCGTTCGGCCATCCACTGGGCCGCATGCGTGAGACGGTCGAGATCGTCCGGCGCGTCTTCACCGGGGAGAAGGTCACCTACGCCGGCCGGCACTACGAACTCCCCTTGCCCGGTGCGAAGCCGATGCGGGTCAGCCTGCCGCCGGTGTCGGTCCCGGTGTACCTGGCCACGCTGTCGCCGAAGATGCTGGCGCTGACCGGCGAGATCGCCGACGGCTGGCTCGGCACCAGCTTCATCCCCGAGCGCGCCGACGCGTACTTCGAGCACCTGGACGCCGGGCTGGCCCGAGCGGGCCGGACCCGGGCCGGCCTGGACGTCTGCCAGGGCGCCGAGATCAGCCTGGTTTCCGAAGCCGAACTGGCCCGCACCCTCGCCAGCCGCAAGAAAGAACTCGCCTTCTCCCTGGGCGGCATGGGCACGGCCACGGCCAACTTCTACAACGACGCCTACAGCCGCCAGGGCTGGGCCGAGGTCGCCGCCGCGGTCCGCGCGCGCTGGCAGGCCGGCGACCGCGACGGCGCCGCCGCCCTGGTCACCGACGAGATGGTGCTGGCCACCACGCTGATCGGCACCGAGGACATGGTCCGCGCCCGGCTGCGGGCCTGGCGCGAGGCCGGCGTGGACACCGTCCGCCTCTACCCAGCCGGCGACACCCTGACCGCCCGCCTAGACACCCTGGCCCGCGGCATCGCCCTCGTCCGCGCGGTCTTACCGGACCCACATCTCGTCGAACAGCGGTCCGTACACCGGCGATTCTTGGTAATTCCCGGCCCGGGAGGAGACGAATCCATGCTCGTGATAGCCCGGTAGCAACGCCTTTTCCGGCCACTCAGCAGGCATATGATGTGCCGTTCGCGGGCACCTATACTGGAGATCGTGCGCTAGACAGAAGTGATGGCAGGAGGACTTCCGGTGAACCAGCGCATCCTGCTACCACGCGAGGTCGCCCCGGATCAGGTGCACAAAGTGCTCGGTCGGCACGTGCTCGCCGACGGCTTCAGGCTCGTCTATGACACCCGGGCCAGCCGCGGCTCCTGGGTGGTCGACGCGAGGTCCGGCGAGAAGTACCTTGACCTGTACACCTTCTTCGCGTCGGCACCGCTGGGGTCCAACCCGCCCGCGCTGACCGATGATCCGGACTTCATGGCCGTGCTAGCCGAGGTGGCGGCGAATAAGCCGGCCAACCCCGACATGTACACCACGCACTACGCGCAGTTCGTGGAGACGTTCGCCCGGGTGCTGGGGGACCCGGCCCTGCCGCACCTGTTCTTCGTCGAGGGCGGGGCGCTGGCCGTCGAGAACGCGCTCAAGACCGCGTTTGACTGGAAGAGCCGGCGCAACGAGGCGGCCGGCCGCCCGGCCGGGCTCGGCGTCAAGGTACTGCACCTCACCCGCGCGTTTCACGGCCGGTCCGGCTACACGCTGTCGCTGACCAACACCGATCCGGGAAAGACCG
>Ga0207689_10005870_pt1 | contig 10882 bp, 10 predicted proteins | sample KBSMisM52_FD_184312 | JGI IMG/M metagenome (GOLD analysis project Ga0207689, IMG submission 184312) | Miscanthus rhizosphere microbial communities from Kellogg Biological Station, Michigan, USA - KBS Miscanthus M5-2 (SPAdes) (version 2) | ecosystem: Host-associated > Plants > Roots >... | reverse complement strand
CGTCACCGCCGCGCTCACCGGGCAGCCGTACGCCGAGGACCTCGACCGGGCCCCGCAGCGGTCGAGCGGTTCCGCGGCGTCGACCACAGCGCCATGGCCTCGGTGGTGCGCAGGCCGTTGCACCGCATGGTCGACGACCTGGCCGCCTTCAGGTCGTGAGCCCGGGGACGATCGCCACCTTCATCGACCGCGGGTCCATGCTCGTGTGCAGCGCCTCGTCGGCCTGGTGGAGCCCGAACTCGTGGGTCACCATCTCGGCGAACGGGTAGCGGTCGGCGTAGCGCTCCAGCAGCCGCAGCGCGGGCCCGTAGCCGGTGCTCGGGTGGTTGGTCAGCCCGACCAGGCGGATGTTCTTGCTGCAGACGTGCCGGTGCACGTTGAGGCTGATCTCGCCGGTGTCGGCGAAGTTGCCCATCTCCAGCATCATCCCGCCGCGCTTGAGCATCTCGATGCCCTCGACGAACGACTTCGGCGTGTTCGCCATGTGCAGCACCACGTCGGCGCCGCGGCCGCCCGTCAGCTCGCGGACCCGGGCGACCCGCTCCTCCGCCGTGGTCGTCGACGCGTTGAGCACGTGCTCGGCGCCGCACCGACGGGCCCAGGCCAGCCGGTGCTCGGACAGGTCGGTGGCGATGATCTGCCCGGCGCCCATCATGTCCGCCTTCGCGACGTGCAGCAGACCGAGCGGGCCCGTGCCGATCACGACCACGGTGTCGCCCGAGTTGAAGCCCTCCAGCGCGTACTCCGAGTTCTCGCACCACACGTAGCCCAGCACGTGGGTGCACTCGTAGCACCGCCCGCAGACGACGTCCGGGCACATCGTGATCCGGTCGCCGACCGCGAGGCGGCGGCCGTAGAACTCGATCCGCTCGGCCGCCGTCGGGGTGATCTCCGCGACCACGCCGACGTTCTCGTGGCCCTGGATGATGGGAACGGGGTGTCGGTCTCGGCGGCTAGGGCGCCGCGAGCCCCGCCGACCCGCCCGCCAGCACGGCGGCGGCCAGCGCCCGGCTGGCGGGGCGCTCGGCCGTGCGCGGGTTGGTGAGCAGGACGAGGTCCAGGCGGCCCAGCTCGGGCAGCCGGTGCTGCGGGCCGAGGGCGGAGAGCTGCACCGGCACCAGGCTGCGCAGCAACGCGGAAACCCCGATCCCCGCGGCGACGGCGGCGATGAGGCCGTTGACGCCCCGGCAGACGCAGGCGCTGCGGTATGTGAGGCCCGCGCGGTCGAGCGCGTCGAGCATGGCGGCGCGGGTGAACGCGGGTGCGGGGTAGATCACCAGCGGGAGCGGCCGGGTGAGGTCCAGCTTCGTGGTCGCGGTGCCGACCCAGACCAGACGCTCCCGCTGCACGAGCGTGCCGCGGTCCTCGCCCCGCGGCCGCTTGCCGATGAACAGGTCGAGGCGGTCGTTCTCCAACCGCCGGTGCAGGGTGCCGCTCTGGTCGACGGTCAGGTCGAGGTCGACGCCCGGGTGGTCGCGGCGGAAGTCGCGCAGGATCTGGGGCAGCCGGGTGAGCGCGAGGTCGTCGGACATGCCGATGCGCAGCCGCCCGTGCGGGCGTTCGCCGCGGAAGTAGGCCGCGGCGTCGTCGTGCGCGGCCAGGATCGAGCGGGCGAACCCGATCATCGCCTCGCCGTCGGACGTGAGCGCGACGGTGTGGGTGTCGCGGAGCACGAGCACCCGCCCGACCGCCGTCTCCAGCTTGCGGACGTGCTGGCTGACCGTCGGCTGCCGGATGCCGAGGCGGGCGGCGGCCTGGGTGAAGCTGCGGGTCTGGGCCACCGCGAGGAAGGTGCGCAGCTGGGCGGGGTCGTAGCTCATCACGTTCCACAATGACAGTAAGTCGGCTGATCGGCCTTCAGAATAGCCTGGGACGGGCAGAGGCTGGGGCGGTACGTGATCACGACGAAAGGTCCTCCCCGTGCCCGCGGCCGCGTTCGCCGCCCTCCGTTCCTCCTCCTTCCGCACCTACCTCACCGGCTACGCCGCCGCCTCCACCGGCACGTGGATGCGCTCGGTCGCCCAGGACTGGCTCGTCCTGGAGCTGACGGGCAGCCCCGCCGCGGTCGGCGTCACCATGGCCTGCCAGTTCCTGCCCGTGCTCCTGCTGGGGCTGCACGGCGGGCTCTTGGCCGACCGGCGGTCGCGCCGCGCGCTGCTGCTCGCCGCCGCGGCCACCAACGCCGCGGTCGCCGCGGTCGCGGCCGGGCTCACGCTGACCGGCACCGTCCAGGCCGTCCACGTCGACGTCCTCGCGCTGGTCGGCGGGCTCGTCCTGGTCGTCGAGAACCCGACGCGGCAGGCGTTCGTCACCCAGATCGTGCCGCCGGCATGCCTGCAGCCCGCCGTCGCGCTCGCCGCGGCGGTCTTCCAGATGACCCGAGTGGTCGGCCCGGCCGTGGCCGCGACCCTCATCGGCACGGCGGGCACCGGCTGGGTCTTCGCCGCCACCGCGGCCTGCTCGCTCGCCTCGATGCTGGGCCTCAGGGGTGGCGCCCCGGCGCGCCCCGTGGTCGTGCCCGCGCCCGGCCAGCTGCGCGCCGCCTTGCGGCACGTGGCCGAGCGCCCGCCGGTGGCCGCCACGATCGTGCTGGTGGGTTTGCTGGGGATGTTCGGGCTGAACTTCCCCGTCGTGCTGACCGGCATGGCCGACACCGTGTTCGCGGGCGGGGCGCCGCTCTACGGGCTGTTCAACGTGGTGCTCGCGGTCGGGTCCGCGGCGGGCGCGCTCGTGGCGGGCGGCGCGACCACCCGTCGGGGCCTGCCGATCGCGGCCACCGCGGCCGGGTTCGGCATCGCCCAGGTCGCCGCGTCGCTGATGCCGGGTCGGACGGCGTTCCTGGTGGTCCTCGCCGCGATGGGGGCGGTCAACCTGGCGTTCCAGGCCCTGGCCAACGCGGCGGTGCAGCTGGGCGTCGACCCGGCGATGCGGGGGCGCGTCATGGGGCTCTACATGCTCGCGTTCACCGGCGGCACCCCGCTGGGCGCGCCCCTGATCGGCTGGATCACCGACGCGGCGGGCCCGCGGGTGGGCATGGCTGTGTGCGGGATCGTCCCCCTCCTGGCCGCGCTCGCACTGCTCCGGCCGATCTGCGGGCTACGCGGCGACCAGCCGGTGCGTGGTGCCGCTGCTGCCCTGCACCCACGCGGCGGGCAGGGCGGCGGCGAGCGCGTGCTGGGCGCGCCACCCGGTGCAGTGGCCGGGCACGACGAGCGCCGGGTCGAGCTCGGTGAGCGCCGCGACCGTCGGGCCGATCACCGGCTCGAACGCGGGCCCGCTCAGGTGCAGCCCACCGATCAGGCCGTGCAGGCGCTCGACCGCGGTGAGCCGCATCGCGTGCCGGACGATGTTCACCGCGCCCGCGTGCCCGCAGCCGGTGACGACGACCAGCCCGCGGCCGCGCACGTGCACGACCAGCGCCTGGTCGTCGATCACCAGGGGGTCGTGCGCCCAGGCTCGGCCGTCCCACGCCTGGTGGGCGGGCGGCATCCCGCGCTCGAACTCCGTGGTGCGGTCGACCTCGCCGGTGAGGAGCACGCAGCCGTCGACGAGCAGCGACGGCTCGCGGCGCTCGACCACCGTGAACCCCTCGCCGTTCAAGGCGCGGGGGCTCAACGTGGGCATCTCCCACGGGTCCTTGCCGGGCACCGCCTGCCGACGGCGGGTCCAGGAGTGCGGATGGACGACCATCGGCAGCCGTCGGCCGCCGAACCGGCGGCCCAACCCGGCGAGGCCGCCCGCGTGGTCGAAGTGCCCGTGGCTGAGCACCACACCCTGCACGGCGGTCAGGTCCACGCCGAGCCGGTCGGCGTTCGTGAGCATGCCGTCCGGGGAGAGGCCGGTGTCGAACAGCAGCATGGTCGTGGTGCCCCCGCGCCGGACGGTGACCAGCGCGGCGAACCCGTGCTCGGCCACGAGGCCGACCGCCGTACGCCCGCCGTCGAACGCAGGCGCGGCCGTCGTTGCGACGTTGATCGGAACCCGGCGGGTGCGCTCGTCGCCCACCAGCAGCGCGTCGTAGACGTTGTCCACGAGGGTGGTCACGAGCAGCTCGTCGACCGGCTCCAACGCGATGGGGTCGACGGCCGCGCCGGGTGCCGGGCGCGGCACGGCCACGCCGGGCACCCCGCTGGATGCGTCACACATGCCGGGATGGTTTCAGGGTCGCGCCTCGAAGACGAGGTTGAACGGCGTTTCCGCGGCCCGCCGGAAGCGGGTGAACCCGGCCGCGGTCACGACCTCGCGGATCGCCGCCTCCCCGGCCTGGGCGCCGAGCGCGGACCCGCCCGGCTGGGAGAGCGCGTTGGGCACGCAGAGGTAGGTGGAGAAGTTGTAGAAGACGCGGCCTACCGGGTTGAGGTTGTCGGCCACGGCGTCGCCCGCGTACGGCTCCACGATCATCCAGGTCCCGTCCGGGGCGAGCGCCTCGCGGACGTGCCGAGCGGCGGCCGCCGGGTCGCCCATGTCGTGCAGGCAGTCGAACGTCGTGACCAGGTCGTAGCCCGACCCGGGGAAGTCCTGCGCCGACGCGACTTCGAAGGTCGCCCGGTCTTCCACGCCCGCCTCGGCGGCGCGCTTGCGGGCCAGCTCGACCGACGTGCCGTGGTAGTCCGAGCCGACGAACCGCGAACGCGGGTAGGCCTGGGCCAGCAGCACGGTCGAGGCGCCGAGCCCGCAACCCACGTCGGCGACCGCGGCGCCCGCGTTCAGCTTCGCCGCGGCGCCGTCCAGCGCCGGGATCCAGCTCGGGACGAGGTTGGCGAGGTAGCCGGGGCGGAAGAACATCTCGCAGCCGACGGGCACGTCGTCGTGCTGCTCGTGCCAGCCCATCCCGGCGCCCGTGCGGAACGCGTCGGTGATCTGCGACTCGGCCCGCAGCGTGCCCAGCGCCAGCACGAACGCCCCCGGCACGTAGAGCGGGCCCTCGGGGTCGGTGAGCGCGAACGCCTGCTCCTCGGTGAGGGAGAACGCGCCGGTCGCGGCGTCGTACTCGACGTAGCCGCCCGCGGCCTGACCCCGCAGCCACTCCGCGACGTAACGGGGGTGGGTGCCGGTGCGGCCCGCCAGCTCATCGGGGTCGGCCGGGCCGTCGGCCAGCGCCCGGTAGAGGCCCAGGCGGTGGCCGACGACCACGCCGCCCGCCGCCACCGTGGCGCCGAGATCGCTGACGAACCGGCCGAGGAACGCGTTGAGCCGGTCGGTGTCCGGTGCCGATTTCGCTGCCATGTCCTTGCTCCGTTCATCGATGGAGCAACGAACGGTGACGGCCGGCCGTCGATCGACCGTCAACGCAGCGTCAGAACACCGGCACGGCGACCTCGCGGCCCGCGAGGACCGCGCCCGCCGTCGTGAGCGTCGACCGCTTGACGAGGAAGTGCTGGGTGAGGGTGTGGACGTCGCGCAGCCGCCGGTGCAGCGGCGACGCGGCGTAGACGGCCGTGCTGCCCGCCGCGTGGTGCGCCGCGGTGACGACCGCCGCGGCCCGGGACGTGACCCAGACGGCCGTGGCGCGGGCCCGGGCGCGCTGCGGCATCGTGAGCGCCTCGCTCGCCCAGACGTCGTCGGCGGTCGCGGCGAGCAGCGCCCGGCACGCCCGCACGTCGGTGTCGGCGGTGGCGAGCTCGATCTGGAAGGCGGGGTCGGCCGCCAGGGGCTCGTGGTCGAGCAACGGCACCTTGTGGGCGGCGAGCTCGCCGAGGTCGTCGAGCGCGCCCTGCGCGATCCCGACCGCGACGGCGGCGATCAGCAGGCAGATCAGCGTGGGCACCGGGATCCGCACGATCGGCACGTCCACGCACGGCGGGTCGGCGAAGAGCCGGTAGGTGTGGTCGGCGGGCACCACCCGACCGGCCACGCGGAAGTGGTGGCTGCCGGTGCCGCACAGCCCGGCCGCGGTCCAGGTGTCCTCGACCTGCACGTCGTCCGGTGCGAGGAGGGCCATGCGCAGCTCGCCGTCCGCATCCACGCAGTTGGCGTAGAGCACGTCCGCGTGCTCACAGCCGCTCGCGAAGCTCCACCGGCCCGACACCCGGTACCCGTCGTCGACCGGGACGATCGAGCCGGACGGGGCGAACACCCCCGCGACGATCACGTCGGGCCGGTCGAAGGCCTTGTCGAACGTCGTGCGGGGCAGGCCCGCCAGGTCGATCCACGCGTTGCCGCCGATCATCACCGTCCAGGCCGTGGCGGCGTCGGCGCGGGCGAGGGCCTCGAGGACCGCCGAGATCGCCATGAGGTCGGCGCCGAGGCCGCCGTGGCTCTCCGGCATCGACATCCGGAAGCACCCGGCGTCGCGCAGCCCGTCGAGCAGGTCGGCGGGGAGCCGCCGGGCCGCCTCGGCTTCGGCGGCGCGATCGGCGACCGTCGGGGCCATCGCGCGGACGGCGGCGAGCACGTCATCGGGTGTCATGGTGCGGTCCGGAGCATCGGGGCCTCGACGGCGTGCCGGGCCCGCAGCTCCGCGTCCCAGCCGCCGTTGCAGTAGCCGACCACCTCGCTGATGCGGCCGTCGCGCACCTCGCAGAGCCACAGCCGCCGGGCCACCTCGCCGTGCGCGGTCTCCTCGTGCTCCATGACGAAGCCGGTCGCGGTGGGCACGACGCGCAACAGCTTGGCGCTCACCGCGCCGTCCCCGGCGAGCTCGCGCAGCTGCTCGGCGAAGGCGGCCGGGCCCTTGAGCTGGAATCGCCAGAACGGCGGCAGGAGGTCGAAGAACACGTCGGGCGCGAAGACGTCCTCGCCCGCTTCCAGGGTCTCGAAGCACCCGTTGAACGCCCTTGCCAGCGCTACCTGATCAGTCATGGTGCGACGCTAGGTCGGGCCGGGTACCGGGCGGATCGCCCGCGTTCACCATCCGCGACGGGGGCGGGTGGTCAATTCAGACCAGTCAATTCAGACCAGGCCGTGCCGGTAGGCGTAGGCGGTGGCGGCCGCGCGCGAGGGCAGGTCGAGCTTGGCGAACATGTTCTGCAGGTGCCGGGCCACGGTGTGCTCGCTGATCACCAGCTCGGCCGCGATCTCCCGGTTGGTGCGCCCGCTCGCCACCAGGCGGAGCACCTCGCACTCCCGGGCGGTGAGGCCGGCCCGGCCGACGGTCGGCGCCGTGGCCAGTGCGCGCGACTCGGCCAGGTCCGTGCGGGCGCCGAGCTGTTCGAAGGCGGCGCACGCCACGTCGAGCTCGAGCCGGGCGGCGTCCTCGTCGCCGAGCGCCCGGCAGGCGAGCGCCACCCGCACCCCGGCCCGCGCGACGTCGTAGGGCATGGACAGCGCGCGCCACCGCTCCGCCGCCGCCCGCAGCAGCGGCAACGCCTCGCCCGCTGCGCCCTCGGCCAGCAGCACGGCGCCGCGGGCGTGGTCGGCGACGGCCCGGCGCAGCGGTGGCGCGTCGGGGCGGTCGGCGATGGCGGTCAGCTCACGGCTCGCGTCCGCGGCGGCGGCCGTGTCGCCCGTGGCCAGGTGGACCTCCACCGCCGCCGCCAGGAGCACCGGCCGGTCGATCCGGCCCCGGCTCTCCTCGACGAGCCGTCGCACCGCGGCGCTCGCGGCCGCGACGTCCCCCTGCGCCAGCCGCAGCAGCGCGAACCCCGGTGCGGGCTCCCGGCCCGCGCGGCCCGCCGCGCGGTACGACCGTTCGGCGGCGTCCAGCTCGCCGCGCAGCCGGTGCAGCTCGGCCTGTTGGTAGAGCGCGAGCCCGAGCGCCGGGTGCGGGGGATCGGCCAGCCTGCGGCAGGCCTGCTCCGCTTCGGCCAGCGCGTCCGGCCAGCTGCCCCGGGCCTGGAGGACCTGCGCGCGGTGCACGAGGCACTGGCCGCGGTAGGGCACCAGGTCCGGCTGGGCCGCGCACCAGCGTTCCAGGGCCTGCGTCCATTCGGCGGCGCGCCGCACGTCGGCGGCGTCCATGCAGGCCTCGATCACCGCGCAGTAGACGATGCCGGTGACGATCGGCGACCGCGGGGTCGCCGTGACCAGCACCATGACCTCGTCCAGCAGGTCCATCGCGCGTCCCAGCTCACCGAGCACGAGCGCGGCCTGGCCCTGCCCCAGCACGCCCAGCGCCCGCAGGTCCTCGTCGCCGCAGCGCTGCGCCACCTCGACGACCTCGCGGGCGAGCGCCTCCGCGGCCGGGCCGTCGCCGTCCTCGAGAGCGGCGAGGAAGGCGGGCACGCGCAGGTAGCCGCGGCCGCACCCGGCGTCGTCCACGAGCCGCTCGGCGCCCGCCAGCCAGCCGCCCGCCCGTGCCGTCTCACCGCGCAGCATCAGGAGGAGGGCCAGCCAGAACGCGCAGCGCACGGCGTCGTCGGTGTGGTCGAGCCGCAGCCGCTCGCGGTGGGCGCGGACCCAGGCGCGCTCGCTGTCGTGGTCGCGACCGGCGAGGTGGGCCGCGATCGCGAGCCGTTCGACGTCCTCGACGTCCGGGGCCTCGGCGAGCAGCGCGCACGCCTCGGCCCAGGCGCCCCGTTCGAACGCCGCCCGGCCCTGCGCGACGGTGCTGCCCACCCGGATCAGCGGTAGACGAGCGTGCCGTCGTCGAGATCGGCCTTGGCCAGGAGCTCGCGTTCCTCCTCGTGCTCCTGCATGTGCGTCCACGGCTCGTGGTCGCCCTGCTTGTACAGGAGGTGCTGCGAACGCATGACGTACCCGGCGTTGAAGTTCTCCGGGTCCGACCACGGCCGCCGGGGCATGTCCGCCTCGGTGGGCGGCAGCGTGGGCGTGACCACCGACGCGCCCTTCTCCCGCATCGCTTCGAACAGCCGCGCCACCACGTCGGCCACGAGGTCGATGCGCAGGGTCCAGCTGTGCCGGAAGTAGCCGAACATGTAGGCCATGTTCGGCACGCCGTCGATCATCATGCCGCGCCAGGTGACGTGCTCGGTGAAGTCGACCGGCTCGCCGTCGACGGTGAACGCGACGTCGCCGAAGACCGTGAGGTTGAACCCCGTCGCGGTCACGATCACGTCTGCCGCGATCTCCTCGCCCGACCCGACCTTGACCCCTCTCTCGGTGAACGTGGCGATGGTGTCGGTGACGATCGACGCCGAGCCCCCGCGCAGGGCGGCGAAGAAGTCGCCGTCCGGGACCACGGCGATGCGCTGCTGCCACGGGCGGTAGCCGGGCGTGAAGTGCTTCTCGACGTCGATGCCCTCCGGCAGCAGGGGCTTGATGCCGTCCATGAGGAAGGCGTGCACCACCTCGGGCGCCTCCAGCGACGTCCTGGCCAGCCAGTTGGTCTGCAGCATCGACTGGCGGCGCATGATCTCGTGCGTCCACTCCTCGGGGACGTCCAGCGCGCGCAGCGTCTTGACCAGGTCGTGGGTCCTGGGCCGGGGCAGGTAGTAGCTGGGGGAGCGCTGCAGCATCGTGACGTGTGCGGCCTCCTCCACGATCGCGGGGATCAGCGTGGCGGCCGTCGCCCCGGAGCCGATCACCAGGACGTGCTTGTCCGCGAGGTCGATGTCCGCAGGCCAGTTCTGCGGGTGCACGAGCAGGCCCTGGAAGCGGTCGAGGCCGGGCCAGTCCGGCCGGTAGGGCTTGGCGAGGTTGTAGTAGCCCTGGCACATCCACAGGAAGTCGGTGGTGAACCGCAGCCGCTCCCCCGTGTCGGCGCGGGTGACCTCGACCGACCACCGCCGGTCGGCGCTCGACCAGCTCGCCGCGACGACCCGGTGGTGGTAGCGGATGTACTGCTTCAGGTCGTCCTCGTCGATGACCTCGTCGAGGTAGTCGAGGATCTCCTGCCCGGCCGCGATCGACGGGCCCCGCCAGGGCTTGAAGCGGTAGCCGTAGGTGAACAGGTCGCTGTCGGAGCGGACGCCCGGGTAGCGGTGGGTCCACCAGGTGCCGCCGCGGTCGTCGAGGGCCTCGAGGAGGGCGAAGCTTCGGTCCGGGAACCGCTCGCGCAGGTGGTGCGCCGCGCCGATCCCGGAGACCCCCGCGCCGACGATGATGACGTCGACGTGGCCTGCCTCCACGAGCTGCGAGGTTTCGGTCGCGGGTGCAGTCGTGGCCATGGTTCGACCTTAGGTTCGCGACGCGGGTGTCAGCCAGCGCCAACCGCCTGGTGCCAGCGGAGCGGTCGCCCGCTACGGGCACCCGGCGAGGCGGGGGAGCAGCTCGGTCCGGATCTCGGCGCGGCCCGCCGCGACGAGGGTGAACGCGGCCTCGCGGACCAGGCGCCCGGCGGGGTGGTCGGGGAGGAGGGCCCGGCTGCCCGCCGCGACGACCAGCGCGCCCGCGGCCCGGTGGGCGAGCGCGCTCGCCGCGGCCCGGGCGGTCGCCATCCGCGCCGCCGCGTCGGGTGGGGCGCCGGTGGCCGCGCCGGGTGGGGCGCAGGCGGGCGGGGAGCCGGCATCCGTGGCCTGCTCCGCGAAGTCGGCTGCGAGGGCCGCGTCCAGCTCCGCCCGCGTCGCGTCGAGGTCCACCCGCAGCTGCTCGGCCACGGCGTCGGCGCGGCCGGTGTCGGCGATCAGCCGCACGCACCGCCCGGCCACGCCGAGGGCCAGCGCGCCGTTCACCCGGGCCGAGGCCGTCATGCCCGCCAGGAACGCCGTCCGCGTGGTCTGGCCGGTCACGAGGTCCTCGGGCAGGTGCACGCCGTCGAAACGCAGCGCCACGGTGCGGCTGGCGTCGGCGGCGAGCAGCGCGAGCGGCCGGGCGGTGAGGCCGGGTGCGGCATGGGCGTCGAGTAGCGCCGTGACGATCCGAGCGTCCTCATCGGGGGCGTCCGCGGTCGCGACGTCGCGGGCGGCGACCAGCACGAGGTCGATCAGCCCCCACCCGGTGACGAGCGGGGCCTGCCCGTCGAGCCGCCACCCACCGTCGACGCGGGTGGCCCACAGGAGCGGCGGGTCGGGCACCGCCCCCGCGAGCGCCACCCCGCACCGCA
>Ga0207689_10005868_pt1 | contig 10885 bp, 11 predicted proteins | sample KBSMisM52_FD_184312 | JGI IMG/M metagenome (GOLD analysis project Ga0207689, IMG submission 184312) | Miscanthus rhizosphere microbial communities from Kellogg Biological Station, Michigan, USA - KBS Miscanthus M5-2 (SPAdes) (version 2) | ecosystem: Host-associated > Plants > Roots >... | reverse complement strand
GCCGCTCTGGACGATCTACGAACCTTGGGGCTGGGGTACGAGCGACGCGGATCAATTAATGAGCCAGCTGCGTCGCTTCGGTTCGGTCACGATACTGAACGGACACATTCATCAGATTATCCAGAGGGTGGAGCGCAACGTTACCTTCCATACCGCGCGTTCCACGGCCTATCCTCAACCAAGCCCTGGCGAGGGTGCAGGTCCTGGACCGCTCGAGGTACCGACGGACCAACTGACCAAAGTACTCGGCGTGACAAGCGTGGCGTGGGAGAACAATCGACGCTCGCTGGAACTCACCGATATGACCATCGCCTCATGAACATGGTCGAGAGCGGACCACATTCCATTGGCCCTATGTCCATTACCTAACGAGAGGTCAGTCTGGTGAAACGACAAATTTTCAATCGAGGCTTCGTTGCCTTCCGAGCGGTCTGGGCAATGTTCGCGGCGGGAGGACTATTTTTGATCAATACTGAAGCTGCCCAACCGATGCCAGGAACAGAGGCGAGAAATTCAGGCGACCCGGTCCACGGAAAGGTTCTGTATCAGGGTTGTGCCGCCTGCCACTCCATCGATGAAAACGACATCGGGCCAAAACATCGCGGCGTCTTCGGACGCCACGCGGGCAGCATTCCCGACTATCGATACTCTGCAGCGCTCAAGAACTCGGGGTTGATCTGGGACGAGTCCATGTTGGACCGCTGGCTGACCAACCCTAGCGCGCTGGTTCCCGGCACAAAAATGTATTTCAAACTCGATGACGCGCAGAGCCGTGCGGATATCATCGCGTATCTCAGGGAGCAAAAATGATGACGCGCTACTCGCCGCCGCCGACAACGGGATGACCGTCAGCGCGCCAACGCAGCATCCCGCCTGCCAGGTTGGCCACTTGATCGAACCCCGCCTTCTGCAGGATGGCAACGGCTTGTGCGGAGCGCCCGCCAGAGCGGCACACTGCGACGACTGGACGACCGCGATCCAGCACATCGGCACTCTTGGCAAGGGTTCCAAGCGGGATCAGCTTTGCGTTGTGGATGTGGCCCAGCGGACCATCAAACTCGGCGGGCTCGCGCACGTCGAGGATTTGCACGTTCGTCGCTGCCTCTTCGAGCGCCTGCGGGGAGAGTTCCCAGATCCCTGCGAAGGTGTAGGTTAGCGGCGCCCACGTGGGTTCGCTCAGCACGACGGCCTCGTTCTCGGGCTGGCCACAGCGAAGGTTTGCCGGCACAGCGATGTCGATTTGCCTGGGATGTGGAAGGTTCATGTTGTCCATGTAGCCTGCGAAGTCGCCTTCACCGATTTCGCCTCCCAACCTCGGGTTGAAGCGCCGCTCTTCACCAACGCTGGTGACCGTCAACCCACGGTAGTCGTGCGCCGGATAGAGGAGGCACTCTTCCGGCAAGCGGAAGATCTGACTATGGACCGAGCGATACAGGACGTGGGGATCGCCTTGTTGGAAGTCGGTGCGGCCACTGCCGCGGATCAATAAACAGTCACCCGTGAATGCCATGCTCTCGTTGTCGAGCACAAATGTCAGGCAGCCATCGGTATGACCGGGCGTGGCGCGCACGCTCAGGTGCCGGCTGCCGAATGCGATCTGATCCCCGTGAACCAGGTAGCGGTCGGCGCCTACGGCACCGCTGGCCTTGGCCAGCGCGATGTCGCTGCCAAAACGTTGTTTGAGCAGCCATGCGCCGGTGACATGATCTGCATGCACGTGAGTTTCCACGGTGCAGGTCAGCCGCAGACCCAGTTCGTCGAGCAAGGCTGCGTCGCGGCGCGTCTGCTCGAAGACGGTGTCGATCAAGATGGCTTCACCCGACTTGCTGTCGCCCAGCAGATAGGTGTAGGTAGAGGATTGCGGGTCGATCAGTTGTCGGAAGATCAGCATCGGAATTCTCTGACGCGCGGTAGACCGCGCACAGTTAGCCTATCACCGCTTCGCGCTTCTTGCTGTGGTTTGTGCTGCCCGCGAAACGCACCGCGATGCCCGTTAACGCAGTTCCACCTCACCACGCAGGCTTGCAATGGTCGCGACCAATGCTGGTTGTGAGCCCCGATCGATCTGCAAGCTCAGACCAAGTCGCCGGGCGACATCTCGAATCGGCTCCGGTTGCGGATGCTCGGCACGTAGAGTGATCAGCGACGCGCCTTGCGCTGCACTCTCCGAAGGGTGGGGTGTCGTGCCCCAGTCGATGAGAAAGGGAATGATGCCGTCCGCGACGACCGTCCGCGGATTCGTGTAGCGCCAAGCAAGCAGGACGCCGTCGTCGCGCCTGCGGCTTCCCGCGACGATACCGCCGAGGCCCACGCCCAGTCGCCTCGCTTTGCGGCTGATCTGATCGATGCTGTCGACTTTTGCAGCCCACGTGACCAACCGTGGCGCATCGATCTCGTCGATGCGAAACCATCTTGGTTGCTCGGGTTGCGGCTGTGTACGATCCGGCCCGACAATCTCCAGATAGGTGCCCGGCCCGAGCGCGACAAGTGCATTGCGCGTGCCGGCTCCCGGATGTCGACCTCCTGCTGTGGCACGCACGCCAAGCAATCGCTCGATCGTGGCGATGCCAAGATCGAGGTCCGGTGTCGCGTAGACCAGATGGTCGATCAGCACGACTGGGCAGTTACTGCGACTGCGTGCCGATCAGCTTGCGATACCGCGCCATATGCCGAATGGCAGCCTTGGGCTGTTTGAGGTCCTCGTATAACAGCGCGAGGTTATAGTGGCCGTCCGCGAGATTGGGGTTGCCCCGTAATGCGGATTCGTACGCCTCGATCGCTTCGGTGCCGCGCTTCATGTCGTGCAGCAGAACACCGAAGTTGTACATCAGCGCGGGGTCGCTGCCGCACGCGGCGATTGCAGCCCGGTACGCCTGCTCGGCCTCCGCCAGCCGTCCCGCCTCGTGCAGCAGCCAGCCCAAGTTGATATGCGCGTTGAGCAGCGTATCGTCTGCGGCAACAGCTCGACGATAGACGCGTATCGCTGCCTCGGCATCTTCTTCCTCCAGGGCCACGGCCTCATCGAACCACGCTCGGGCATCGCCCGATGGTTGCATCTGCGTCGGTTCGATTACACTCAGAGAGCCTTCGGCCGGATTGCCCTCGAACGCCAGGAGGTATTGTCCCGACTCGGCTTGCCAGCGGTTGGCGCCTTCCTTGACGACGACGCGATCGGCGACCGCTGTGATGCTCAGCCCAGACAGCGGCATGGAGTCGGGTAGGTGGCTGCGAAGCGCTTTGACTGACCGTGCAATGCGCTTCGGTGGGACGTTGGCCGTCGCCAGCGCCTGCGCCGTGCGCAGTACGATCAAGTCCTGAAAGGAGAACAGCCACGCATTGCGGGGACCGCGCACGGGAGTAACGAACCCGGCTTCGATGAACGCGCGAATAGTGCTGCGGGGAAGATGAATGAGTTTCTCTACCTCGCGCACGCCGTAGTGGTGCATTGAGGTTTGTTCTACTGCCAACTTGATCCCTGGCTATTTCTTCGCGGCTTTGCGCGGAGGGGCTTCAGCCTGCTGGGCTCGCTTGGCGGGTTTGCGTGTTTCGGCGCGAGGCTGTTCCTGAGCAGGAGCGCGAGCGGGCGCCTTCTTCGCGAGGCTCGCGCGCAGCGCTTCCATGAGGTCGATGACTTGCGCGCCGCCTTCGGGAGCTTCGGACATCGTAATCTCCTGGCCTTCGACCTTCTTCTGCACGGCCGCCTCGATGCGGGCGCGCACCTCGTCCGTATAGGCGCTCGGATCGAATTTGTCGGAAGCCTGCTGATCGATCAGTTGCTGGGCCAGCTTCAGCTCGGCGTCCTTCACATCCGCTTTCTGAACATCGATGTCTTTGAGGGATCGGACTTCCGTGGCGTAGAGTAATTGCTGCATCATGAGTCCATCCTGGATCGGACGGATCATCACGATGTATTGCTTGCCGCGCGCGGCCCAGCGACCCAGCGCGCAGCGACCCGACTCGCGCAGCGCTCTCGCCAGCAACGCGTAGGGCTTGGCGCCGCCTTTGTCGGGAGCGAGGAAGTAGGCCTTGTCGAAGTACACCGGATCTATAGACTCGATCGGAACGAACTCGGTGATGTCGGCGGTGTGTGTTCCGGTCTCCTCGAGGGCCTTCATTTCCTCGGGCGTGAACATCACGTATTGATCTTTGGCGAACTCGTAGCCCTTCACCATCTCTTCGCGCGCCACCGGGATCTCTTCTTTGATGCACAGGTACTGCTGCTTGAGACGGGAGCCGCAGGTCTTGTGCAGCAGGTTGAAGGAGATGGCCCGGTCCGACTCGGTGGCCGAGTAGAGCTTGACCGGGATGGATACCAGTCCGAACGAGATGGTCAGCGAAGCGATCGATCGTGCAGCCATGCCTGTCTCCCCAGTGGGTGCAAGTTCAATATTGCGTCTAGATCCAATGACTGATCAGTTGCCGGCAGTTGCCGAGATGCCAGGGCGTTCGAGCGCGGCTTCCAGACTCTGCTTGAGTTTCAATGCGTCGCGCCAACGATCGCCGATCTCGGCCATTCGTTGCGCGATGTTCGTGATTCTGAAGTCCAGCGGATGCGCATTCGCGAGTTCTTCCCATGTGAGCGGCATCGACACCGGAGCACCCGCCGCTCCGCGCGGCGAGTAGGCGACATTCAGTGTCTTACCCCGGACGTTCATATTGTAATCCATGAAGATCTTACCAGTGCGCTTGGGGATACTCCACTCCAGGGTGATGTCCTTGGGGTGCAGGCGCATCAGATGCCGTCCGACCAGTTCGGAAACGTGGCGCGCCGCGTCGAAATCAATGGTCCGCCGGATCGGCACGAAAATATGCAACCCCGTCTTGCCCGAAGTCTTGACTATCGGCTCCAGCGACATACTCTGAAGCAGTTCGCGCAGCCAGAAGGCCACCTCTTTGCCTTTCTCGAACGCGACGGTATTGAGCTCGGGCTCGGCACCTTTAGCCTCCTTTCCCGAGTAGATGTAGGGATCGAGGTCGAAGACGACGTAATCCGGATAGTTGAGTACCGACGCTTCCAACGATTCGAGCGAGTGGGCGTAGTCAGCGCTCTTGCTTATCGCATCGGCCTCGACTTTGGCGCGCGAGTGCCAGACGTGAAACTCCAGGCTTCCAGACTGTGCGAGCCACAGCAAAGTCGGCAGGTTGTTGCACAGCAGGTACTCGTGACTTTCATCCTTGTGACCGGAGAATACCGTGATGGTCTCGGTAAACTCCGGTCGCTCCTGCTCCCAGTGCTTCTGAAAGAAACGCTGACCTTCGATCCCTTCGGGCATACGAATCATCGTGAGCGGGCGATCCGCCAGATGCGGCAGGATGTAGGGTGATACCTGCGCGAAGTAACGCAGCAGATCGCGTTTGGTCAGCGCAGGTTGCTTCAGCGCAGGATCGACTGGCCAGTACACGCGATCGAGATGTGTAAGTCGAATCTGATGCGGACCGACGGCAAGGGTGAAGCCGGTCTTGCTGTTTTCCAGCTGTCGCACCACATCGTCGATCTCGCTGCCCGTGCGCGAAACTTTCTTCTCCGAAGCGGAGCGATTTGCCGTCGCTTCAAGGGGGCGATGGGTTTGACCCCGAGTCACTTGCTTGGCGTCGATATCGTCGCGCAAGCGCAGGAAGATGGGGGCACGCAGCGAACCGTCCTCAGTCCAGCTTTGGAAATTTACTTCGGCGACGAGCTTTGGCTCGACCCAGGTTGTCGGGCTATGCAGGTCCGGTTTCTTGGTGAATGGGCACTTTTCGGTCCGCAGTGCGTCCAGTCGGGCCTTTACCTGTGCGAGATTCTTGCCATCGAATCCCGATCCCACGTGTGAGGCATAGATGAGCTTGCCGCGTTCCCAATAACCGATCAGCAGCGCGCCGAGCGACTGACGCGAACCGTTGCCTTTGGTATAGCCACCGACTACGAAATCGGCACTCTGAGTGGGTTTGATCTTAAGCCAGGATGACGAGCGCTGACCAGGCAGGTATGTGCTGTCCTTGCGCTTGCCGATGACACCTTCGAAACCGCTGGCCAGTGCGGCCGCATTCAAGGCCACGCCGTCATCCTCTGCGTGCACGAGTTGGACGAACGGGGAGGGCAGCAAGCACTGAGACAGATATCGTCGCCGATCCCGATAGGCGGCGCCGCGCAGGTTCACGCCAGCGAAATGCAGTATGTCGAAACAACAGAACACGACCGGTGTTTTCTGATCAGCCGTCGCGATTTCGCGCTCCGTTTTCAACTGGAAACGATTCTGAAGTGCATTGAAGGAAGGCTTGCCGCTAGCGTCGAATGCAACGATCTCACCGTCAAGAATCATGTCGGCCCCGGCTTGTTGCCTCAGGGCCGCAGCGAGCCGGGGGAACGTGGCGGCCAGCTGGAGACCCCTGCGCGAGTGGAGCTGCACCTCTTCTGCCTTGACGTACGCGAGCACTCGGTAGCCGTCGAGTTTGGGCTCCCACATCCAGTCCGCATGATTGAAAGGGGCATCACCCGATTCGGCGAGCATCGGCGAGAGCTTCGCTGGCATTGCCTCAAGCTTGCCGTCCGCTACCAGCCGGGAGGCCGGAATCCGGCGCACCGGAACGACTTTCAGATCCTTGACTGCCACCCCGGAGAGGACCGACTCGTTACGCTCGGTGATGTCGACCTTTGCGGCGAATTGGTCCTTGTGTTTGATGAGCAACCAGCTTTTCTTGTCCGAGGTGCGCACAAGAGCAAAGGAGCCCTTCAGCTTTTCTCCTCGCAAAAAAATACTGAGCTTGCCTTTCGCCAAGTCCTCGCGCACGCGCTTTTCCGCCTCTCCACGATCGTGGAAAGAGTATTGATGGCCTTCGTCTGGAGAGTAGACGCCACAATCCCAGACGATCACCTCGCCCGCCCCGTATAGTCCCGGTGGAATCACACCTTCGAAAGATCCGTAGTCGAACGGATGATCTTCCGTGGGCACGGCCAGCCGCTTTTCGCTAGTATCGAGCGAAGGACCTTTAGGAACGGCCCAGGACTTCAATACGCCGTCGCATTCAAGCCGGAAATCGAAGTGCAGACGTCGGGCGGAATGCTGTTGGACGACAAAGAGCAGCGGGCCGCTGCGAGCTACGGGTACTGCGGGAACTGGCTCGGGTGTGGCTTCGAATGTGCGCTTGGCGGAGTACTCGCTGAGCGATGTGGGTTCGGGTGTGCCGGGGTTCGCAGTTTGCTTGCTTTTCGATGAAAGAGGCCGAGGTCCGGGGCGAGACTGGGGTCCTGGGCGAGATTGGGGCGACGGACGGGACGCGGGGACCTCGGGCTTACGGCGGGGCGGCATCGCGCAATTTTAGGACAACGGCTATGCAACTGTTAGTGGGGACCAGCGGTTTCTCCTATAAAGAGTGGCTGGGCCAGTTCTATCCTGAGAAGCATCCAGCGGCCGAGATGCTGAGCTACTACGCCCGGCATTTTCAGACGGTAGAGATCAACAACACCTTCTATCGGATGCCAGCGGAGTCGATGCTCGAGGGCTGGTGTCAGCAGGTGCCGGAGAACTTCGAGTTCACGCTCAAGGCGCCTCGCAGGATCACGCACGATAAAAGATTGCGAGAGATCGATGCGGACGTGAGCGAGTTCGCGCGCCGCTCTGGCTTGCTGGGCAGTCGGCTAGGCGTGCTGCTGTTCCAATTGCCGCCGAATTTGAAGAAGGATCTGCAGCGATTGCTGAATCTGATGAATCTGGTTCCGAAGGACAAGCGCTTTGCGATGGAATTTCGCCACGACTCCTGGCAGGACGAGGAGGTCTACGCTGCTTTGCGCGCCGGCGGAGCGATGCTGTGCGTGACCGATACAGACGAAGGTGACACGCCCTACGTCGCCACTTCCGACTACGGTTACATACGGTTGCGCCGTACTCACTATGAGGATTGGGATTTGCGGGGCTGGGTGGAACGTATTGCAGCACAAGGGCTGCCCCGTACGTATGTCTATTTCATGCATGAGGACGAAGCGCTGGGGACCAAGTTCGGGCAACGCTTGCTGGAACTGTGGAAAGCGGCAACCTAGGGAATGGTCTTCTCCCAGAGCCCGACGGTTTCGCCGAGTTCAGTCATCACATCGCTGTCGGTCCTCCCCGAGGATTTCAGCACATGGAAGCTGTGGTCGGCTCCCGTCAGCCAATGCATCGTCCAGTTGCTGCCGACGCCGGCAATAGTGCGTTCCATCAACTCCCGTGTACATAGCGGATCGCGAGTTCCATTCAGACATAGCACGGGTGCCTGGATTTTTCCGAGGTGGGCATCGCGCAGCTGGTCGGGTTTGCCGGCCGGGTGCAGAGGATAGGCGAGAAGAACCAGGCCATCGCAAGCGTATCCATCGGCAGCGAGCATCGACGCGGCGCGTCCTCCCATCGACCGGCCGCCGATCAAAAGACGCACAGGGTTGACCTTTTCGCGCGCATAGACTGTGACGGCATCGACGCACTGCTTCAAGACAGGCATCGCGTCAGGGCGGCCGATATGTTTCTCGCGGTAGAGAAAGTTGAAGCGGACGATGTCGATTCCGAGCGAGCGGAGCTGCTTGCTCACCGCGAGCATGCCGCCGTCGGACATATGGCCTCCCGCGCCGTGGGCGCAAACGAACAAAGTCCCGCGACCGGGTTCGGTGGCGCTCTCGAAAATCGCCCTCGTGTGCCCGGATCCTACCGGCACCTCCCACTCGTTTACCATCCCGCTGACAGAGTCCGAACTTTCATGGTGGGCCGAACGGAGCGCTCAGCGTGTCCAGTGCGTGAACAGCGGCCCCCCTGCTCCGTATACCGGATCACGATCCGGGAGGGCGACGCGAGCGATGGCCTCGGAATGGCGGTCCATGTTCGATGCGGGGGCTTTGCACAGATCGGGGTGTTGCTGACCGACTGGATACGCTCCCACGATGCCCAGCGCACCTGTGGAGGATAGCTTCTTGTGGCCCGTGCCTGCCGGAAGCACGATCACATCGCCGGGGCGTGCGGTCACGATGATGCCGCCATCCCCGCCGAACTGGACTGTGACCTCGCCGCTGTAAACGCCGAGCGCCTCGTGTGCGTTGGTATGAAAATGATGGAAAGGGTAGACGCCATTGCGCCAGGCGGGGGGCCATTGATTGCGGTCGAATAGGGTCTCGAAGACCTCGGCTGGATCGGTTCCCATAATCATGACTACCCCGGGATATACGAGCAGCGGCCAACGCGGGTGGTTGGGGGTCTGAGTGCCTGGAGCGAGCCGATGTGCAATCACGCGGATGGTATCTTTCGATGCATCGCTCATTTTCTGTTCCTCTCCATTCTGGTTACGACCTCGATATTCCTAAGGAGTGCACCGAAGATTAACACCCGCGTCACTCGCCAGCCATGGGCTGCGAAAGGGTCGTGCCGGAAACTTCACCGATAGGGCTCAGTCGAAATTTGGTGCATATTGGAGTAGCAAATGCCGCACTGCATGTTCTGTCACGTTGTAATTTTTGCACACTCAAGGAGTTGAATCGTGTTGAAGACTTGCCTATCCGTATCCGCTTTTACCTTGGCCGCGGTGCTCATGCTGCCGGCTGCTTCGTTTGCAGACAATGCCGCTAAACTGGAGGCGGCTTTCAAGAGTGCCGACAAGGACAACGACGGCACGCTGGACAAGACGGAGGCCAAGGCGATGCCGCGCGTGTCGAAGAACTTCGACAAGATCGACACTGACAAGGACGGTACCGTGTCGATGGATGAGGTCAAGGCTGCCATGATGCATGCGAAGCAATCGATGCATGAAAAGGGCGAAGCAGCATTCAAGAAGGCCGACGCTGACAACGACGGTACCCTCGACAAGACAGAAGCCAAGGCCATGCCCCGCGTAGCGAAGAATTTCGACGCCATCGATGCCGACAAAGACGGCACCGTATCGATGGAGGAGATCCACACGTACATGAAGGCCCAGCACGCACAGAAACAGTAGCGGCGTAGAGGGATGCCTCGCTGGAGGCTGTCCGACGGAGGTAGACGTCAAAGGGTAGCGCGCGACTCGGGTAAACTGACTTCATCTCCCTGGAGTGACGTCGATGATCGTACGCTTTGCCCTGATCTTTTCGTGTGCCTTCTCAATAGCGAGCGGTCTGTTGCCGACGGTCGGCATGGCGGCGGGACCGAACGCCTATTTATGTGTGACGGAGCTGGCGACCGGCTTCACATTTGATAAGCAGGCAAAGCGGTGGAGCATCGCCGCTTCGCCCATGGGCAGGTACGTCGTCAGCCGCAGGCAACCCGACGAGCATCGTTGGGATGGTGCCCTCCCGTACGAGTGGAAGGTCATTCCAGTCGGAAGCAGGTCTCCCGAGGCCTTCTGCAACGAAGACCTCGCCAACGAGAACGCCTTGATCTGCAGGGGCGATTCGGAATTCCGTCTGAATAAGAAAGCACTCAGATTCGAGAGAGCCTTGCTGGGCGGCTACTGGGCACAGGGCTTCGCTTATCCGGGCGGCCAGGAGGGCGACTTCACACCGTCGCTGTCTATGGGGAAGTGCAACCCGATGTAGGGCGACTGTTTCCCCGGGAAGGGCTTCCTAGCGAGCACTCCCCGTGTAATGGACGTAGAGAAATTCGAATAGTTTGGCTGCCTCGGTGACCAGACTTTCGTCATCCACGAAGAGTCCATTCGCACCTCGCAACATCGCTTCCACGCCAACGGCCTCCGGCACCGGCACGCCTCCCACGTCCAGGTAGTGGATCAGGGCGCCGATTCTGACCAGGGCAGTATCACCTTCCAACCCGAAGCTGGCCAGTAGTACTTCGTAGGTCACCTTTGTGCCTACGTGAGTGAACTCGGCACCGTCAAAATCAAACCCGACGGCGCGCTTTGGGCAGTCCTTTGGACTCTTCAGCCATAAAAATTTCGCCTGTGGATCTATATACCGTCT
>Ga0207689_10005863_pt1 | contig 10888 bp, 8 predicted proteins | sample KBSMisM52_FD_184312 | JGI IMG/M metagenome (GOLD analysis project Ga0207689, IMG submission 184312) | Miscanthus rhizosphere microbial communities from Kellogg Biological Station, Michigan, USA - KBS Miscanthus M5-2 (SPAdes) (version 2) | ecosystem: Host-associated > Plants > Roots > Rhizosphere... | reverse complement strand
ATTTCGGAAGGGCGAGTCCAAACTGACCAGTACCGCGAAACCCCCTTTAGTTTACAAACCTTCTCAACTGCACACTGATCGCGAACCCGATGGCGATGAATGTGGCTATCAGCGACGCGAGTCCGGCGCTTAACAATGGCAGCGGCACACCAATCACAGGCAGGATACCCAATTCCATTCCGATGTTAATGAATATTTGGCAGGTGAGACCGCCCACAATTGCCATGATCACCAGCATCCCCATGCGATCCGGCGCGCGCTTAGCGCCGGCAATTAGCCGGGAAAGTAAAATCATATAAGCAAGCAGGACCATGATGCAGCCAACGAATCCTGAATTTCCCGCGATAACAGCAAAGATAAAATCTGTATGCGCCTCGGGCAGAAACTTGAGACTACTCTGCGAGTGGGCTGCGCTCGTGTCTGCGCCCAGCAGTCCACCTTCGCCTACGGTGAGGATCGATTGCCAGGTGTTGTAACCGAATCCGCGCTTGTCGGCCTTTTCCGGTTCAAGAATTACGTTGATGCGTTCCTGCTGATAGTTCTTGATCAGGTGAGTCTTGACCCCTACCCAATACGCAAACGGTAAAAGCACAATTCCCAACACCGCAGTTGCTACAACGTAACGCATGCGGATGCCCGAGAGAAACAGGACTGTTGCGAGAATGGGCAAGTAGGTCAGCACAGAGCCGACGTCATGCTCGAGCAGAATGAGGCCTATCGGCAGCGCTAGTATTAACCCGCCGACCGCGATTTCCTTCAGCGTCAGGGTACCGGTGCGGTTTTTCCCGAAATAGCGCGCCAACATCATTGCCGTGGTGACTTTTACAAACTCCGATGGCTGAAACTGTCCGATCCCAGGAACTTTAATCCAGGCGCGCTGTCCGTTAATACGCAGGCTAAAGGCGGGTACAAGCACGATTACAAGCAGGATTAGACCGAAGATGTAGAACGCCGGAGCGATATTCAACAGCTTCCGATAATCGTTAAAGGCTATTAGGAGCATTACCACGATCCCAATGCCCAGACCAATCAATTGTTTTACCCAGAAGTTTTCGGTGGGTGTCGCATTACGAATCTGAAGCGTGCCAAAGCACACCATTCCAATTGCGAGCATAGCCAGCAGCCAGTCGAAATCGCGCAGTCCTCTTTTTGGGATTATTGCAACCATTAGAAGTGTAGTGAGCCGTTGAAGAGTGAAGAGTGAAAAGTCAGATTAAGCATTTTAACTTGCATTACTACCAGGCTGAAAAGCGTGACGCGAATTTCATCCGATCCGCGTTACTAGCGCCCACTTATCACTTTTCACTATTTACTCTTCACTGATTTTTAGCGATCGCCTCGGGTTTCTTTTGAGACTTGTTTTCCGGCTTCGGGGTCTTGGCGACAGGCAGGGCGCCCGGCGGTTCTTCATTGCGTGTCTTGCGATAATAGACGTCGTAGACTCGCCTGACTGCCGGCGCTGCGTGGATGCCGCCGAAGCCTGAGTTTTCTATTAACGCTACCAAAGCGATTTCTGGTTTGTACGCCGGCGCATACGACACAAACCAGGAGTGGTCCTTGTTCTTCCCCGAGTCTTTTCCCAGACCCACAACCTGGGCTGTACCAGTTTTGCCAGCGATATCGAACCCTGCCATCCGGATAGCAGCACCAGTGCCACCATTATTGACGACGCCCCACATTCCTTCGACTACGAGGTGATGGATGTCTTCGGGAATTGGCAGCAACTTGGGATTTGGCCGCGTGGAATCAAGCGGTTGAAAGCCACGACTGGCGCGGTAATCCGGAGTGTTTTCCGTGCCCACGGGTTTTACTTCCTTTAGCAGGTGCGGCACATAAAGCTTGCCGCCATTGGCCACGCCGGCGATCGTTCGCAGCAAAGATATGGGAGTGATTATGTCGTAGACCTGGCCAAATGAGGCGTAGACAGTATCGATATCTTTCCACTCCGAGCTTTCACCCTGCGTGCGCTTCTTGAGTTCAAGCGAAGGTGTGAGATTGAGCACTTCATTCGGCAAATCGATTCCAGTGCGCTTGTTCAAATCAAACTCTTCGACCATCGCCACAATCCCGTCGAGCCTCATCTTGAGACCCAGGCGATAGAAGTACCCGTCGCAGGAATGAGTGATGGCCGCCTTGAGGTCCGGCGTGCCGTGGTTCCCCATACAACGCGTAAACTTGTTTCCCACCATGATGCCGCCGCCGCACACCAGACTTGAATGGTCCAGCGTTATAGCTCCCTGTTCCAGACCGGAAACGGCCATCGGAATTTTCCAGGTTGAACCAGGTGGATAGCGACTCTGAACGGCACGATTGATCAGAGGTTTTTGCGGGTCGTTCAGCACGGCCACATATTCAGCGCGCCCTTCTTTAGTTCCGATGCGCGAAAAGAGATTTGGATCGAAAGTGGGCGCGGAGGCCAGCGCGAGTATCTCGCCGTTATTCGGATTCATGGCCACAATCACGCCGCGCCCGGTTGAGGAAGTGCGCAATTGGTCCTCGGCGACAAGCTGCAGGTCGCGGTCAATGGTAGTAACTAAATCCTGACCCGGTTGCGGCGCAATGGTCTCGATCTCATCCTGAATGCGTCCGCGGCTATCAACGATAACTTTTCGGTAGCCATCTTTGCCGCGAAGGTAATCATCGTAAGTTTGTTCAAGGCCACTTAGTCCGATGATGTCGCCAGGCTTAAGGCCTTTGTCTTTGTAGCTCGCCTGTTTCAATTGCTCCGGGCTAATCTCGCCGACGTATCCGAGCACATGCGCCAGCATACCGCTATCCGGGTAACGGCGCTGCGGCTGTTGCTCGACTCGCAACTCGGGAAACTCCAATTCGTGCGCCTCGACCCAGGCAATGTCCCCCTGCGTTGCGTCCTGCTTCACCAGGATGGATTCAAAGGCCGGTTGCGAGCCGATCTGCTCAAAGCGGTCACGCAGTATGTCAGGGTCAACGCCCAGCGCTTCTGCGAGCGGTTCTGCCAGGGAGATAAGTTTGCGGTCGCGCAAATCTTCACGGGAGAGAATGACGTTGTAGATAGGAGTGGAATTAACCAGCGCGTGGCCATCGCGATCGTAAATCACACCTCGTGGCGCGGGGATGGGTAACAGCCTGATTCGTTGGTTCTGCGCAATCTCAGCATAGTACTGCCCGCGTACCAGCTGCAGGTAATAGAGCCTGATGCCCAGTAAAGCGAGCAGCAGCACGACGAAACTTTGCACGGCCCAAAGCCGGCTGCGGAGGTTTTGCGAGGTGTCTTCGAATTTCATGATAAAGCAAACAACAGACAGCAAACAGCAGACAGCCAAACGGTTTTCGCTGAGTAAACGGCAATAGACAATTCGTAATGGCCAGATAGTCGCTCTGGCTGTTTCCCGTTTGCCGTTTGCTGTTTGCTCATTCTCATCTTCTCAGCTTACCCGGACCGCGTCGCGCGCCCTTTCGACGCGAAGCGAACGAACGGCGTTGCCGTGCCCGTTCAGTAAAAAGTGAATTCAGCAAATAAAGAGCAAAGGTTCCTACAATGGTTGTACCGATTAGCCGGTACGACAGCGTCTGCATAAACGGCATGGTCGGTGGGTAACCCAGCGACCGATGCCAGAAGACATAAATTGCCGAGTCGATTACGGACGCGGCGGCGACCACCGGAATCCTCAGCAGCGTATTTTCAAGGTTAACTCGAGTGGCCGCAACATAAATTAAATACGCCGTCAGAGTTTTGGAGAATCCACCAGCGCCAATAAGTCCGCGGCTTGCGGCATCAACGGCGATGCCGGCGATGGTGCCAACGATCAACGCATGCCATGCGTGTCGCTGCAGAGCGATGTAAACAACCACTATCAGCGGAAAGTCAATGTAGGAAAGCGGGAACCAAACAGCCCCCAGGCATAACTGCAGGATTATGGCTACTGCGAGTGCTGCCGCAGTCTTAAGTTGAGGCATCTTGAAACAGTGGTAAGTGAAAAGTGAAAAATGTAAGGTAAAAAAGCGTTTTGCTTTTCACTCTTTACTCTTCACCTCTCACTACTTCTTAGCCTTATCTACGTTTGGCAGGGTCTGTTCGGGAGCAGGCCGCGGTGGCGGATGATAGAGCAAGACCGCCACTTCTTCCAATTGATCCAATTTAGCGCCAGGCCTAATGAGAATCTGGTGAGACTGTGTTGCGTTGCCCTGGCTTACTTGCACAACCTCACCAATAGTTAATCCCGGGGGATAAATGCCATCCTGGCCAGTCGTGAGTATGTAATCGCCAACTTCAACTTTCTCAAGCCCGGAGACATAACGCATTTCCACGAGCCCCCTCTCGCCAAGACCTCTCACTGGGCCAATCGCTCCCGAACCTCCAAGCTGGCCGACAATTGCGCCGGCGGCGGCCTTTTCATCAGTGATCATCATCACCTGGGCAGTCCACGGACTGAGAGCAATAACGCGGCCGACTATTCCCGTTCCCGTCACCACCGGCATGTTAAGAGTAATGCCGGACGAACTGCCGCGGTTAATGGTTATGGTATTGAACCAGATAGATGAGTCGCGGGCGATCACACGAGCGTCGACATGATCGTAGCCAGTTTGCTCCTTGAGATTGAGAAGACTTTTAAGGCGTTCGTTTTCGCCGGCCGCCTGTTGAGCATTACGCAGCTCAATCTGTGCCTTGGACAACTCCTGCTTCAACGTCTCGTTTTCAAGAGCGGTGCTGCGGAAATTGACGATTTGTTTGACGAAGTTTGTGCCGGCGCCGCTGGCGCCCGAAGTGATGCTCTGCGCCGGAGAAACCAAAGCCTGGACCCAAACCCTGAGCAGGCGTTGACGAGTTACGCTGTCTCGCGCGTCAACAGCCATGATCACCAGATTAGTCAACAGCAACACGCCGAGCCAGATTGGTGCGCGCTGACGAATCTCTTTTTGTGTGCGAATGGCTGCCATCGAGTTAGTGAAAAGTGAAGAGTATGAAAGGCCATGGAAACTTTGCGTTTCTGCCTTGCTACCTACAACTCGCGATTCACGATTTACTTTTCACTTTTTACCCTTCACTTTTCACTGCTTTTCCTTACATCCCGCTAGTCATTGTGTTTTCCCACTTCACTCGCTTGAGTAGGTCGAAGTCGGAAAGCATTTTCCCAGTGCCAAGCACAACCGAGGCGAGCGGGTCCTCAGCCACTGACACGGGCAGGCCGGTCTCAATCGAGAGACGCTTATCGAGGTTTTTCAACAGTGCGCCGCCGCCTGTCAATACGATCCCGCGCTCGACTATGTCCGCAGACAGTTCCGGGGGAGTACGTTCCAGGGCCACGCGCACGGCGTTAATAATCGTGGCTATGGAGTCGGCAAGCGCCTCACGAACTTCCTCGTCAGACATGGTAATAGTCTTCGGTATTCCTTCAATAAGATTGCGACCGCGTACTTCATAAGACAGCGGTTCATCCAGCGGATACGCCGAACCCAGTTCAATCTTGATCGCTTCGGCGGTGCGTTCACCAATCAACAAATTGTATTTGCGCTTGATGTAGGAAATGATCGCTTCGTCCATCTCGTTTCCGGCCACGCGCACGGCTCGCGAATAAACGAATCCGCTCAAACTGATCACTGCGATGTCTGTCGTTCCGCCACCGATATCGACCACCATATTGCCATGCGGCTCAGTGATTGGCAGTCCGGCGCCGATTGCAGCCGCCATTGCTTCCTCGACGAGATAGACTTCCGAAGCCTTGGCGCGATAGGCCGAGTCTTCCACCGCCCGCCGTTCAACCTGCGTGATTTCTGACGGTATGCCAATGACAACCCGAGGGCTGACCCAGGTTTTGCCGTTGTGGGCCTTGCGTATGAAATGCTGCAGCATTTTCTCAGTGACTTCAAAATTTGCAATGACTCCGTCCTTCATCGGACGTATAGCCACAATGTTCCCAGGTGTTCGCCCCAGCATTTCCTTGGCATCCCGCCCTACAGCTTCAACCTGGTTAGTGACCTTGTTGATCGCCACGATGGAGGGTTCCGACACGACGATGCCTCGTCCCTTGGCGTAAACGAGTGTGTTGGCCGTTCCCAAATCTATCGCTAGATCACTGGAAAACAAGCTGAAAATCGATTTAAAAGCCATTTATTGATCTCTTCCCGTGAACATGAAATATGAGAGCCTCCGCCGGGTAGGCACCCGTTCCCTTGTGATTGTTCCAGGGGTCGAACAAATATCGAGTTTGCCAGTTAGGGCGGTATGCCCGCAGGTAAGTAACCATTCACCAACTACTAATCGATCACAAGATCGGTGCCAACTAACCAAGATACACTTATTTTCAGCGTTTGCGCTATCAAGAAAAAGCTTTTCCGTCATCTGTCTCTGAGATATCGGCTGGCGCGCCGACTTCGTCAGGTATCTTTGACTCTCTGGAAAGCGATGCCGAGAAACGAATACAGTTCTTATTGGCGGCCTTGGCCTCGTACATCGCCGTGTCAGCAGCAGCAATCAACTGTTGCGGGGAGGAGGCGTGGAGCGGGAAAGCGGCAACTCCGAAACTCGCTGTAAGCGATAACTTCAAGTTGCGTCCGGCGTGAAAGCGATGATGAGAAATTTTGTCGCGGATTCTTTCCGCAACGGTCCCGGCCAGTTCTATCTGCGTATCGGGCAGAACGATCACAAATTCGTCTCCGCCATAGCGAGCCACCGCGTCAGTATCGCGAATGGATGACAGGATCACCGCAGCCATCTCCATTAGCACGTGAGAGCCTGCCAGGTGACCGTGAGCGTCGTTCACCTGTTTAAAGTCGTCGAGATCCAGAAACAGGGCTGCGACGATAGAACCATAACGTCGGGCACGCCGAATCTCATTGAGAAGAAACTGCCGCAGGTAGCGGGCGTTGTGTAGTTTGGTTAAGTCGTCAGTTTGCGAGAGCCGCTCGGCTTCGCCGATGCGCACCGCGTTAGTGAGAGCAGAGGCAATTGGCAGAGCCAGTGCCGTCAGGACACCGACGTCAGCCTTTGTAAACGAGTTTCGTTGGCGAGTGCCTTCAAGCACGCCAAGAATCCGTTCGCCGCAAACGAGTGGGACCGCTATGAAGTGTTTCCCGCGTTCTTGCTTCTTAATGGTGCCCATGCCGGCTCCGGCGAGCCTCGCCGCCTTCGACTCTGAGCCGGGGCGAAGGATTTCATCTCCTAACAACAGCCGGCGCCAGTCCTGGGCGGGATCCACGCTCGTTTCATCAGTGGGCGTGAGCGAGGCGACCGCTTCCAGCATTGCCGCCTCAGGACTCTTGTTGTCCGAGAAGATATATATGGTCCAACGATCTGCGTAGACCAATGGCGCGAGTCCACCAAGAGCAGTTTGAGCGGCGGTGTTTTGATCCCCGATAAAGTGAAGCGAAGCGACAAGATCAAAAGCAGCGCGAACTTTACGAGCACTCATTCGCGCGGGAAGTAAGGTGGCACCACTCTGATTCGGCGGGCTAACGATATCCGGAAGTTTCAACTCTCCGGTCGCTCCGTGACCTTCAATCTCGTGCAAAATTGCTGGCAACTGCGCGGCCTTGTCGGCGATGGCGCGAAAGCCCAGCCGCTTCAGAGCAGCCCCATCAAGACTGTGCCAGCTCTGACCGTGAAACCCGCTCATTTGACGGCGACAGGCGATTAACGGTGTGCCTGGCCATGAGCTTGTTGCCTGCTCGATTGCCCCGTGAAGCTCCACGATATCCGCGCCCGGAACTACTTCGTAAAGAACCGCCAGTGGCTGCTCTCCCCAGATTTCGTCTGCATTGACAAGGTCTATGCGCCCCACCCGCGTTCCGCTTCCGGCTTCTCGCAAGCCTTCGATTAATGTCTTCACACCCGCGAGACGCAAAGCCTCAATTAACTCGTAAGCTGGCGCTTCGTGCGCGTCGGTTAGGAGAATTACATGCCTTGACATTGAAAAACCCTTGTTCCTCAGGGATATCTTCAAACCAAACGATTCGGTTAACTTTTCCCACGGCCCGCGCGCGTGTAGAGCGCCAAGCGATAGGGCGTAACATTGCCACGAGAGTCTTCTGCATCGATGGTGATCTCACCGGTTCCCGGCGGTGGCGTAACCTGAAGTTGAAACGATCCGTCGGCAGGTACGATGGCCTCGCGTCCGCCAGCTCGAATGGTGGTGCCTGGCTCTGAGCGTCCGCGAACCAGATAGACCTGACCACCCAGCAGCTCAGCGACCAGATCCGAAACAGGCACCCGCGAGCCGGTACCTCGCGTAGCTACAATAAATTTTTTGGGCTCGCTCCAGTCGCTGGTTTGTCCGGTCGGCGCAATGGCGCGCACTCGCCAGAAGTACACCCCCGGTCGCAGATCACTTGCGCTGAATTCAGTAGAGCCCAGTTGGTCGCGTTCGATCACCTTACCCCCATCAACGAAAAAGGGAGACGTAGCCACTTCGACTTTGTAAAAACCAGCAGTGCCGGTTTGAGGTTTGAGCCACTTCAGAGGGATGCTGGCTGAACCACTGCCTTCAACAAAAAACTTTTCCAGGTCGCGCGGCAGAGCCGGCTGCGGAATGTCGAGCAGTCTTTGTGCGGGTGAGATAGTTCCCTGAGGATTGACTGCGACGTAGGTCCCTCCGTAGAGCGTCGTCTTCTCACCGCGCTGGTTTGAAGTATCGATCGCACCAGTGTTAACACGTATTTCTTCCGTAAGATCCGGATTAACAACGAAGCTCGCATTCGTCTTTGCGCCAATCTGGCTGCTTGTCTTGTGAGTCTCGACGACATTCGTGGTCCCGTCAGTTTGTTGTTCAGTGCGCACGTACATCTGTCCGCTATCTACTACTACGTGAACGTTAGTCTTCTTGCCGTCATCCTCACTGGCATTGTCGCGGACAATGATCGTGCTGTTGGGCCGCACCACCAGGGTTGATCCATCTGCCATGCTCACACGTGCTCGTCCACTCGCCTGCGTCTGTACTGTATCGCCGGGGTAAAGTTCTGTGTCCGCTCCGGGAATAACAGTCTCACGTGTCGCTGAGCGGATCACGCGCACATCTCCTTCGAATGAAATGAAACGTGCGCCAGAAGCCAGCTTCACACCGGCGCCGACGTTTTTCAGAGGGTTGCCGTACTTCCAAACGTAGAGGGCTCCGCCGGCAGCGATGCCGCAGAGAATCAGGATTGCAAGCAGGAGGTAAACCACGCGCTTCTGGATTACCCACCAATCAAAAACAAAACGCCGGGTCTTAGTAATCATGTTTTGAAGCTATTTAAAACTGAGGGGCAACTGCAAATCGCGAAACCGTTCGCAAAAATTAATGTCGCAGGGGATTGGCGACTGATTAAAGGAATCTGCCGGGTGTGGAAAGTCGGGCAGCTGGGTTGGAGCACTGTTCGGTACTAATACGCAACCTTCAACAGCGACACAACCAGGAACGAATCTAGCACAGCCGCAAGAGAGCGTTCAAGCAAGTCTTTTGATCGCGGGTAGATGCCGAAAGGAAAGGTTCAAGCGGGGCAGGCCACGAAAAGCCTTATTTTTCGTCAGGATTATCTTCCGTTTTGGCTTCCGGAGACTCATCGGATTCGTCTTCAAAAGGCGAGTCGAAGTCTTCAGGCAGGTCCACATCGATATCCATCTCGGCTTCTTTGGGCCAGAGGATCGAGGCAGCCACAGAGGCCAGCAGCACGGTCGCCACCACTACCAGTGATATCCAAACGGGAATGACGACATGGACGGCTTCGATCAGCATCTTCACACCGATGAAGGTGAGTACGATGGCCAGCCCCATCCTGAGATACTGAAACTTCTCGACCACGCCGGCCAGCAGAAAGTACAGCGAACGAAGACCGAGAATGGCGAAGACGTTAGAGGTGTAAACGATAAAAGTGTTGGTGGTGATCGCAAATATCGCCGGAATCGAATCAACTGCAAAGACCAGATCAGTGACCTCAACAATCACCAACACCAGGAGCAGTAGAGTTCCAGTGAGTTTGCCATTGACCCGGGTAAAGAAATGTTTCCCCTCGTAATGTCGGGTTATGGGTATGTAGCGCGTAACGGCGCGGACCACGGGGTTCTCTTCAGGCTGAATGTCAGTATCTTCCTGACGAAACATCTTGATGCCGGTGTAGACCAGGAAAGCACCGAAGATGTAGATGATCCAGTGGAAGCGGTTAATGAGGGCGGCGCCGATGAAAATCATCGTTAACCGCATCACGAGTGCCCCGATAACACCCCAATAGAGAACGCGGTGCTGCACCGCTGCCGGCACCTTGAAGAAAGAAAAGATCAGAAGGAAGACGAACAGGTTGTCAACGGAGAGCGAGAGCTCGATCACGTAGCCCGTCAAAAACTTCAGGCCGAGGTCAGTACCCTGATACCAGAAGACGATACCAGCGAACATCATGGCGACCATGATCCAGACAGCGCTCCAGATCACTGCTTCGCGATATTTGATGGCGTGGGCTTTGCGGTTGAAGAGACCGAGATCGAGGCTCAGCATGAAAAGGACGAAGAGGCTGAAACCGATCCATAAACCTGCTGAGTTGCCAATCGAGTTCATTCGTGCCAGCTAAAATAGCATCCGGCAACGGAAGCAGCAATCAACCGCATCAGGGCCATCAACTCAGTTAAAACGCTGTTTGGCCCAAATGACGTGCGGTTGCACCCTCATCCAGTCTCCTTTACAATCCGCCCTTTGTTAGAGAGGTAAGGATATGCTCAAACAACTATCGCGGCTGAAACACACCAGCAGAATCATCGTCCTCGGATTCGTACTCCTGATGGGAGTCAGTCTGATTTTCTTCTACGCTCCGAGGAACACCAGTAACGCCGAACCCTCCAGAAGTACCACCCTGGTGGCTAAGGTGGGTGGTGACGAGATCACTGTGGGTGAGGTGACCCGTCTCAAAGATAACTATCTGCAAATGTTTGGCGGCCGCGCCAGCATCA
>Ga0207689_10005861_pt1 | contig 10890 bp, 9 predicted proteins | sample KBSMisM52_FD_184312 | JGI IMG/M metagenome (GOLD analysis project Ga0207689, IMG submission 184312) | Miscanthus rhizosphere microbial communities from Kellogg Biological Station, Michigan, USA - KBS Miscanthus M5-2 (SPAdes) (version 2) | ecosystem: Host-associated > Plants > Roots > Rhizosphere... | reverse complement strand
AAACAGTCTATCGTCAAACAAAATATCATAGTATTCAGAGCTTCCTATACGGTGATGGTAACCGCACTTTGGGCATACAAACAAATGATCACGCAGCTCTGATACTGTGCAGATATAATTACATTCAGGGCATTTCGTCCACAGCCCTTCAGGCGTTTCCTTTTTCTCTGAAGTCTTGGTATTGATACCTTTTTTGATGCGTTTGAACCAGCTGGTCTTTGTTTCTTCGCTCTTTCCCTCTTCACCGGTCAGGTTCGCATCAAAATCTTCAACTTGTTTCGCCATCAATTCAAGATTGGTGAATCACAAATATAGGGAAGGTTTTGGTTTGGGGTTTTTGTTTTTGGTAACCGGCTTTTGTAACTCTGCTAAACACCTGTTGTGTCACTCACTTGTACGTTTTGTTCGTTATTCTGCAAATAGACTTCACTCCCGTCATCATGATTAACAAGGGTCGGCCAACCTTAGTAGAAACCAGTTATACCATTGTTTCAACCTCATTCCAAATTTCCGGAATGAAGTGTGCGACGCAACGAAAGCTAAATAGTAGCAATGTAGCCGGGTAGCAAAAGAAAAAGTTCCCCGAAAGGAACTTTTATCTATTATCTTTTATCTATTCACTAAATCAACCTTTCTTATCAGGCTTAACTGTTGATTTAGTTTTTATATTCTCAAGTTTTCTTTCACCTTTTAAAGTAGAAGCAAGTTTTACTGCTTCATATGCATTCAACAAACCACCGGTTGTGCTTAGTTCGCTCATATCAACTTCAGTGTCACCACCCGGAACTTTTACTTTCTCATCCGGCTTCGTAGAAGATTTTTCAATCACATATTTTACCTGCTCAGCTGAAAGGTTTGGATAATATTCAAGTATCAAAGCAGCAACGCCAGCTACAACGGGAGAGGCCATACTTGTTCCCTGTGCTTCGCCATATGTATTACCCCCGGGAATTGTTGAGTAAATTTTTACACCGGGAGCAAACACATCTACTTCCTTTTTGCCATAATTAGAAAAGCTTGCAGCAAGCCCGCCTAATTGCGGATCGCCACTGGCTCCTACAGTGATCCAGTTGCTCGCCCTTTTGCCATCGGTTTTGTAAACTGGTGTAGGAAAATTCCAGGCAGTATCAATATCAGCTGCGTCGTTTCCTGCTGCATGAACGAGAAGTACACCCTTGCTTTGAGCATAACGAACCGCGTCATCAACCCATTCCTTTTGAGGAGAAAATCCTTTTCCAAAACTCATATTGATCACTTTAGCGCCATTATCAACAGCGTAACGAATAGCCAGTGCGATGTCTTTATCATGCTCATCACCATCAGGTACAGCACGTACCATCATGACCTTAACATTGTCGGCAATGCCATCGATACCTAATCCATTATTTCTTGCAGCAGCAATGATACCTGACACATGCGTACCATGGAAAGGCGTATTTGCCATCACATCGTTATTGCCATAGAAGCGATCATTGAAGTCATTGTAATTATCTTTTACGATCTCACCGCGATAATCAGGAGGCGCTTTTTCCGCTGATTCCATTTTCCTGATCTCACCCTGCAGGTCTTCCAGAATTTGTGCATTGGTGATATCGTTATTTTTATTGAGACTACAGATATAGGTCATCGTCTGTTTAAGCTTCTGAGCCGTGATCGAAGCGGGATTGTAACCTTCAAGATCCTTGCAATTATATTCTTTCTTCTTGAGATCAAGCTGGATAATAGAATCGCCAGCGATCATATCTTTTTCGATCTGCTGATATTTTTCAAGTAATGACAAGTCGACTTCTCCAACCACATCCTGTTTAGCTCTTAACCATATAGCATAATTGTCCTGGTCTTCTTTCGATAGCGTTGAAGGATCGGTTACGTTTTCAAATTTGTCTTTAGAAGCATGATAAACACGGGCTGCTTCATAAGAATCTTCTTTTACATTTTTCCCATCACGGCCACCAAGAAAATTCCATCCATATACATCATCAACATAACCATTTTTATCATCGTCAATACCATTTCCGGGGATCTCTCCGGGATTATGCCACAAAATTGGTCTCAGGTCTTCGTGTGTCGTATCAACACCGGAATCTATTATTGCAACGATAACTTGAGTACTTTTTTTGCCTTTTAAAAAATCGTATGCTTTATCAAGGGCGATCCCGTAGTAGCCGCTTGTTTGTTTGCTGAGCAGGTGCCAACCCCTCGGTACCTCTGTCTTCACTGAAGTTTGCGCAAAACCATCTGCGAACACAAGGCCTGCAATGAGCAATAAAAAGAACCGATTAAATAGTTTGATCATTTGCTGTTTTTTAGTTCAGAAAAAAATAAAGATTGTAAAATTAACAGAAACGAGCATGTTTCATGCCGCAAGTAAGTAAGAATGTGCTTTTTTATGAAACCATTCATACTATTCTCAAAAAAAACCCGGCCGAAGCCGGGATTGTTTGTATGGACGGTGTCTTATGACTATTGGTTGCTCACCTTTAATTCCACTCGCCTGTTCTGCGCCTGCTCAGCCCGCGTTTTACCACTATTTAACGGTCTGTTAGGTCCATAGCCAACTGTATTTAAACGTGAGGGTTCAATTCCTTTTTTGATTAGATAATTCTTCACGGTTTTAGCGCGATCACGTGACAGTTTCATATTCAGATCATAGTCTGCATTGTTGCTGGTATGACCTTCAATTAACAATTTAATTTCCTGATTCTGCTTAAGAACAGCCACCACTTCATCGAGTACTTCTAGTGATGCAGGCAGCAGGGTTGCTTTTCCTTCCTTGAATTGAATGCGGCGGGCGGCAAATGTTACTTTTTCTACAATTTCTTTTTTAACAGGCGGACAACCACTGTTTTCCGGTACACCCACTATTGTCGGACATTTATCTTCTTCATCGCTTACACCATCGCCGTCTGTGTCAGGTACGGGACAGCCTTTATAGCGCACTACTCCATAAACCTTAGGACATTTATCTTCCTCATCATTTACCCCATCTCTGTCGGTGTCCGGAACAGGGCACCCATTATAACGGGCAACCCCTGCGACAGTTGGACATTTGTCCTGCTCGTCTGCAATCCCATCTTTATCTGTATCATGGACAGGGCATCCGTGATTGCTTAACAGACCTGTTTCGTTTGGACATTGATCGTCTTTGTCAGCAATGCCATCGCCATCCTTATCAGGGCAACCAGCTGTGATCGCAGAACCGACCTCTGTTGGACAGGCGTCCCGGTCGTCGGCAACGCCGTCTTTATCCTTGTCCTTCAATTTGGGCTCGGCAGTTTTTTCCTTTCCTAAAAATATTCCCAGTGTACCTCCAATAACCTTGTGGTTAAGATGACCAGGATAAGAGGGGGTATAAAAATCACTTAAACCCCGGCTGAAGTTGGCCGTGAGAAAAATATGACCGATCTCAAATCCGGCAAGGGCATTCATCCCAAAGTCAAAAGTTTTGTATTGGCCCACTTTGGTTCCTACTGACAGGTCATTGTTTTCATTGCTTTTGAAGTCACCATTGTTATAGATCGTGTCCGATTTTTCTGTTCCGTTATAGAAAAAAGAAATATAGGGTCCTGCACCAAACATGAATTTAGCTTTCTTGCCCAATGGAGCTTTGAATACAAAATTCAGTGGCATGTCCATATAATTGATGAACTGAGAGTAACTGTAAGTCTGAACAGTGGCATTGGAATCATAAGGAGATTCATATTTTCTTCCCTTGTTGTAAAAGAACACACCGGGCTGAAAATAGAATTTCGATTCGGGAGCAAGCCTTAGATCGGCAATAAATCCGAAATGCATCCCAGTGCGAGATGAATAATTATGACGAATTGAGTCCCAGCCGGGGAGGTCATTCGATTCTTTTACAGAGGAACTATTCACGCCACCTGCGAGCGCCACCCGAAATTGGGCGTAGGTATTTAAGGCAAAAAAGAGAACTATAAGCAGAAAAAGTCCTGATCTTTTCATGGTCATGGATTTGGTTTGTCAAAGGATTTCCCAAAGCGGGATTGATATTAAACGTAAAATTTCGAAGAAAATTTTATAGGTCAAACTTAATAGCTTGGGCAAGAGGTAGGTTAGCACTATAATTTATCGTATTTGTTTGCCTGCGCATGTAATTTTTCCAGGCATCGCTGCCGCTTTCACGCCCACCGCCCGTCTCTTTTTCACCTCCAAAGGCGCCCCCGATCTCAGCGCCGCTTGTACCAATATTTACATTGGCAATCCCACAATCACTGCCTGCATGGGACAGGAACTGCTCAGCTTCACGCAGGTTCAAGGTCATGATAGAAGAGGAGAGACCCTGCGGAACATTATTCTGAATTGCGATAGCCTCATCCACATTTTTAAATTTCAACAGGTACAAAATAGGAGCAAAAGTTTCCTGCTGCACAATTTTAAATTGAGGCTCTACCTCAGCAATACAGGGTTTAACATAACAACCACTTTCATAACCATCCCCGTTTAGTATTCCTCCTTCAATAATAAATTTTCCTCCTTCAGCTTTACATCTGTCAATGGCTTCAACGTACATTTTCACAGCGTCTTTATCGATCAGCGGACCAACAAGATTTTTCTCAGATAAAGGATCGCCTATGGTTAATTTTTTATAGGCAGAAACAAGGCGCCCTTTTACGGCATCATAAACTTCTTCGTGGATAATAAGCCTGCGGGTAGTTGTGCATCGCTGACCTGCTGTTCCGACGGCGCCAAACACGGCTCCACGAATAGCAATATCAATATCTGCATTTTTTGAAATGATGATCGCATTGTTACCACCCAGTTCCAGTAAAGCCCTTCCCAATCTCGAAGCAACGGCAATGCCAACAGCCTTACCCATCCTGGTAGAACCGGTGGCGGAAACAAGAGGAATTCTTTTGTCACCAGCCATCCATTCGCCCGCTTCCCGTTGACCTATGATTAAATTACAGACACCTTCCGGAATATTATTGGTGGTGAATACTTTTGAAATTATGTGTTGACAGGCAACAGCACAAAGAGGGGTTTTTTCAGACGGTTTCCATACACATACATTGCCACAGATCCATGCGAGCATGCTGTTCCAACTCCATACAGCCACAGGAAAATTGAAAGCTGAAATAATTCCAACGACACCCAGGGGATGCCATTGCTCATACATGCGATGTCCAGGTCGTTCGCTGTGCATGGTCAAGCCATATAATTGTCTCGAAAGACCTACGGCAAAATCACATATGTCGATCATTTCCTGGACCTCGCCATAACCTTCCTGTAAACTCTTTCCCATTTCATAAGAGACCAGTTTTCCCAAAGGTTCTTTGTATTCACGCAGGGCTTCGCCGATCTGTCTCACTATCTCACCACGGGCAGGTGCGGGCATCATTCGCCAATGAACGAATGCCTGCTGTGCCGTTTCAATTGCTTTTTCATAACTCTCCTTATCGGTAGTTGAAACTGAGCCGATCAATTTACCATCAACAGGAGAGTAGGAGTGAAGCATTTCCCCTTTTGACGAAAGCCAGTTAGCTCCCGTGCTTACTCCCTTATTCTCTGATTTAAGATTAAGAATTTCAAGAAAATCCATGTGTAAAAAATTATAAAGCAAAGATAGATGATAGATGCAGTTAACAGGCAGGTTGTGTTTCAGTGAGAAGTGTCATAAAAAATATTTATCTTCCCTTATCCACAATTACGCCACCTTACCACCTTTGAAAGCCCTACATAAATTTTTCATTTAACCATAAGGTCAGCCTATGAGCGAGAATAATGGAATATTCATTGTAAGAAGCATAGCAAATACTGTAAATACAATTACCGAATTAGATGCGCTTATTATAAATGAGAAGGACGAAGTGCATATCAATGAACTGAAAAAAAGACGAGAGCAGCTTATAGAAGTTCTTAAAGAATTGGCGCAAGAGTTAGATGCTGAAACAAAGCCGCTTGATTAAGAGCGGTTTTTTATTTTTTACAAAAATTTCAAACTGAATAAACCGGGTAGATCCATACATACTCATCACTGATCACTCATTATTCATTCACCTGAAAGTATACTTCGCCCAGAAACTCTGATCTTTCGCCATATTCTCAGCGCCCTGTTGACTATTTGAATCTCCATGGCTGCCATAGCCTCCTCCGCCATGACCTCGTCCGCCACCGCCCCCGTAACCTCCGCCTCCATGCCTGCCTCCGCCTGTGGATGATTCACCAGAGTGATTGGAAGAAAATTGAAACCCGTTTACTTTCCAACCAATACTTATATCTTTTTGATCCAATGAGGAGGATGCCTCTAGAAATGAGAGAGGAATTCTGTATTCAATATTCATTACATCGGTTGAATCCCAGGCAAAGGCGATATTAGCACTTCCCCGCATCAGCAAACCCTGCTCTTCAGATTTATCCTCAGAAAAACCAAACACTTTCATCGAACTAAGGCCGAGTGCCATTTCAGCTCTCATCGCTCTCATGGATGCTTTTCTCTGTTCCGGGCTGGCCTGTTCAGTGTTTTCATTGCCCTGGCTTCTGTAGTTCATGACCAGGTCAGCCGTGGATTGATCCCTTTTTACAGGGAACTCGATTCCCTTTCCTTCTTTTTTCTTCCCTTTTGGATCAATATAAAGATCCATGCCCTGGTGCATTATTTTCATTTGTTCCCGAAAGTTGGCGATGCATACCACGAGATACAGATTTTGTTTGTCATTATCGACGGCATATTTAAATTGAGTGGCAGGATCAGTTTCAAATTTTTGAGCCGGCCATTCATTGACCTTTCCATCGAGTAAGTGATTTATGGTTGTATCGTTTAGCAAATATGTTTGACCGGATTGAGCAGAATCATGAAATGAAAATAGGGAGTGAGCGACAACTGCTATAAAAAAAGATTTCATTCCGTATTTTTTACGAAGAATTTGACGGCAGTTGCTTAAAAAACTTGCTTAATACTGTTCGTTCTCATTAGGAAAGTCTCTTGACTTGATATCCTTAATATACTGTTGTACTGCGTTAGTAGCCTGTTCATGAATGTTTAAATACTGCCGAAGAAAACGGGGTTTGAATTCTGTATTGATGCCAAGCATATCGTGCATTACCAATACTTGTCCGTCACAATGCCGGCCGGCACCTATACCTATGGTCGGAATGTGTATACTTTCAGAAACTTCTTTAGCAAGAGTAGCGGGAATCTTTTCAAGTACAACAGCGAAGCATCCTGCCTTTTCAAGCAGCTTCGCGTCCTTTTTTAATTTATTCGCTTCTACTTCTTCCTGTGCACGGACCGCATAGGTGCCGAACTTATAAATTGATTGGGGCGTTAATCCCAAATGTCCCATCACCGGCACGCCCGCCGAAATAATTCGCCGTACCGAATCCAGTACTTCTTCGCCGCCTTCCAACTTTACTGCATGTGCACCTGTTTCTTTCATGATGCGAACGGCTGAGGCCAAAGCAATGTCTGAATTGGATTGATAGTAGCCAAAAGGAATATCAACAACCACCAGGCATCGATCAATACCACGGATCACTGATGAAGCATGATAGATGATCTGGTCGAGTGTGATGGGTAAAGTGGTCTCATGCCCCGCCATTACATTGGAAGCAGAGTCACCAACAAGAATAACGTCAATACCAGCTGAATCAAAAATTTTAGCGAATGAAAAATCGTACGCGGTGATCATGGAGATCTTTTCACCGTTGGATTTCATTCTTTGCAGCGTGTTGGTTGTGATCTTTTTTACTTCTTTTTGAACGCTCATACAACGCAGGTTTTAGAGGAGTTTCTGAACATGTCCCTGCGTTAGAATAAAACACATTCATGAAAACAATGACACAAGATAATGGTAAATCAAATATCAAAACCAAATTTCAAATCTCTGCAGTATCTCAGTCTGAATTTAATAGAACCACATAACAAGATAAATACCGAGAAGAAAACTTAGAATCCCCATTGCCAAAGGATAAAAAGCATCTGTTGAAATTTTAGTTTTATTCCAAACACCATTTAGCACAATGATTAAACAAACTAATGCCCATGAAGTTAAAATTATGGGTAATATTGGCCAGACGTAATAGGGGACAATTAGGCAAAGGAAAGAATTAGCAATAGTAATTAGAACCAGATAATGTATTTGTTTTGGCCCCTTTCTTCTGTATGAATCTCTTTTTTTGATAGTATTTCAGTTTTGAAAATTTTTACACAAATTGAAATAAGTAACCGAAAAAAACAACTTTCGTAAACACAACAAGACACAAAACTGTGTAAAGCCGATACTTGCGAATTTTGTCACGGTCAGCCTTATAAATTGCGACAGCCCCTCAAAACGTGTGAGGTTGGAATATTTGCCAGCGATATTGTTAATCCGTCCGGCATTTATAAACCAGCATGTGCCGCAAATTGCGAACAAAACAAGTACGTAAATCTTGAAAAACATTTGTAATTACAATTTTCTCCTTTTTGATATGTTCCCACTTATTAATGCTTCAATTTGTGCAAGGTTAGCAATTTGCAAGTCAAATTTCAAATCAAAAATCTGAAATCTGAAATCTTAATCCCCCCCTTTCTTTATTTCCTCATATAGAGTATGGATCAGTCCATCAGCTAATCCAATTTTTGGAACGAAGATCTCTTCGGTGTCCGCCCAGCGCATTACATTAATATAAATAAGGAGGGCGGGGACAATTACATCCGCACGGTCTTCACGTAAATGATAGAGGGCAATCCGTTGTGGAACAGAAAGCGTACTGAATTCCTTATAATAATCGCGAAGAAGTTCCAGGGAAAGGGGTTTTCCTTCCTTGCGCTTCGAGAGGGAAAATATTTTATTGATGTTTCCGCCTGACCCGATGGCCGTTACATGATGATAACCCTTTGTTTTTGTTTTAATGAATTCCTTCATTTCATCCCAATGCGATTCAGTGACCTGGTTCTTCAACATACGAATAGTCCCGATATTAAATGATTCTTTAAATCCCAGTTTTCCATCGCTGAAAAATGTAAGCTCAGTGCTTCCACCGCCCACATCGATGTACAGGTAAGATTCGTCTTTACTGAGGTTTTCAGCAATGTGGTTTTCATAAATTAGAGAAGCTTCTTCCTGCCCGCTGATGATCTCTATTTCGATCCCGGTCTCGGCTTTGATTTTTTTGATGATATCATTTGCGTTTACCGCATCACGCATGGCGGAAGTAGCACAAGCCTTTAAATGTTTTACTTCGTACACTTCCAGCAGGTATTTGTACGATTTTATGGTCTTGATGATCTTGTCTGTCTTTGATGCTGAAATTTCTCCCTTATCAAATACATCAAAGCCCAAACGAAGAGGAACACGGATCAGGGCCATCTTTATAAACTCAGGAGTGACACGGGTACCACTGACAACATCACTGATCAATAATCTTGCTGCATTACTTCCTATATCAATGGCTGCCAATCTCACTATGTTTCAAAGTTTTTTTTGCGAGGAAATGATAGGTTTCGACCTGGGAGCGTATTTTCTTTTTTCCTTTGAAAGAGACATATTCATTGCTCAGTTCATTGTTCAGCCATCTTGCTTTTACATTATCACTCAACTGGATGTTCAATATGTTTTTCAATTCCTTTTTGATCACTTCATCAGTAACAGGACAAGTGGCTTCTACACGATGATCAAGGTTGCGCAACATCCAGTCTGCCGAAGATATATAAACTTTCTCTTTGCCATTATTATGAAATACCCACACTCTTGCATGTTCCAGGTGTTCATCCACTATGCTGATAGCAGTAACTGCTTTCTTGAATTTGTTATTTTCTGAGAGCATACAAAATATGCCACGAACAATAAGTTTTATTTCCACCCCCGCTTTAGCTGCGTCATATAACCTGTCGATCAGGTCCTCGTCTGAAAGTGAATTCATTTTAAGAATAATGGAGGCGGTTTTTTTTTGCTTTGCATTTTTAATTTCAGCATTGATAAGCTTATGTAATTGTTTGCGGAGCATAAAGGGACTTGGAATAATTGTTTTACACGCTTTTAAAAAATGCTCTCCGCCTTTTGGCTGTTCCAGGTAATTAAAGATGCGGTTGGCATCCGCCATAATTTTTTGATTCGACGTAAGCAGGCAATGATCTGCATAAACCATCGCTGTCTTTTCATTCAAATTGCCGGTACTTACAAACCCATAGTAAGTATTCCGATCATTGACCCGTTTCTTGATGACACAGAGTTTAGCGTGTATTTTCATATTCGGAAGGCCCGTCAATACCCGTGCTCCGTCTTCTTCAAGACGATCCTTCCATTCGAGATTTGCTTCCTCATCAAATCTGGCTCTTAGCTCCAGCATTACAGTTACATGCTTCCCGTTCCTTGCTGCATTGATCAATGCATTGATGATCTTTGACTGAGTAGCCAAACGATAGCAGGTGATCTTTATACTTGTTACTGCAGGGTCAACAGCCGCTTCACGTAAAAGGTCGATCACTGAACTAAAAGAATGATAAGGAAAATTCAGCATCACATCCTTTTCCATGACTACATCTGTTATACGTTCGTCAGCAAGCAGGGGATGAACATTAGGTTTTCTGCGGCCATTTTTTTTGTCAAAGGCATTTTCAGGAAAATCCATAAAGTGCCTGAAGTTGTGGATCCTTCCGCCGGGAATAAGATTATCCCGCTTTGTCAGGTTCATCCGGCGTATCAGGTATTCAAGAAGCGCCGGATCCATTTCCCGGTCGTACACAAATCGAACTGGTTTGCCTTTGCGGCGGTTCTTTAATCCTTTTTCAATTTTTTGAATAAGCGAAGTGGAGACGTCGTTATCAATATCAATTTCCGCATCGCGGGTCACTTTAAACACATGAGCACTATATTGGTCGTAACCGAAATAGGAAAAGATCTCCGGCAGATTAAAGCGGATCACGTCTTCCAGCAAAATAATATGATG
>Ga0207689_10005859_pt1 | contig 10892 bp, 9 predicted proteins | sample KBSMisM52_FD_184312 | JGI IMG/M metagenome (GOLD analysis project Ga0207689, IMG submission 184312) | Miscanthus rhizosphere microbial communities from Kellogg Biological Station, Michigan, USA - KBS Miscanthus M5-2 (SPAdes) (version 2) | ecosystem: Host-associated > Plants > Roots > Rhizosphere... | reverse complement strand
ATGAGCGAATTCTTTTTGCCGTATGACACCGTCCGTAAATCATCTTCACCGGAAGATGCATTGATGGATTTCTGTCAGAGCACGTACGAAGCGGGCGCGAATTTGGCGGGCTGGGATCGGAAAGCATTGGAACGACAATAGCCGACCATTGAAGGTTGCTTACATGAAACATGATCCATTTATCGTGCCCCCGGGAAAGAAGGCGCAGCTGAGTGATTTTGACCCGGGCTTCACCGGCAAATTTCGTCAGAAGGAAGAGGCCCGCGAAAAACTCGCAGCGGACATCGAGCAACTCGCCAAATATCAGGACGTTCTCTACGCGCAGGACACGAAGGCGCTATTGGTGATCTTTCAGGCGCTGGACGCTGCGGGCAAAGACAGTGTGATCAAGCACGTAATGTCAGGTGTTAATCCGCAGGGCACGGAAGTTTACTCATTCAAAGCGCCGTCCGCCGAAGAACTCGATCACGATTATCTGTGGCGTTGTCATCGCGCAATTCCCGAACGCGGGCGCATAGGCATCTTCAACCGGTCTTACTATGAAGAGGTTTTGGTGCTGCGCGTGCATCCCGAATTTCTGCAGGCCCAGAAGCTCCCGCCGAAGTCGATGAAAAAGGACATTTGGCAATGGCGTTTTGATCAAATCAATGACTTTGAGCGTTATCTGGTCCGCAACGGCATCGAGATAATCAAGTTTTTTCTCAACGTCTCAAAAGAAGAGCAACGTCAGAGATTCCTGGCGCGGCTGAACACTCCGGAGAAAAATTGGAAGTTCTCTTTGACCGACGTTCAGGAACGTGGCCACTGGGACAATTATCACGAAGCCTTCGAAGACATGTTCCGGCACACGAGCACCAAGTGGGCGCCCTGGTACATCATTCCGGCGGATCACAAGTGGTTCACTCACGTCGCCGTCGCCGACATTATCGTTTCGAAATTGAAGTCGATGGATCTGAAGTATCCAAGCGTTAGCAAAGCCCGCCTGAAAGAGCTGGATCGCGCGCGAAAAATTTTGGAGAGTGAGTGATCACGGCACGTCCGGCTTGGCAAACAATTTCTCATCGACCGGCATGTTCCTCTTGATCTCCGTGAACGTGCGCGTCCAGCCAAAGTAAGTATCAATCACCGAGCTGCGAATAATGAACGGCACTTTCACTCCGTCCACATCGCGGTAGTCTTCAAAATCAATTTGCTCTGGGAGCGGAAGCGCGGCCGTGTGCGTAATCGTAGTCCTTCTTCGCAGTAGACCGGTTTCCGCGTCGAAGTCATAACTAACTCTCTTGTCGGAAATCGTTTGCACCACCACCCACATCTCACGCCCATCGATCTTTTCTACACCGGCGAGCTGCATTCCGGGCGAGGACGATACTTTAACTACACCGAAAATTGCTTCCAGGCTCCGCCGTGCGTCGGCCGCGTCGGTTGGGCTGAGTGTCTGCAGATTGTTGCCGTTTAATACCCAACCGTTATCGCCGGACAGGATCTGTCGCGTGACGCCCTGCGGTGTTTTTCCGAGCATAAGGAATTTGTCAGGGAGTGCCAGAGTGATCTCATTTGCGGCAGAACGGTTCTGTGAAGCCGTGCGTGTTCCAATCATGGAAAGTGTCTTCGTGCCGGTCGCATTCGAACCGCCAATGGCCTGGATGTATCGGGCAATGATCTCTTCGACTGATGGTCCCGTCCGCGGCGTCGTTGGCGCCGGTGGATTTGGCTCCGGCTCATGCCCTGATTTGGTTACCGGCATGGTTGGCAATCCCACCGTCGTAGTTTGACCGCGGTGACAGGTGAAGCACGTAACTGAGTTCTGCGTGAAATCGACTTTGTTCGATCCATTGATCATTAGAACCATCTGCAACATGCGCCGGGCTGTCTGCTTCTCTGGTTTCTCATCGCTTTCATAAATCCAATTGCGGTAACCCGTCTTTGGATCCTTGCCATTGAATACATGACAAAATTCACACTTCTCGCCGATCGACACCGCCATAAAATTCATCAGGTTAGAGAGCTGCGACTGTCGCAGACCCAGTCCTTTCAGCGCTTGAAGGTTCTTGAACGCCTCCTCCACGGGCTTGTCGCCCTGAGCTTGCGCGCTCGTAGGGCGTGTGGAAACAAGCAGGCCGATCGAAACGATCGATAGTAGACCAGCAATCAGGAACAGAGCCTTGGTTTGCTTAGACATGTGTGATGTTCTCCGGCGAGTTTGCGATCACAAAGTTTGAGTGCGTCCAACATCATTCGCAAGCGAACCTTGCGGGGTTCAGTGGTGGGAAGGGATGTTGGCGAAGGGGCGCACCCTGGGCTCGCGGGCCGCCTTAATTAGAACCCCGTCGTTCCCGCCAACAACTGCCTCAGCACGTACGGCAAGATTCCACCGTGCAGGTAGTAATCGATTTCAATCGGCGTATCGATGCGCAACGTGAGCGGCACTTGATCGGTTGAACCATCGGCCCGGTGAATCGTCAGCATCACGTCCTGACGCGGGGTAACATCGCCGCTCTCTAGTCCGGTTATATCGAACACCTCGGTGCCATCAAGATTCAAGGAAGCTGCATTCGTTCCTTCTTTGAACTGGCAGGGCAGAACGCCCATTCCCACAAGGTTACTGCGGTGGATGCGTTCGAAGCTCTGCGCGATCACCGCCTTCGCGCCCAAAAGGCGAGTTCCCTTCGCGGCCCAGTCGCGTGACGAGCCGGTGCCATATTCCTGACCTGCGATCACAACAAGCGGCACGTTGTCCTGTTGATACTTCATGGCGGCGTCATAGATGCTCATACGCTCCGGCTCGGATTGCGGGTTCGGCTGATAGAGAGTCACGCCGCCTTCAGTTCCCGGCACCATCAGATTCTTGATGCGCACGTTGGCAAATGTGCCGCGCATCATCACTTCATGATTGCCGCGCCGCGATCCATAGCTGTTAAAGTCTGCGACATCGACGCGTCGCTGCTGCAGATACACGCCAGCGGGCGAAGTCGCTTTGATCGCTCCCGCAGGACTGATGTGATCTGTTGTCACTGAGTCGCCAAAGATCGCCAGCGGTCGCGCGCCATGAATATCTTCCATCTCGCCGACTTCGGCACCGAAGCCGACGAAAAACGGCGGATCCTGAATGTACGTCGAATTGGGATCCCATTTGTAAGTCAGCCCGCTCGTCGCGGGAATCGAATTCCACATCGGATTCTGATCGGCGAAGTTGCCATACAACCGGCGATAAGTTGCCGGGTCCATCGCTTCACTCATCAAGCCGCTGATCTCTTCCATCGCCGGCCAGATGTCGCGAAGGTAGACGTCTTCGCCGTTCCTTCCCAGACCCAGGGGCTCTTTCGACAAATCTCTTTCGATAGTGCCCGCGAGCGCGAACGCGACGACGAGCGGCGGACTCATCAGAAAATTCGCCTTGATGCTCTGGTGCACACGAGCTTCAAAGTTGCGATTGCCGGAAAGCACGCTCGCCGCAATCAGATCGTGATCGTTCACCATCTCTTCAATCGTCGGATCGAGCGGACCTGAGTTCCCGATGCAAGTTGTGCAGCCATAGCCCACCAGATTGAAACCAAGCTGATTCAAGTAAGGCTGCAAACCTGTCTTCTCGAGATACTCAGTCACCACGCGCGAGCCGGGCGCGAGCGAAGTCTTCACCGTCGGCCGCACTTTCAACCCGCGTTCGACGGCTTTCTTCGCGAGCAAGCCGGCCGCCAACATCACGCTCGGATTTGAAGTGTTCGTGCACGAAGTAATCGCGGCGATCAGGACATCGCCATGGCCGAGGTCGACGTGCGCTTTCGGGAATTCCTCCGTCATAACTTCCGCGACGCGATCGGGCGTAGGACGATTGTTCATCATTTCCGTTTCGGTCCAGACGCTGGTCTCGCGCGGCGTCACGTCGTTGCCCGACGGCGCCGGAGCCGAAACAGACTGCTGTTGTCCTCCACCGACGACGACCGCCAACGCGTGTTCACTCGCGCCAATGTCGGCGGCGTAGCGCACGTCGATTTCGCTGTACGGTTTGCCGTAACCGCCCGACTTCGAATCCTGCTGGAGAAGATTGATAAACGTGTTCTTCAATTCCGGCAGCGGAATTCGATCCTGCGGACGCTTTGGACCAGCCACGCTCGGCACGATCGTGTCGAGATCGAGTTCCAGCAGAGTGCTGTATTCGATCTCGCCTTTGCGCGGCATGCCGAACATGCCTTGCGCTTTGAAGTAATTGCCCACTGCCTCGACGTGATCGTCGTCGCGGCCTGTGGCTTTCAAGTATTCGCAGGTTTTGTCATCGGGCGGAAAATAACCCATCGTCGCGCCATACTCGGGCGACATGTTCGCAATCGTCGCGCGATCGACTACCGAAAGTGACGCGGCACCTTCGCCGTGAAACTCGACAAACTTGCCAACGACTTTGGCTTTGCGAAGGAGTTCCGTGACCGCCAGAACCAGATCCGTAGCAGTCACGCCTTCGCGCAACTGCCCGCTCATGTGGACGCCGACAACGTCAGGCGTCAGGAAGTAAACCGGTTGGCCCAGCATCGCGGCCTCGGCTTCAATTCCACCGACACCCCAGCCGACAACGCTCAGGCCGTTGACCATCGTCGTGTGCGAATCGGTGCCGACAAGACTGTCAGGATAGTAGACGCCGTACTTCTCCCACACGCACTTCGCCAGGTATTCGAGATTCACCTGATGACAGATACCGATGCCCGGTGGAATAACGCGAAAACCGTCGAACGCCTGCATCCCCCACTTCAAAAATTGGTAACGCGAATTGTTCCGCTTGAACTCCATTTCCATGTTTTTGCGGAACGCGTCTGAAGTGCTCGAGAAATCAACCTGCACCGAGTGATCGATCACGAGATCGACCGGCACCAGCGGCTCAATGATCGCGGGGTTCTTATTGAGTCGCGTCACCGCCGAACGCATCGCCGCGAGATCAACGAGCAGAGGCACACCGGTGAAGTCCTGCAATAGCACGCGCGCGACCACGAACGGCACTTCTTCGTGGCGTTCGGCGCCTGGTTGCCAGTTCGCAACGGCGCGCACGTCGTCTTCTGTGATCTTCGTTCCGTCGAAATTCCGCAGCACAGATTCGAGCACTACGCGAATGCTCACGGGCAGTTTCGAGACTGGGCCAATGCCTTCTTTTTCCAGTTGGGGCAATGAATAAAACTGGCCAGACTTTCCGGGGTTGGGTGCAAACGATTGCAGTGTGTTCCAGAGATTATGCGGCATAGTTGTGGAGCGCAGGCATCCTTGCCTGCGGATCGCGCGCATCCCTGCGCGCATAGATGCGTCGAAAAGCTATAGGCTTTTCCCAAGTGATTTGACTGACGTTGATCAAATCTAAGTTTAGGTTTCGCGTGATGGATCGTCAAGCGAGTGTCGAGACGCGTGACTGCCTATTTTTGAAGAGGTGGCACGGGCGTCTCGCCCGTGAACTCACGCGCAGGATGCGCGTGCCACGTCGTGACTAAAATGTGATTACAGTCACCGCCTGGCTTCGTTGTGACTGCGATAGTTGATTTGTTATAGTCGCGTCAACCGAACCCCCTGCGTTTTGATCAATGATCCGGATGTGTCGAGCACATCCCACAACAGGAGACCATCGCTATGCCGAAAAAGCAGCCGGAAGCATTCAACTATCTGAGCAATGATCCAGAGTTCGTGCCCGATCCTGAGATTGAAGAATTCATGGAAGAAGAGATCGCGCATGCGCCCAAGGATCCTGACTTGCTGGCGCAGCGGCTGCACAATAATACTGCCGCTTCCCCTGCGGACGCGGGTGGCGACGTCGACGCTGATTGGGAAGACGTAAATGATGCGGGCTCGGAATCGATAGCCGGCGACAGCCCCACGCCTGATCAATCGCTCGTCGAAGAGAACGCGAAAGCGATGGGTGTAAGTTTTGAAGACAACGAAGAGCTGGATTTCCTTAATAAGATCGAGAAGCGCGATCGCGACCGGTATGAGTTGGAAGAGCAGTCGAAGACCAAAGAGGACACTATTTAAATCTGTCAATACGGTATTCGCTCCGTTAGGAGCGAGATATTTATAGAACCTCGGTTCCGAAGATTCGTTTAGCAAGAGGAGTACAGTCCTTCGGCTGTACTCCTCTTGCCATTTCAAAAAACAGTTGTCGGTTCTATAAACATTCTGCTCCTAACGGAGCATCAAACCTTGCGCATCTTCCAATCACGAATTATTCTCTCGCGCCATGATGCGCATACTACTGTTTCTGACTTTTTTGCTGGTCTGCATTCCGGCTTACGCCGCTGAACCCTGCGCAAAAGCTACGCCCGATTGTACGCGTTGGGTGACTCTCGGCGGCGAATCGCGTTCACTCATTTACTCGACGTATCCACTGGACAAGAAAAACGAACAGATCGTGCGCGCGCTGATCGTGGTGCACGGCCAGGGCCGTGACGCCGACAATTACTTTCGCACGAGTCTGGCCGCAACCTTTCTCGCGAACGCAATGACTGACACCATTGTGATCTCGCCGCGCTTCGCTTCGAACGACGGCGGCTGTCGGGACACGCTTGCAGCGAATGAGGTCAGTTGGCCGTGTGGTGGAGACAGCTGGCGCTCGGGAGGAACATCGATCAATAACAAGAGTCTTACCTCTTATGATTTCATGGACGCCATCGTGCGGGGACTGACAAACAGGACAAATTTTCCCAATTTGAAAGCTATCGTGATCTCCGGCCATTCGGCCGGTGGTCAATTCGTCACGCGTTACGAGATGGCGAACAAAATCCACGAGACCGCGAGCGTTGCGATCACCTATGTCGTTTCGAATCCATCGAGTTATTCATATCTCGATCCCGAACGGCCTTCGACGGCAAACAACAACGAGCTGCGGCCGTTCGGCGATGCGCGCAACTGCACTACTTATGACAACTGGCCTTACGGCTTGAAGACGCGCACTGGTTACACCGCAAACATTCCGGATGATCAATTGCGGAAGCAGTTGGCTTCACGGCCCGTAACTTACTTGTTGGGTGAACTGGATGTGCTGCCGTTGGCGGGATTCGATTCGTCGTGTCCGGCGATGGCCCAGGGGCCAACCCGTCTCGCGCGCGGGCAGGCGTATGCTGCGTATGTGAACGCCAAATACAACGCGCAGCATAAGGTGGTCGTCGTGCCGCTTTGCGGTCACAACGCACGCTGCATGTTTACTGCGGAAGTGGCGCTGCCGATTTTGTTTCCGAAGATGTGAGAAGCAACTGCATTGGAGTACGCGTTGGAGCGCCCGCATCCTTGCGGGCGGGTCGCAGGCATCTTGCCTGCGCGTTCATTTCTTTCGGAACCACGCACTACTATACGGCCACTCTTCCGGTCGATTGCACAAGGTTGCTTTCACCGGATTGTTCTCAATGTAGGCCACAGTCTTTGCAAACTGTTGTGCGTTTCGAATATATCGATCGAAATACTCTTTCTGCCAAAACTGGCCCGACCGATTCAATATCTTGTTAGCCTCACTCGACGTGAAGGATTTGACTGAATGCATAATGGCTGCCAGCGAATATTCCGCACAGGGTGTACAGAGCATGTGTGCATGATTTGGCATTACTACCCATGCCACAAGTTTGTATTTCATTCGATCATGAAAGAGGAGCGCATTCTGCACCATCTCCGCCACTCTATGATCGCGCAAGTAACAGCAGCCATGCCCTTGGTCGAGATATGCCTCAACGCGTCGGCGCATGATCGATAAGGCTTGGGCGCTCGGTTCAAACTTCAATTCCTCTTTCCAACGGACCAGTAAATTGCGTGGAAGCGAATCATTGAGTCTGAAGGTGATGAACTGTGCTAATTCTCCGCCATCGAAATGCGGAAGATAACCGCGGCTATGCCAACCCAAAGTTGAGTCGTTACGTCGTGGGAGTGCGGACATAGAATAAGAGCGCGCAAGATGCGCGCGAACCGCAGGCAAGATGCCTGCGCTCCTACGGAAAACTCGACCGCGGCTGCAGCGTTACACTCTTGATCACAACTTTATCCGCCGGTCTCTCACTTCCAGTCTGTGTCGGAGCGGTCATGATGATCTCGGCGTTCTTGATCCCATCGATCACTTTTCCGAACACCGTGTACTGCTTATCAAACGCCGGCTGCTTCTTCAGCGTGATGAACCACTGACAGTTTGCGCCGTTGACGTCCTGCGTACGCGCTGCTCCCAACGTGCCGCGCTCATACTGAATGTCGCTGAACTCCGCCGGCACATTCGGATAAGGTGAATTGCCGCTACCCCAAACCTGTTGATTGCTACTCTTCGTTTGCGGGTCGCCACCCTGAATGATGCCAAGATCCGGATTGACGCGATGAATCGCCGTGCCATCGTAGAAATGTTCATTGATCAACTTCTTGAATCGCTCGACATGCTGCGGCGCGATATTTGGATAGAGTTCAACGACGATGCGGCCGTAGTCAGCCGTCTCGATCACTGCCACCTGGGAATCAGCGACGGGTTTGACGCCAGTCTTGACGTTAGCGGCTGGTTTGCCGTCGGAAGTTGTGTTCGAATTTGAAGCGGTCTGGTTGCAAGCGATGAGAAAAAGAAAAAGCAGGGTACAGACAAAAACAGTCAAGCGAGATCTATTAGCCAATTGAATTCTCCTTCACAAATATTCGCGGGCAGGATGTCCCCGACCCGCCCACAAGATGCGGGCGCTCCAAGTCAAAACAGCTTTCCACTATCCAGCAAAATCGTCACCGGGCCATCATTCACCAGTTCAACCTGCATCATAGCCTGAAATTTTCCGGTCGCCACTTCGCCCACAACCGTGCCCGCTTGTCGTACGAAGAAGTCGTATAGCGGTTCAGCAACTTCCGGCGGCGCCGCATCGATCCACGACGGTCGCAAGCCGCGTCGCACATCTCCGTACAAGGTGAACTGAGAAACGATGAGCAGGCCACCGTTAACGTCTTTGACCGACAAGTTCATTTTGCCCTCGTCATCATCGAAGATACGGAGATTCGAAATCTTGTCGACCAAATAAGCCGCTTCGACTTTCGTATCATTGCGCGCAATACCTACAAGAACGACGAGACCGTTTCCGATCTCGCCGATCACTTCTCCGTCAACGGTTACAGAGGCGCGCCGAACGCGCTGGACCACGGCTCGCATTTATTTCTTCGGGGGTTTGCTGGGCCGAATCTCGATGCGGCTCGGCAAGGAACGATCGTCGTGATGAAGCAGATCGATTACTACGCGCGCCACGTCGGCCGGCGTCAACTGCCAACTCTTTTCATCACTCGGCGAATCGCCGCCGAACTCGGTGTTCACTGAGCCGGGCATGATGTAGCTGACTTTGATGTTGTCGTGCCGCACTTCCTGCATCAACGCTTCGCTGAAACCATTGAGTCCGAACTTCGACGCATTGTAAGCCGCCATCCGCGGATGCGGATTAGCGCCCGCGAGGGAGGAGATGTTGATGATGTAGCCGCCACCGCGCTGCTTCATCCGCGGAATCGCTTCGTGACAGCAATAAAAGACGCCGAAGAGATTCGTTTCGAGCACCGCGCGAAAATCCTCGGGCGAAGTGTCTTCGACTGTTGTTCGAAATGTCCCGATGCCGGCGTTGTTGATAAGAATGTCCAGGCCGCCTAACTCTTTGACGGTGTAATCAACCAAACCCTGTACGTGATCATGGTTGCGGACATCGCATGGAAACATGATTTCGCGTGCGCCCCGCAGGTCCGATTTCTTCGAGACAGTTCCGATAACGTCAACATGCCGGGCGGAAACGCAAACTGAGACGCCTTCACGTAACAGCGCGTCGGCAATTGCGCGGCCAATCCCTTTCGTGGCGCCGGTGACAATAGCTATCTTATTTGTGAGGTTCATAAAAACAGTGATGCGTAATGAGTGATGAGTGATGAGTCCGTAATTTCGACAACTCATTACTCGTCAATTAAGTTTTTCTTTCAGCCGCTCATTCACAATCTTCGGGTTCGCTTTTCCTTTCGACGCTTTCATCACTTGCCCGACAAAGAATCCAAATAACGTTTCTTTGCCGCCGCGATATTGCTCGAGTTGTTTCGGATTCGCGGCAATGACTTCGTCGATCACGCGGTCGATCTCGCCAGTGTCGCTTACCTGGACGAGGCCCTTTTCTTCGATCACGGTCGCGGCGGTTTTGCCGGTCGCAAACATCTCAACCAGAACGTCCTTGCCTTGTTTGCCGCTGATGGCTCCATCGTCGACAAACTTGACGAGTGCCCCGAGTTCGGCTGCGGTAACCGGTGATTTGTCAGCGCTCAGTCCAGCGGTCTCCAACTCGCGCAACAACTCAGAGCGAATCCAATTGGTTGTCGCGCGCGCATTGCCACTGCTCGCTTCGACGGCGGCCTCGTAGTAATCCGCCAGCGCGCGATCAGCGGTCAGTTGCGATGCATCGGCGTACGACAATCCATATTGTTCGGTGAATCGTTTGGCGCGCGGGGCTGGCAATTCCGGCAACGACGCGCCGATCTCTTCGATCAACTCCCTGGTGACAACGAGCGGCGGCAAATCCGGTTCAGGGAAGTACCGATAGTCGTGCGCTTCTTCCTTTGAACGCATCGGACGTGTTTCGCTCAAACGCTCGTCCCATAGGCGCGTTTCCTGAACCAGTCGCCCGCCCTCTTCGAGCGTCTTGATTTGGCGTTCAACTTCGAACTCGATCGCCTTTTGCATGAAGCGTACCGAGTTCAGGTTCTTCAACTCGACTTTTGTGCCGAACTTGTCGTCGCCTTTGCGACGAACAGACACATTTGCTTCGCAGCGAAGATTTCCCTTCTCCATGTCCGCTTCCGACGCGCCGACCCACTGTAATGCGCGACGCACGTGGTTAACATAGTCGTAAGCCTGCCACGACGAACGAAAATCAGGCTCAGTCACAATCTCCGCGAGCGGCGTTCCT
>Ga0207689_10005855_pt1 | contig 10892 bp, 7 predicted proteins | sample KBSMisM52_FD_184312 | JGI IMG/M metagenome (GOLD analysis project Ga0207689, IMG submission 184312) | Miscanthus rhizosphere microbial communities from Kellogg Biological Station, Michigan, USA - KBS Miscanthus M5-2 (SPAdes) (version 2) | ecosystem: Host-associated > Plants > Roots > Rhizosphere... | reverse complement strand
AGGGAAGTTACCGCCGTCCGGCGCTCAAGACGCCTTTCACGTCCTTCACGAGAGCAAGTGCGCGGGAGAGCGCGTCGAGGCTCTTCACTTCGAGCGTGAACGCCATCCGCGTCGCGCTGTTTCTCGTCAGCGTGTTCGCGGCCGTGACGTTGATCCGCTCGCGCGAGAAGATCTCGGTGATGTCGCGAAGGAGTCCCTGGCGGTCCATCGCCTCGAGCACGACGTCGACGGGGAACACCTCGTCGCGCGGGATTCCCCAGTCCGCGACGATGAGGCGCTCCGGCTCGCGGGCCCGCATGCGCGCGACGTTGCTGCAGCGCTGGCGGTGGATCGTCACGCCCTTGCCGCGGGTGACGAACCCGACGATGCCGTCGGGCGGCGCCGGCTTGCAGCACCGCGCGAGATTGGTCATCAGGCGATCGACGCCGACGACCAGGATTCCCGCGCCCGATCCCGCGGACTTGCTTTGCCGGGCGACGACGTCCGCCGGCGCCCCGGACTCGGGCGCGGCATCCGGCTGCAGCACGGCGCGGATTGCGGTAACGATCTGCCGCGTGTTGAGCTCGGCTCGGCCGACGGCGACGTACAGCTCGTCGGCACGCGCAAATCCCGCCTTGACGGCGACGGCGTCATGGCTCACGGCGGTGGCGCCCGCACGCGCGAGCTCGCGCTCGATGATCGCGCGGCCCTGCGCCAGCGTCTCCTCGTGCTGCTGCGCCTTGAACCATTGCCTGATCTTGGCCCGTGCGCGGTGGCTGTGCGCGTAGCCTTGTTCCGGCGTAAGCCAGTCGCGCGACGGCCCGCCCTGCTTCGCCGCGACGATCTCCACTCGCTCGCCGTTCCTGAGCGTGTGGTGGAGCGGCACCATCACGCCGTCGACACGGGCTCCGCGGCACCGGTGGCCGAGGCTCGTGTGCACCGCGTACGCGAAGTCGACAGGTGTCGCGCCCACCGGCAGGTCGACGACCTTGCCCTGCGGCGTCAGTACGTAGATGGTGTCCGTGAAGAGGCTGCTCTTGAACGCCGCGAGCCAGTCGGACGCGTCGACGACGGCGTCCTTCCAGTCGAGCACCTGGCGCAGCCAGGCGATGCGATCCTCGAACGCGGGATCGCGGCGCATTCCCTTCGGCCCGCCTTCCTTGTAGCGCCAGTGCGCAGCCACGCCATATTCCGAGTGCTGGTGCATCTCCCGCGTGCGGATCTGCACCTCGAGCGGCTTGCCCTCGGGGCCGATCACCGCGGTGTGCAGCGATCGATAGTGGTTCGCCTTCGGTTTCGCGATGTAGTCGTCGAACTCGCGCGGCAGCGGCGTCCACAGGTGATGGACGCTGCCGAGCGCCGCATAGCAGTCCTTGACGTCGTCGACCAGGATCCGCACGGCGCGGATGTCGTAGAGGCTGTCGATGCCGGTCTGCTTGCGCCGCATCTTGAGCCAGATGCTGTAGATGTGCTTCGGCCGGCCGGTGATCTCCGCCCGCACTCCGGCCGCCTTGAGCTCGCGCGCGAGGATGGCGATGACGTCCTCGATGTAGCGCTGCCGGTCGAGCCGGCGCTCGTCCAGGAGTGACGCGATCGTCTTGTAGGCTTCGGGCTCGAGCGCGCGCAGGCTCAGGTCCTCGAGCTCCCACTTCAGCTGCCATACGCCGAGCCGGTTGGCGAGCGGGGCGAAGAGATCGAGCACTTCGCGCGCCGCCTGCTGCCGAGGGTCAATGCGTTCGCCGCCGCCGGCCATCAGATGGCGCAACGCCGCGGTGCGCTCTGCGAGCTTGATCAGCACGACGCGGATGTCCTCCACCATCGCGAGGAGCATCTTGCGCAGCCGCTCCGCCTGCGCCGCGCGCTCGGCGGCGTCGCCCTGCGGCGGCGTCGCGCGAATCTCGTCCATGCGGGCCACGCCGGCCACGAGCACGGCGACATCCGCGCCGAAACGCGCCGCAACGTCTTCCGCATCGAAGGCGTTGGCGCCCGCGAGACCGATCAAGAGCGCCGCGCGGACCGTTCCGGCATCGAGTCTCAAGCCCGTGACGATCACCGCCGTGCCGATGGCGCGATCGATCAACGGCTCGCCGTCGCGGCCGCGGACAGTGCCGCAGCGCTCGCGTGCGTAGGCGAGCGCCGCCTCGAACGCGGTGCGATCCTCGGCAGGGTAAACGCCGGACAGCGTGTCGAGCCACGCCGCAACGGCCTGCGGCGCGGCGGCTTCCCGGACAGCGTGGGTTACGGCGACCACGGGCGGCTTTGAGACGGGTCTTAGCCGCTGGCGGCGGCGGCGATGACGTCGGCGAGAGCCTGCGCGTGCTTGTCCGCAAGTCCCGCCTCCTGCGCTTCGACCATCACGCGCAATACGGGCTCGGTGCCCGAAGGCCGGAGCAGCACGCGTCCCGCGTCACCGAGCGCGGTGACGGTGCCTGCCTGCGCGGCACGAATCGCGTCGTTGGTCTTCCAGTCGTAGCCTTTCGGCACGCGGACATTGATGAGCCGCTGCGGAAAGAGCGTGATGCCGTCCGCGGCCTTGGCGAGCGTCACGCGCTGCTCGACCAGCGAGCGCAGCACGGCGAGCGCGGCGATGATGGCGTCGCCTGTCGTGTGCTTGTCGAGACAGAGGATGTGGCCCGAATTCTCGCCGCCGATGAGCCAGCGCTTTTCCCTGAGCTTTTCGAGCACGTAGCGGTCGCCGACCGCGGCCCGATCGAGCGAAATGCCTTCACGGGCGAGCGCGTGCTCGAGCCCCAGGTTCGTCATCAACGTGCCGACGACGCCGCCCGTCAGCACCTTGCGGCGCCGATAGTCCATGGCGATCACGTAGAGGAGCTGGTCGCCGTCGTAAGCGCGACCCTGGCGATCGACCATCAGCAGCCGGTCGCCGTCGCCGTCGAGCGCGATGCCGATGTCCGCCTCGTGCGCGAGCACCGCGGCCTTCAGGTGCTTGACGTTCGTCGCCCCGACGCCGTCGTTGATGTTGACCCCGTTCGGTTCGGCCCCGACGGAGATGACGTCCGCACCGAGCTCGTGGAACACAGGCGGCGCGACGTGGTATGCGGCGCCGTGAGCGCAATCGACGACGATGCGCCACCCTTTGAGGTCGAGCTCGGAGGGGAACGTGCTTTTGCAGAACTCGATGTAGCGCCCGCCGGCGTCCTCGATGCGCCGCACCTTGCCGAGCTGGGCCGACGGCACGCAGGCGAGCGGCTTGTCCATCACGCCTTCTATCGCGAGCTCGATGCTGTCCGGGAGCTTCGCCCCGGCTTCCGAAAAGAATTTGATCCCGTTGTCGTCGAAGGGATTGTGCGATGCGCTGATCACGATGCCGGCGGACAGGCGGAGCGCCCGCGTCAGGTACGCGACCGCCGGCGTCGGCAACGGCCCGGACAGGTAGACGTCGACGCCGGCTGCGGAAAGCCCGGACTCGAGCGCAGCTTCCAGGAGATAGCCCGAAATGCGCGTGTCCTTGCCGATCAGCACGGCCGGGCGCACGCCGTTACCCCGCGTATCGGCGGCGAGGACGAGCCCCGCCGCCCACCCGAGCTTCAGCACGAGCTCGGGAGTGATCGGAGGCTCGCCCACGCGTCCGCGGACGCCGTCGGTGCCGAAGTATCGTCGCGTCATTTTCCTGTTCGCATTCCTGTTCGATCAGGATCCGCGTTCGACGGCGGACCACACTTTGAGCGCGTCGACCGTCGCGCGCACGTCGTGCACGCGAACGATGGCTGCGCCGCGCGCCACTGCACAGAGCGCGGCCGCGAGGCTGGCGGGCATCCGCTCGTCGACGCTCCGGCCGGTGATTTCCCCCAGCGACGCCTTGCGCGACAGGCCGGCGACCACGGGATAGTCCGTCGCCGCGAGCGTGCCGAGCGCGCGCAACAAGGCGAGATTATGCGCCAGCGTCTTGCCGAAGCCAAAGCCCGGATCGATCGCGATGCGCTCGCGAGCGATGCCGGCGTCGATACAGACCCGCGCGCGGGCCAGCAGAAAGTCGCGGACTTCGGACACGACATCGGCATACGCGGGCGCGGCCTGCATCGTGCGCGGCTCGCGCTGCATGTGCATGAGGCAGACACCGACGCCACCTTGTGCGCATGCCTCGATCGCGCCAGGCTCGCGGAGCGCCGCGATGTCGTTGATCATCGCCGCCCCGGCCGCGATCGCCGCCTGCATCACCGCGGGCTTTCGCGTGTCGACGCCCACCGGAATCCCCTCGGCCGCAAGCGCCTCGACGAGCGGCAGCACACGCGAGAGCTCCACGCCTTGGGCGACGGACTCGGCGCCGGGGCGCGACGATTCACCGCCGATGTCGATGATGTCGGCGCCGTCGTCGCGCATGCGCCGCGCGTGCGAGAGCGCCTGTTCCCGGTCGGCAAAGCGGCCGCCGTCGGAGAAGGAATCCGGCGTGACATTGAGGACGCCCATGACAAGCGGGCGCGAGAGGTCGAACGCGAAAGCTCCGCAACGAAAGACCGCGGCGCGCATCGTTAGTGCGCGCCGCGATCGGCCATCGGGATCTCCCCGCGGATCAGGCGGGCGTCGTCGCCGGCGCGGGACCCGCGCCGGGTGCTGCGCCCGGTACCGACGCTCCGCTGCCCGACTGCGTGGGCTTCGGCGGGCGGGGCGGCCGGCCGGACATGATGTCGTCGATCTGGTCGGCGTCGATCGTCTCGAGCTCGAGCAGCGCGGCGGCCATCGCCTCGACCTTGTCGCGATTGTCCTCGAGGAGCTTCCGCGCGACCGCGTACTGCTGGTCGATGATCTTGCGGATCTCGCCGTCGACCTTGCGCATCGTCTCCTCCGACATGTTGACGGTGCGCGTGATCGACCGGCCGAGGAAGACTTCACCCTCGTTCTCGCCGTAGACCATCGGACCCATCAGGTCGGACATGCCGTAGCGCGTGACCATGTCGCGGGCGATGTGCGTGGCGCGCTCGAAGTCGTTCGACGCACCCGTCGTCATCTGGTTCATGAACAGCTCTTCGGAGATCCGGCCGCCGAACAGCACGGCGATGACGTTCAGCATGTGCTCGCGGTCCATGCTGTAGCGGTCCTGCTCCGGCAGCTGCATCGTGACGCCCAGCGCCCGACCGCGCGGAATGATCGTGACCTTGTGCACGGGGTCGGTCTTGGGGAGGAGCCTCGCGACGATCGCGTGACCCGACTCGTGATACGCGGTGTTGCGCCGCTCGGCCTCGGGCATGACCATCGAGCGCCGCTCGGCGCCCATCACGATCTTGTCCTTGGCCATCTCGAAGTCGTCCATGTCGACGAGCCGCTTGTTCTTCCGGGCGGCGAAGAGCGCGGCTTCGTTGACGAGGTTGGCGAGATCGGCGCCCGAGAAGCCCGGCGTGCCGCGCGCGATGACTTCCGCCTTGACGTCGGTCGCCATCGGCACCTTGCGCATGTGGACGAGCAGGATCTGCTCGCGTCCGCGGATGTCGGGCAGCGGCACGACCACCTGGCGGTCGAAACGGCCCGGCCGCATCAGCGCGGGGTCGAGCACGTCGGGACGGTTGGTCGCGGCGATGACGATGACGCCGGCGTTGCCCTCGAAGCCGTCCATCTCCACGAGGAGCTGGTTCAACGTCTGCTCGCGCTCGTCGTTGCCGCCGCCCAACCCTGCGCCGCGCTGGCGACCGACCGCGTCGATTTCATCGATGAACACGATGCAGGGAGCGTTCTTCTTCGCCTGCTCGAACATGTCGCGCACGCGCGCCGCGCCGACGCCGACGAACATCTCGACGAAGTCCGAGCCGGAGATCGAGAAGAACGGCACCTTCGCCTCGCCGGCGATCGCCTTGGCGAGGAGCGTCTTGCCGGTGCCTGGGCTACCGACCATCAGCACGCCGCGCGGAATGCGTCCGCCCAGCTTCTGGAACTTGGAAGGGTCGCGGAGGAACTCGACGATCTCGGAGACTTCCTCTTTCGCCTCGTCGCAGCCGGCGACGTCGGCGAACGTGACCGTGTTGTTGGACTCGTCGAGAATCTTTGCCTTGCTCTTGCCGAAGCTGAACGCGCCCCCGCGCCCGCCGCCCTGCATCTGGCGCATGAAGAAGATCCACACGCCGATCAGGAGGAGCATCGGGAACCAGGAGATGAAGATCTGCGCGAGGAAGCTTTGCTCCTCCTCGGGTTTCGCCTCGACCTTGACGCCGTACTTGACGAGGTCGCCGACCATCCAGATGTCGCCGGGGCTGTAGGTGACGAAGCGCTTCTTGTCGGCCGAGACCCACTTGATCGTGCGGCCCTCGACCGTCGCCGATTCGACGCTGCCGGCCTTCGCGCGGTCCATGAACTCCGAGTAGGGAACCGAATCCTTCGGTCCCTGGCGCGCGTCGAACTGCTTTACGACAGTCAGGACCACCAGGCCGATCACGAGCCAGATGCCGACATTCTTGAGCAGATTGTTCAATTTCGCTCCTTGCGGCGATTTTCAGGAGGTCACCGCGACCTTGCCGGGCTCAGCACTTCACCTTCGCCGCACGGCATCCGGCGAGACTTCGATTCTATCCTTTTCGCCGGCAAATACAGCGAGTTTCATGCCAATCGCATGTCTCCCTTTGGCGACAACTCCGGCTCGCCGCCGGCAAATTCACGATTTCCTGCCTTTGGCCACCAGATACACCTCGCGGCTCCTGTCCCGGGACGCCTGCGGCTTGCGCACGTAAACCTTCGCGAAATGCTCCTCCAGCGAGCGGCGCAGCGCGACGAAGCCTTCCCCTTGAAACGCCTTGACCACGAGATCGCCCCCGGGTTGCAGCCAGGTCAGGGAAAATTCGAGGGCCAGGTCGCCCAAGTGCACCGAGCGCGCCTGGTCCGCGGCTTCCACGCCCGAAAGATTGGGGGACAGGTCCGAAACCACAAGGTCCACCTTGTGCCCGCCGAGCGCACTTTCGAGCATTTTCAGGCCTTCATCTTCGCGAAAATCGGCCTGGATGAACTGCACGCCATGGACGGGTGGCATCGGCAGGAGGTCGATCGCCACGATGGCCGCGTCGCGTCCGGCGCGCTCCCGCAGCACCTGGGTCCAGCTGCCCGGTGCCGACCCCAGATCGACGATTCGCATTCGCGGCCGGATGAGCTTGTCCTTGTCGGCAAGCTCGATCAGCTTGAACGCCGCGCGGGAGCGGTAGCCGAGCCTCGTCGCTTCCTTCACCCAGGGGTCGTTGACGTGCTCGTTGATCCACGCCTTGACGAACTTGTTCTTCTTCTTGCCCTTGGTGGCCATGGCGGCGGAGGATGAGGCGGCTCGCGTAGAATGCCGCGATGCGAACTCTAGCACCCGCGGAGCGCCGCGCTTTTCGCGCGAAGGCGCATGCGCTGCATCCCGTTGTCGCGATCGGTCAGCACGGTCTCACGCCCGCGGTGCTGCACGAGATCGACATCAACCTGCTCGCGCACGAGCTCATCAAGATTCGCGTTTTCGGCGACGACCGCGACGCGCGGGAGGCACTGTTCGTGCGGATTTGCGGCGACCTGGACGCGGCCCCCGTGCAGCACCTCGGCAAGGTATTCACGATCTGGCGGCCGGCACCGCCGCCCGAACCGGAACCGGAACGAGTTACGCGGCGGCCACGATCGCCGGACCGAAAGGGCGGCGCGAAGTCGGGGATCAAGACGGCCGCGAAGTCGGGTGCGAAGTCCGGCGACGGCACATCTCGCAGGAAACCGGCCGGCGCCCGCACGACTGCCGCTGTCGGAGCGAAGCACGCGCCGCGCCGCGGACGCAGCGTGATCCAGGGTCTCGAGCCAACGCCGCACGCGCCTCGCCGGGGCGTGCCGGGCACGGGCAGCAAGCCGGCGTCGCGGCGCGCGCCGCAGCCGCACGGCAAGTCGGCGTCGAGCAGCGTCGGAGCGTCCGGAGCGCGCCGGCGGCGCAAGGCGCGCTGACGTAGCAGCACGAAGCGGACGTCCCGGGGCCAGTCAGCGGTAGCGCACTGCCAGGATCTCGTACTCGCGCACGCCGCCGGGGGCGTGCACCTCGGCCGTGTCCCCTTCGACCTTGCCGATGAGCGCTCGCGCGATCGGCGAGCTCACCGAGATCTTGCCGTGCTTCAAGTCGGCCTCGTCGTCGCCGACGATCTGGTAGGTCACGTGATCGTCGGATTTGACGTCGGTCAACTCGACCGTCGCGCCAAACACGACGCGGCCATCGGCATCGATCTCGGCGGGATTGATCACTTGCGCATGCGCGAGCCGGCGCTCCACTTCGGCGATGCGTCCTTCGATGAAGCCCTGGCGCTCCTTTGCCGCGTCGTAGTCGGCGTTCTCGGCCAGGTCCCCGTGCGAGCGTGCTTCCGCGATTGCGGCGATCACCGTGGGGCGTTCGACGGTCTTCAGGCGGTGCAGCTCGGCCTTGAGGCGCTTCGCGCCTTCGACGGTCATCGGAACTTTCGTTGTCATATCACAGCACCTGTAAGAGCGACACCCGGGAAATGGACGGCAAGCTTGGAGCGCCCGCTCGGCCGCTGGCACGCAACGGAGGGGCACCGAGCGTCCCTCGGGGGCATCGAACAACGTGAGCGTGGGGGTCGTTCATCTCACTGCAGGCGCCGATGCAGCGCCTGGATCGCGTACGGAACGAGCTCGCGCATCCCCGACATTCCGAGCGCGGCGGCGCGTGCCCCGGCGACGGTGGTGTAGGTCGGAATTTCGTCGGTCAGCGCCTCGCGCCGGATCTCTTTGCTGTCCTGGATCGCCGAGCGCTTCTCCTGCACCGTATTGACGACAAGCGCGATCTCGTCGTTCTTCATCATGTCGACGATGTGCGGCTGGCCCTCGTGCACCTTGTTGACCGGCGTCACGGGGACGCCGGCCGCCGAAAGATAGGCGGCCGTGCCGCGAGTCGCGATCACGGTGAACCCGAGGCCCGAAAGGAGCTTCGCGAGCTCCACGACGCGCGGCTTGTCGGCATCGCGCACGCTGATGAACACCTTCCCGACGCCGGGCAGCTTGACGCCGGCGGCGAGCTGCGACTTCAGGAACGCTTCCGCGAACGTCTCGCCGACGCCCATCACTTCGCCCGTCGACTTCATCTCCGGCCCGAGGATCGTGTCGACGCCGCGAAACTTGATGAACGGGAAGACCGCCTCCTTCACCGAGTAGTACGGCGGGACGATCTCGCCGGCGATCCCTTGTGCCGGCAGGGTCTGTCCCACCATGCAGCGGGCAGCGATCTTTGCGAGCGGCCGGCCCGTAGCCTTCGACACGAACGGCACGGTGCGCGACGCGCGCGGATTGACCTCCAGCACATAGATGAGGTCGCCCTGGATCGCGAACTGCACGTTCATGAGCCCGACGACGTTGAGCCCGTGCGCCATCGCCGCCGTCTGCCGGCGCAGCTCCTCCTGGATCGGCTCCGACAAGGAATACGGCGGCAGCGAGCACGCCGAGTCCCCCGAATGCACGCCCGCCTGCTCGATGTGCTCCATGATGCCGCCGATCACCACGTTTTCGCCGTCGCAGAGCGCGTCGACGTCGACCTCGATCGCGTCGTTCAAGAAGCGGTCGAGCAGCACCGGCGAGTCGTTCGACACCTTGACCGCCTCGCGCATGTAGCGCTCGAGATCGCGCCGGTCGTGGACGACTTCCATCGCGCGGCCTCCGAGCACGTACGACGGGCGGACGACGAGCGGGTAGCCGATCTCCTCGGCGGCGCCCATCGCCGCTTCCTCGGTCCGCGCAGTGCGATTCGGCGGCTGGCGCAGCCCGAGGCGGTGCAGCATCTGCTGGAAGCGCTCGCGGTCCTCGGCCATGTCGATCATGTCGGGCGACGTGCCGATGATCGGGACGCCGTTGGCCGCGAGATCGCGCGCGAGCTTCAACGGCGTCTGGCCGCCGTATTGGACGATGACGCCGAACGGCTTCTCGACGTGGACGATCTCGAGCACGTCCTCGAGCGTCAGCGGCTCGAAATACAGGCGATCGGACGTGTCGTAGTCGGTCGACACCGTCTCCGGATTGCAATTGATCATGATCGTTTCGAAGCCGTCTTCGCGCAGCGCCATCGCGGCGTGCACGCAGCAATAGTCGAACTCGATCCCCTGGCCGATGCGGTTCGGCCCGCCGCCCAGCACAATGACCTTCTTCCGATCGGTCGGCGCGGCTTCGCACTCCTCCTCGTACGTCGAGTAGAGGTAGGCGGTCTGCGTGGCGAACTCCGCGGCGCACGTGTCGACGCGCTTGTAGACAGGCCGCAGGCCGAGCTCGTGCCGCCGCGCGCGAACCGAGCCTTCGTCGATCTTGAGGAGATGCGCGATGCGCCGGTCGGCAAAGCCCATGCGCTTCAACGCGCGGAGGTCGCTCTCCGACAGCTCCGCGAGCGTCCGCTGCTCGAGGTTGAGCTCGACGTCGACGATCTCCTTGATCTGCGCCAGGAACCACGGGTCGATCTTCGTGTAGCGGTGGACTTCCTCCATCGACATCCCGACGCCGAACGCGTCGGCAACGTACCAGAGGCGCTCGGCGCGCGGATATGCGAGCTCGTCGCCGATCTTGTCCGGGTCGACGGTCTTGAGATTGAAGCCGTCGACACCGGTCTCGAGCCCGCGCAGCGCCTTCTGCAGCGACTCCTGGAAGGTCCGGCCGATCGCCATCACTTCGCCCACGGATTTCATCTGCGTGGTGAGCCGGTCGTCCGCTTCCTTGAACTTCTCGAAGGCGAACCGGGGCACCTTGGTGACGACGTAATCGATCGACGGCTCGAACGACGCCGGCGTCGCGCCACCCGTGATCTCGTTCCGGAGCTCGTCCAGCGTGTACCCGACGGCGAGCTTTGCCGCCACCTTGGCGATCGGAAAGCCGGTGGCCTTCGACGCGAGCGCCGACGAGCGCGACACGCGCGGGTTCATCTCGATCACGATCATCCGGCCGTCGTCCGGGTTGATCGCGAACTGCACGTTCGACCC
>Ga0207689_10005854_pt1 | contig 10894 bp, 10 predicted proteins | sample KBSMisM52_FD_184312 | JGI IMG/M metagenome (GOLD analysis project Ga0207689, IMG submission 184312) | Miscanthus rhizosphere microbial communities from Kellogg Biological Station, Michigan, USA - KBS Miscanthus M5-2 (SPAdes) (version 2) | ecosystem: Host-associated > Plants > Roots >... | reverse complement strand
GCCGGGTTCTCGCGCTGCAGAATTATCCGGTCGTGTGGGCCTTCGTCGAGAGCATCCGTTCGACCCTTGCAGGCGATTACCAGACACTGAACCGGTTCTACCGCGCGAGCATTGCCGGCAGCGAGGAGCAGTGGCGCCTGTCGCTCAAGCCGGTCGATCCCAAAATGCAAGCGGTCGTGCAGGAAATCCGCATCGGCGGGTCGCACAACCGGGTGCGCACCATCGAAATCCTCGAAACGCAGGGCGACCGCTCGGTCATGACGATCACCGAGGACGGCCCATGACGATGGCGCGCGCGTCGCGCTGGGCGATCGCGCTCTGGGCAGGCGCGCTGGTGGGCTGCGCCATCGTGATTGCGCGCACCGAATTTACCGCCGACATGTCCGCTTTCTTGCCGCGCTCGCCGACGCCCGTGCAGCAGATACTCGTGCAGCAATTGCGCGATGGCGTGGTTTCGAGGCTCATCCTCATCGCGGTCGACGGCGGCACACCCGCGGCACTCGCGCAAACCAGCATGCGAATGGCGGCGGAACTGCGCAAGCACCCGGCCGAGTTCGCGGCGGTCAATAACGGCGAGGACAGCGCGCTCGACCTGGACCGCGAATTTCTGTGGCGCAACCGCTACCTGCTGAGCCCGGCGGTTGCGCCCGGGCATTTTTCCGCGCCCGCGCTGCGCGATGCGCTCGAGGAAAACCTGCAACTCATCGGCTCGCCGGCCGGCGCGCTGTTGCGCCGGATCCTGCCGCAAGACCCCACCGGCGAACTGTTGCGGCTGATCGCGCAATTCGAAGGCGTCGCGCGGCCCGAGGTGCGCGAAGGCGTGTGGTTCTCGCCCGACGGCAGTCGCGCCTTGCTCGTCGCGCAAACCCGCGGCGCCGGATACGACATCGACGCGCAGGAACGCGCGCTGAATCTGATCCGTGCGGCATTCGCCGGCGGCGGCGCTGCGGCAACGAGTGCCGGCCAGCAATTGCTGGTGAGCGGGCCCGGCGTATTTTCGGTGAACAGCCGAGCGCGCATCAAAGCCGACGCGCTGCGCTTCTCCGTGATTGCCACCGCGCTCGTGGCCGGGCTGCTGCTCGTGCTTTATCGGTCGCCGCGCGTGCTGTTGCTGGGCCTGGTGCCCGTGGCGAGCGGCGTGCTGGCGGGCGTGGCCGCGGTCAGCATCGGCTTCGGCACCGTGCACGGCATAACGCTCGGCTTCGGCGTTACGCTGATCGGCGAAGCAGTGGATTATGCAATTTACCTGTTCACGCAAATCACGCCCGGCACGCCGCCCGCTGATTCGCTCGCGCAAATCTGGCCGACGTTGCGGTTGGGGCTGTTGACCTCTATCTGTGGATTCGCGGCGATGCTGTTGTCCGGCTTCCCGGGATTGGGCCAGCTCGGGCTTTTTTCGATCGCCGGACTCGTGGCGGCGGTGCTGGTCACGCGTTTCGTGTTGCCCGTACTGCTGCCGCCGGGATTTACGGTGCGCGCCGCGACGGGGCTGGGGCCCGGTGTCACCGCGCTCGCGGCGTCGGCGCGGCGGTTGCGCTGGCCGCTTATCGCTGTCACCGTCGTCTGCATAATGTTACTCAGCGCGCAACGCAGCCAGCTCTGGAGCGACGATCTCGCGAGCTTGAGCCCGATCGCAGCCAGCGAACGTACGCTCGACGAGCAGTTGCGCCGCGATATCGGCGCGCCCGACGTGCGTTACCTGGTGGTCGTCGATGCCGCCGATGCCGACGCCGCGCTCGCCGGCAGCGAGAAAGTAGCAGCGCATCTTGACGCGGCAGTTGCGCAAAGCCGCCTTGCGGGCTTCGAGTCTCCCGCTGCTTATCTGCCCAGTTCGGCGGCGCAGCGCGCGCGGCAGGCGGCGATTCCCGCGCCCGCGGTGTTGCGCGAGAATTTGCGCGAGGCGCAGCGCGGGTTGCCATTTCGCGCCGGACTGTTCGAGCCGTTTGTGCGCGACGCCGCGGCCGCCGCAACGCAAGCCCCGCTCCAGCGCGCGAGCCTCGACGGCACCGCGCTCGCGCAGAAAGTCGATTCGCTGCTCGTCAAGCGCACCGCTTCACCCACGACGGCCGGCGGTTGGACGGCAATGCTGCCTCTGCGCGGCGTGGTCGATGCGGCGGCGCTCGAGCGCGACCTGAAAAATCCGTCCGACCATGCCGGGGTCCTGATCGACTTAAGGCGCGAATCCGATGCGCTGTACCAATCCTACCGCAGTGAAATCGTGACCTACTCGCTGATCGGCGCCGTCGCCATCGTGCTGCTATTGCTGGTGAGCCTGCGCTCCTTGCGCCGGGTCGCCGCGGTGCTGTCGCCGCTCGCCGCCGCAGTGATCGTCACGCTATGCCTGTTGCTGGCGAGTGGCAATGCACTGACTATTTTCCACATCGTCGGACTGCTGCTGGTGGTCGCGGTCGGCTCCAACTATGCTTTGTTTTTCGAACGCGAGGCGGCGGATGCGGGGCAGCGCGAGCGCACGCTGGTGTCTTTACTGTTCGCCAACGTCACGACGCTGATCGGCTTCGGCCTGCTCGCATTTTCGAAAGTGCCGCTCTTGCACGCGATCGGCGGCACGGTCGCGATCGGCGCCTTCCTGAGCCTGGTGTTCTCCGCCGTATTGATCGGGCGACCGCGCGCAGCGCTCGCGAGGCCGGCATGAGCATAGCCGCAATTTACGATCCGCCGCCACGCGACGGCACCCAGCGCATACTGCTGCTCATGCTGCCCGGCGCCAAAGCCAGCGCGCACGATCTGGTGCAACAGGGATTCGTGCGCGAATTGCGCGCGCGCAATCTGCCGGTCGATGCCGTCGCGGTCGCAGCCCACCTCGGCCATTACCTCGATCGCAGCCTGAGCGGACTGTTGGCCGCCGACATCCTGGAACCCGCGCGCGCGCGCAACTACCGGCGCATCTGGCTGATGGGCATTTCGCTCGGCGGAACGGGCGCACTCACGTACGCGCGCGAGCACCCCGCGGACATTGAGGGGGTCGTACTCCTCGCGCCTTTCCTCGCCACGCGCGGTGTCGTTGCGGAAGTCGCGCGCGCGGGCGGTTGGGCCGGCTGGCAGCCCGGTGTCATCAAGCCGGGCGATGACGAGCGTGAAATGCTGGCGTGGCTCAAGGATTATCGCGCCGCTGCCGCCGGATTTCCCGCACTTCATCTCGGCTATGGCGCGCAGGATCGCTTCGCGACGACCAGCGAGTTAATGGCCGAACGCCTGCCGGCTGCGCGCGTGGTATCCGCCGCCGGCGGCCACGATTGGACGACATGGCTCGCGTTGTGGCGGCAGTTGCTCGATCGCGGCATATTCGGATTCGGCGGTGACGGCATTGCACGGCATGACGCCGCGGGGCCTGACGAAAATACCCGCCGGCGCGCAGCCAACCTGCGCGACGCACCGGCTACGTGATTGCGATGGCGACTATTTCCGATTCCAGCAGCGTCGCCACCCGCCACCCTTGGCGGCCCGCACCGTTCATCAAGCTGTCGGCGTGGTGGCACGCTGCGGGCGCGATCATGCTCATCGGCTTGCCTGCCTGGTGGCCATGGGTGCTGGGCGCCCTCGCCGCCAATCACGTCGTATTGATCGCGGCGGTCTTGTGGCCGCGCGGACGACTGATCGGCGCCAACGTCACCCGGCTGCCGGTGGCGGCCGCGGCGCGCGGCGAAATCTGCCTGACGTTCGACGACGGGCCGGACCCCCGGATAACGCCGCAGGTTCTCGACATGCTTGACCGCTATGCCGCGAAAGCCAGCTTTTTTTGTATCGGTGAAAAGGCCGCCGCATATCCGGACATCGTCGAAGCCATCGTGCGGCGCGGGCACAGCGTGGAGAACCATACGTTGCGCCATCCGCTCACGTTCGCGTTTTTCGGAATGGCCGCGCTACGCCGCGAAATCGCGGCGGCGCAAGGGGCGCTCGCCGGTGCGGCCAGCCGCACACCCTTGTTCTTCCGCGCACCGGCGGGATTTCGCAGTCCCCTGCTCGATCCCGTGCTCGCCGCATTGGACCTGCGCTACGTATCGTGGACGCGGCGCGGCTACGACGCGGTCAGCCGCAATCCGGTAAAGGTGCTGCAGAAGCTCACGCGCGGGCTCGGCGCGGGCGACGTGCTGATGCTGCACGACGGCGCGCCCGTCGTGCTCGCCGTACTGCCGCAGCTGCTCGAGCAGCTGCATACGCGCGGCTTGAAGTCCGTCACGCTGCCCGCCGCGTTTAACCATGCGTCGGCCCCGCTGCCGGCCGCCGTGGCCGCATGACCATGCAACCGCTCGCCATCAGCCGCTACTCGATCGTCAACTGTCTGGGCAAAGACCCCTCGGCGGTCGCCAGCGCGTTAGGCGCGAGACGCTCGGGGCTGGCGCCGTGCGATTTCGAAACCGTCACGCTCGACACCTGGATCGGCGAGGTCGCAGGCGTGGATGACGTGCGGGTGCGTCCCGATCTCGCCGCCTACGACTGCCGCAATAACCGGCTCGCGCAAATGGGGCTGGAAGCGGACGGCTACGCCGCAGCAGTCGTCGCGGCGCGTGAAAAGTATGGCGCCGCGCGCATCGGCGTGTTCATGGGCACCAGCACCTCCGGCATGCTGCAAACCGAGCTCGCGTATCGCCGGCGCGATCCTGTCACCGGCGCCCTGCCGCCGGATTTTCGCTATGCGGAAACGCAGAATAGTTTTTCGCTCGCGGATTTCGTGCAGCGCTACCTCGCGCTGACCGGCCCGGCGTTCGTGGTGTCTTCAGCGTGCTCGTCGTCGGCCAAAGTGTTCGGCCATGCGGCGCGCCTGATGGCAGCCGGCGTGTGCGACGCCGCAGTCGTGGGCGGCGTCGATTCGCTGTGCCTGACGACGCTGTACGGATTTCAGTCGCTCGGGCTGACTTCGCGGGCGCCGTGCCGACCATACGCGATTGACCGCGACGGCATCTCGGTCGGCGAAGGCGCGGGATTCGCACTGCTCGAGAGGCCGGACGACGCGAGCGCGCCGGGCGCGATGCTGCTGCTGGGAGTCGGCGAGAGCTGCGATGCCTATCACATGTCCTCGCCCCATCCCGAAGGCGCCGGCGCGAAGCTCGCGATGCGGCAGGCGCTCGCGTCCGCGGGATTGACGCCCGCCGGCATCGATTACATCAATCTGCACGGCACCGCGACCAAAGCCAACGATGCGAGCGAAGATCAAGCAGTGTTCGACCTGTTTGGCGGCGCAACTCCGGTGAGTTCCACCAAGGGCTCGACCGGGCACCTGCTCGGCGCCGCCGGCATAACGGAAGCGATCATCAGCCTGCTCGCGATCGAACATGGCATGCTGCCCGGCGGCATGCACACGCTCGCTCTCGATCCGGCATTGCGCTGCCACTATCTAACCGACAACCGCGAAGGCCGCGTGGCAAGAGTGCTCACCAATTCGTTCGGTTTTGGCGGCAGCAATTGCAGCCTCGTCCTGGGGAGCGCCGGCTGATGCGCGTTTTCGTCGAGGGCATTGGACTGGTCGGGCCGGGCCTCGACGGCTGGCAGGCGAGCCGGGCGCTGCTCGCGGGCACTGCAGCTTACGTGCAGCGGCCGACGGTGGTGGTTGCCAGCGACTTGCTGCCCGCCGCGGAACGGCGCCGCACCGGGCTGCCGGTCAAACTCGCGCTGGCAGCGGGCCGCGAGGCATTCGTCAACGCGCAGCGTGACGCCGCGACCACCGCGACCGTGTTCACGTCCTCGTCGGGCGACGGCGAGAACCTGCACTACATCTGCTCGACGCTCGCATCCACCGAGCGGGAGATCTCACCCACCCGGTTTCATAACTCGGTCCACAATGCGCCCGCCGGCTACTGGAGCATCGCCACCCGGTCGCAGGCGCCGTCGACGAGCCTGTGCTGTCGCGACGCAAGTTTCGCCGCGGGCCTGCTCGATGCCGCCGCGCAGATCGCCGTGGACGGCGAACCGGTCGCCGTGATTACGTACGATCAGGCTTACCCGCAGCCGTTGCATGCAGTCCGGCCGCTCAGCGCGAGCTTCGGCACGGCGATCGTGCTGACGGCGCAACCCACCGCGCAGGTTTTCGCCGCGCTCGACGTGAGTTATGCGCCCGGCGCCAATGCGACGCCCATGACCGATAGCGAGCTGGATCATCTGCGCGCGACCGTGCCCGCGGCGCGCTGCCTGCCATTACTCGCCGCCCTCGCAGGCGGAACGCCAACGGTCGTGGACCTCGCTTATGGCGAACATCATCATTTGCACATCGAGGTGACGCCATGGCAGTGACCAAAGCGGAAATCGCCGGGCTCATCCCGCATGCCGGCGCGATGTGCCTGCTGGACGGCGTGGTGGAATGGGACGCGACGCATATCTGCAGCGTCAGCCGCAGCCACCACGACATGGCGAACCCGTTACGCGCCGGCGGCGAACTGCCCGCGCTGTGCGGAATCGAGTACGCGGCGCAGACGATGGCCGTTCATGGCGGACTCGCCGGTCTCGTGGGCGCCCAGCCACGCGCCGGTTATTTAGTCAGCCTGCGCGACGTCATGTGCCGCAAAAGCCGGCTCGACAATCTGCCCGGCGATCTCATGGTCGACGCGACCCAGCTCATGGCGGATCAGGGACACGTGATTTACGAGTTCACGCTGCGGGTAGGCGCGGCGGAAATCCTGAGCGGGCGCGCCACCGTGGTGCTGGACACTGCGGCATGACATCTCACACGGGAGACCTCGGATGAAACGCGCGCTCGTCACCGGCGGCAGCGGGACCATCGGCGCCGCAATCTGCAAGCGGCTCGCTGCGGACGGCTGCCACGTCTATGTGCACGCCAACGGCAATCTCGCCCACGCGCAGCGCGTGAGCGCGGAGATAACGGCGGCCGGCGGTGCGGCGCGCGCGGTCGCTTTCGACGTGACCTCGCACGCCGAAACCGCCGGCGCGCTGCAGGAGTTGCTGGTGGACGGCCCGATCCAGATAGTCGTCAACAATGCCGGCATACACGACGATGCGGTGATGCCGGGCATGCGCCCGGATCAATGGTCGCGGGTGCTGGCCGTGTCGCTCGACGGATTTTTCAACGTGACGCAGCCGCTCCTGATGCCGATGATCGCCACCCGCTGGGGACGCATCGTCAACGTATCTTCGGTCGCGGCGCTCGCCGGCAACCGCGGCCAGACGAATTACGCCGCGGCCAAAGCCGGCCTGCATGGCGCGACCAAGTCGCTGGCGCTGGAACTCGCGAGCCGCGGCATCACGGTGAACGCGATTGCGCCGGGCATCATCGCGTCGCCCATGAGCGAAGTCGCCTTCAGCAAAACGCTGATCGACCAGCTGGTGCCGATGAAGCGCGCCGGCACGCCCGATGAAGTCGCCGATCTGGCGGCCTATCTCGCATCCGATCGCGCCGCCTATATTTCCGGCCAGATTATCTCAATCAACGGAGCGATGATTTAAGCGCGCGACCAGTTGCCTTGCCGGCGAGCAGCAGCGGCAGACGGAACACGAACTCGACCAGCAGCCGCAGGTTCATCCAGATCAGGCGGGCGTTGTCGCGCAGATAGTTGAAATGCGAAACGCCGCCCTCCCCGGCGCTGAAATAGCGGACCGGCGCCGGCATGCGGATCGGCCGCAGGCCGCGCCAGCACAGGCGCACCGCGACCTCCGGCTCGAAGTCGAAGTGCCGCATTCCGCGCCGCCGCTCCATGATGTCGCGCACCGGCGCAATCGGATAGACGCGAAAGCCGAACAACGAATCGCCGATGCCGCGCCACAGCGTCTGCAGATTGGCGAGGCCGTTCGAAAGCTTGCGTCCGTAGACGCGCACCGCCGGTGCACGGGCGTCGAATATTGGCTGCCCGAAGATCACCGCATCCGGATTGGCGCGCGACATCGCTATAAATTCGGGAATCAGCGCAGCCGGGTGCTGGCCGTCGGCATCCATAGTGAGCACGTGGGAAAAGCCGGCCGCCGCCGCTTCGCGTAGCCCGTGCAGCACCGCAGCACCCTTGCCCTGGTTGTAGGGCAGAACCAGAATTCTGACCTGCGCATCCTCCGCAGTTGCTACCAGCAGAGTCTGCGCGCTGCCGTCGGTGCTGCCGTCGATCACGACCCATACCGGCTGCCAGTAGCGGCGGGCGTCGCGCACGGTTTCCACCAGTTTCGCGCCCGTGTTGTAGCTCGGGATCAGCAGCAGATGGGATGCGGGTTGCTGAGTCATGCCACGGCCTTGGAATTGTGCCGGACGGATTCCGTGCGGACCTGCGCGGATCCGGCCATGGCCTCGTGGTGATAGCGCTCCATGTCCGCGACTGCGCGCTTGACCTTTCCATCCACCTCGAAGCGGCGGCCCAGCCGAACGCGATAAATCAAAGGAAAAGCCGGCTTCTTCAACAGCGGCCATCCCTTCGAGAGAAACAGCGAATTGGTTTCGATAAACACCGTTTGCACCGGGACGCCGGCGGTTTTCGCAATCAGTGCATATCCGCCCTTGAAGTCATAACGGCTTTGCTGTCGCGTGCGCGTACCCTCCGGAAACATCAGCAGCTGATTGCCGGCGCGCAACGAAACGACGGCCGACCGGATCATGGCCAAAGGCGGCGTGTCGCGGATATAACCCGCCAGCCGGGCGCCGCCGCCGAGTATGAAATTGTCCTGGATTTCCGTTTTCATGATGCACGTAATGCGCGGCAGCCGCGAACCGATCATCACCGCATCCAGCAGCGAAGGATGGTTGGGTGCGATGATCATGGCGCCGTCGCCGCGCAATGCGTCCAGTGCGGTGAGGTCGAACTTGAAGATGCCGCTCGCCTTGAGCACCGCGATATATCCGCCGAACATCCGCATGGCCATATACTGACCGAACCGGCAACGGACGGTGCGCGGCACCAGCGGGTAGATGAGGATTGCCACCGTGCTCCAAGCGGAAAAGGCCACGGTAAACAGCAGCAATCCCCCGTACAGCACCAGGCATTCGTACGGAAATTTCAATACCGAGAAGAGGCGACTAAATCGCGGGCTGGTCGCGCTCCACGATGCTGGCGTAGCCGGTCGCATATTGAAGTCGGCCCGGTTCAGGTTGACTGCGCGGCTTCGTTCAAACAGACGCCTTCGACTTCCAGCAGCAAGTCCGCGCGGCAAATATCGGCCTGCAGGTACGCGATCGTACAGGTCGCCCCGAACGCCGCGGTCAGGCAACCACGTACGGCCGTCAGATCCTCCGGGCGCCGCACATAAGCTTTGAGCATAAGTCGCTGCGCATGGCTTAAGACGTCATATCCCGCGAGGCGTGCGTTTGCGATCACCGCGCGTACGTTTGCGATGGTTTCCCGCGTCTGCGCCGCCACATTGTCCGCGTGCAGCGTTGCATGCCCGACGACGCTGGAGGTGCCAGACACAAATAGCTGGTGTTCCCCGCCCGACTTTACGAGCATGGCGCGCGCAAATGTCGGGCTGCGCGGGCCGTATTGAACCGGATAATTGAATGCGCTGGTCTGACGCGGGTTCTCAACCAGCTGGCCCGCTTGTTTCGCCGCCAGAAAATAAACTATCAGATAGTCTCCGCGGCTGCCCAGCGCGCTCGCGGCGGGCGTATTCGTTCCGATAACCCGCCCTTTGGCTGAAAAGGCATCGTGACGGCCCACGTTGAAGCGCACATAGCGCTCGAGGCCGTCATCCATTGCATTGATCTGCGGAATGTAATTCCACGCCCGCAACAAGTGGGGATATCCGCGGCGATCGATGAAATCGAAAATCCTGCTGTACGCGAGATAGCTCGCCGCATCGAGCTTGCAATCCAGTTTCACGCGCAGGCAGCCAAACAGCATGTCCGCATTGCGCGCAGCCGCAATCCCGTCTGAGTTGTCGCGCACGACCGGTTGCGTGCTGGTCCAGACCTCGAACAACGAGCCGTTATCGAATAACGGCATATCGACCCACGCGAACGGACATTGCGTTGGAGCGTCCCGCGGCGCCTGCGCACCGAACGCGATCGCCCCCAGCAATCTGCCTTCGCAACGGGCCTGATGCAGGGGAAACTCCGCGGGCGACAGATAGTCGAGCGAAAACGAGGCGCCATCCGCCGCCAGCGGGGCTAAGTCGCCGTCGATTCGGCCGGAGGCTCGTGCAGAATTTGTCTGCGTTTTTTCCATGCGCTCAGCGTTCTGCGTGGATTGAAGAGATTTCTCACGTAATAAACAAGCTTGAATGCGAACAGCCGCAAGGCGAGCGGCGTTTGGCGGAAAATATCGCCGGCCAGCACCGACAGCACGGCCTCCTGGATTTTCGCGTTGCCGGGGCCCATGAAGAGATCACGCAGCGTCGGCGTCGTGACGCGATAGATGAACCACGAAAATATTTTGGGCCCGTGATGCATTGAGCGGTCGAAGGCACGCAGGGCGCGCTTCGCCTGCCTCGGATCGTCGAGACAGGTCGCTACCGTTTCCGCGCCGGCGAATGCGCTTTGCATCGCGAACAGCACGCCCGTTGAGAATACCGGGTCGATGAAAGTGAAGGCGTCGCCCAAGAGCAGGTAATTGCGGCCGGTGGCGCGCTTCACCTCGTAAGAATAGTTGCCGGTCGCGGTGACCGGAGAGCACAGCTTCGCACTGCGCAGGCGTTCCGACAGTGCGGGGCACAGCGCAATCGTCTCGAGAAAAAAGGTTTGCGGATCGGTCTTGCGCGATTTCATGTAGTAGGGCCAGCAGACCGCGCCGATGCTGGTCACGCCGTCGTATAACGGGATAAACCAGAACCAGCCGTGATCGAACCAGAACAGGCTGATATTGCCCGCGGCCTTGCCGGAATGTCGCGTCGCGCCCGAAAAATGGCCGAAAATCGCCGCGCTGTTGTGGACGGGGTTGCGCCGCTTAATGCCGAATTGGGTGGCAAGCAAGGTGTCGCGGCCCGATGCGTCGACGACGAACCTGGTCTGCCAGTT
>Ga0207689_10005852_pt1 | contig 10897 bp, 10 predicted proteins | sample KBSMisM52_FD_184312 | JGI IMG/M metagenome (GOLD analysis project Ga0207689, IMG submission 184312) | Miscanthus rhizosphere microbial communities from Kellogg Biological Station, Michigan, USA - KBS Miscanthus M5-2 (SPAdes) (version 2) | ecosystem: Host-associated > Plants > Roots >... | reverse complement strand
TCGGCGATAGTCCAGCCATTCGAGCCGCGCTTGAGCGTCGCGAACACCTTGCTGTCGGCGCCGGTGAACGTGATCGTGTTGACGTCGTTGACCTGGTCGCGAAAACCCGGCAGCAGCACACGAGTCGACTCGGGCGATTCGCTCGCCGGCTTCTGCGTCGAGTTGATCCACCACGCCGCGATCAGCGCGAGGACTGCGGCGCCAATCAACGCATAGAGAGTTTTTGCATTCATCGCGTTCTCCTGTCAGAGCGTGCGCCGGCGGCGCTTCCACGCGGCGTAGCCGAGCGCCGCGGCCGTGATCAGGAACGGCATCAAGGCGATATTGACGAGCTTGAGTCGCGTGCCCAGCGCTTCGATCTTGTCGTCGAGCCCGCGCCGCACCTGGCGCAATTCCTTGCGCACCTCGACCTTCTGGTCGAGGAAACGCTGCAACTCGGCGCGTTGCTCGGGCGACAGGATCATTTCCTGGTCCTTGCTCTTGCCGCTTTGCAGTTCGGCGAGCTTGCGCTCGGTGTCGCTGAGTTTCTGCTGCAACTCCTTCTCCTTGCCGCGGAAACTCTCCTCGGCGGCCCGGCGCATCTCCTCGACCGTCGTGAACGGACGTTGCGAAGTTGCCCGGCCGCGGATCGAGATGAGGTCCGACGAGCCGGTGAGATTGTCGACCGAGTTGATGAAGAAATCGCCGTTGTTCGCGAATGCGTTCATGACCTTCTGGCCGAAGAACGGCTGGATCTGCACCCACAACCGGTTCGTCAGCAGATCCGTGTCTGCGACCATGACGATGACGCCATCGTCCTTGGATTCGCTCAGGTGGCCTTCTTCCTTGCGCTCCGGAAACGCCGTCGAGAATTTGCCCTCGAGACGGCCGGCAATGATGTACGGCTTCTCGCCGCTGGGCTGGTAGCCGACGAGCAGCTGGCTCGGGTCGGGCAGGAACTTCAAGCGCTCGCTCGGCACGACCATCGCTTCGGAGCTGGTCTGGATCAGCGGAATGAGCTTGCCTTTCGCGTCCTTGTCGAGTGCGAAATAACCGGCGCTCGAAATGTTGATCGAGTCCAGGCTCGCTGTCGTCACGTCGTCCGGATTCAGGTCGCGCTTCGCGAATCCGAGGATTGCCGGATCGCGCACCGGCGGAGCGCCCTGCTGCACGCTGATCTGCAGAGCGTGCACGCGGTCGAGAACCACCTTCGTCGGGTCGTATTGCACTCCCCAGGCCTTGAACAGCTTCGGCAGATCGGACGACTTGTTCGCGAACATCGCCGCTTGCGGGTTGTTCGGGTCGGCCCCGGAATCGTCGGCCTCGGCCTGCGGGTCGACGAACACGAGCAGGTGCCCGCCGCGCAGCACGAACTGGTCGATCGCATACAGGGCATCGTCGTTGAGATTCTTCGGCTGCACGAGCACGACGACGCCGATGTCCTTGTCGATGCTCTTCAGCGACGGCGCGCTCAGCTGGCGCACGTCGAACGACTGCTGCAGCTGCGTGTCGATCGCCCAGGCCTCGCGCATCTGGCGCGTCGCCGGATCGAAACTGGAGGACATTGGCAGTCCCGTGATCATGCCGACCGCGACCTTCTTCGTCGCGCTCAGCTCGTGGATCAGCTTCGCGACGTCGTACTCGAGAAACGCCTCCTTGTCCGGCTGCAGGAACGGAATCACCGACTTGCCGTTCGTCGAATTCGTGCCGACCAGGCCGAAGAAGATGCTTTCGCTGCCCTGCCCCGTCGGCACCGCCTGCAGGCCGAAACCGGTGGCGCGATCCTCGTCTTCCGAAAACGGCAGTGGATCGATTACGTCGAGGCGGATCTTGCCGCCGGCGCGCGCCGCCATTTCGCCGAGCATCTCGCGCACGCGCTGCGCATAGGTACGCAGCTGCGGGAGGTTCTGCGTGCCTTTGTCGGAATAGAACAGGTACAGGTGGATCGGCTCGTCGATCGAACCGAGGATGTTGCGGGTACCGTTCGACAATGTATACAAATGACTCTGGGTCAGATCCAGGCGCGCGCCGCGGAACAGCGCGTTGCTCACCAGGATCACGGCGACCAGGAGTACGGCGAGCACGGCGAGGGCGCCGCCGGTCAGGAGTTTGCGATTGTGGGCCATGGATCAGTCAGCCTTCTTGAGATCGATGACTACCGCGCTGGCATACAGCCAGAACGCGATGACCAACAGGAAATAGATCAGGTCGCGCAAATCGATCACGCCCTTGCCGATCGAAGCGAAATGGGTCATGAAGCTCAACCCGGCGATCGCATCGACGACGCCTTGCGGCGCCCAGCTGCTGAAGAAATTCAGCACGAGCGGGAATCCCGCGAGCAGGAACAGGAAGCAGACGACAACGGTCAGGATGAATGCGATGACTTGGTTGCGCGTGCTCGCGGAAATGCACGATCCGATCGCGAGGAACGCTCCGGCCATGAGGAAGCTGCCGACATAGCTCGCGAAGATCACGCCGTTGTCCGGCGCGCCCAGATAGTTCACCGTGATCCAGATCGGGAACGTGAGCAGCAGGGCGATGCCGATGAACGCCCAGGCCGCGAGGAACTTCCCGACCACGGCCTGCCACATCGTTACCGGGAGCGTGAGCAACAGCTCGATCGTGCCGCTCTTGCGCTCCTCCGACCACAGGCGCATGCCTACGGCCGGAACGAGGAACAGGTACAGCCACGGGTGAAAGTTGAAGAACGGCTGCAGGTCGGCCTGGCCGCGTTCGTAGAAGTTGCCGAGATAGAACGTGAACGTTCCGGCCAGGAGCAGGAATATCACGATGAAGACATAGGCGACCGGCGTGGCGAAATAACTGGCCAGTTCGCGCCTGAATACGGTGACGATCGGGCCCTTCATGCGTGTGCCTCCATAGCTTCGCCCTGCGTGATCGTGCGGAACACCTCGTCCATGCGGCCGCTCTCGAGCTGCAGTTCGCTGACCTGAATTCCCTGCGCCTTGAGCAGGTCGCTGATCGCGGCAAAGATCTGCCGGCCCGGCTTCGGGAAGGCCGTTATGCGATGGTCCTGCGGGTCGATCTCGACCGCGGCGACGTCGGCGATGCGCGACAGCGCTTCCTTCGCCGCGGCGACGTTCGCCGTCGTCAGCGATACGGCTTGGTGGTAGCGCGACCGCGCCTCGAGTTCGGCCGGGCTCGCATCGGCGAGCACCTTGCCCTGCGCGATGATGATCGCGCGCGTGCAGACGGCATGCACTTCCTCGAGGATATGGGTCGACACGACGATGGTCTTGTCCTTCGCCATCGCGTTGATCAGCGAGCGCACTTCGTGCTTCTGGTTCGGATCCAGGCCGTCGGTCGGCTCGTCGAGGATCAGCACGGCCGGATCGTGGACGATCGCCTGGGCCAGGCCGACGCGGCGCTTGAAACCCTTCGACAGCGTCTCGATCGGCTGTTCGAGGACGGCATTCAGATGCAGCCGTTCGATGACGTCGTCGATGCGCTGCGTGCGGTGCGCACCGGCGAGGCCGCGCATGTCCGCGATGAATGCGAGAAATTCGCGCGGAGTCATTTCGCCGTAGCTGGGCGCGCCTTCAGGCAGATAGCCCAGCGCGCTCTTCGCCTTGAGCGGCGCATCGGCGACGTCGTGGCCACAGACGTTCACGCTGCCCGACGTCGGCGCGAGGAAGCCGGCGATCATCTTCATCGTGGTCGATTTGCCGGCGCCATTCGGGCCGAGGAAGCCGAGCACCTGCCCGGGTTCCACCTTGAAAGAGATATTGTCGACGGCGGTCAAATTGCCGTACCGCTTGCTCAGCTGCCGGGTTTCAATCATTTTTCATCACCAGTTCGCGAAACTCGAATTGCCGAAAGGTCCGCCGCAGTTGCGCGCGCCCGCGCAAAGTCGGGCACTGGCTGGCCTGGGCGACTGCGTTGTTTGGAGCAACCTCGGGACAACGCTGCAGAAATACAGCGGGCAGCGTGAAAAGTTCCCGGGATGCACGCGTGTGGAATCCGCGCCGGGCGCGGATTCCAGGAAATCGGTTCGGTTACTGCACCTGTACCGGCAAGTACACGTTGAACGACTGGGCGTCCTCGGCGACTCCGGGCGCGCTGGTCAGTTCGTCGTACGCGCGACCGGTGCCCTCGCCGCTCTCGTCGATCGCATAACCGTGCGTCTCCGCGTAGGCCTTGAGCATCAGCCGCGACAACGGCAGCTGCGCCGGCGACCCGGTGAAGCTTGTCACGAGGACCTTGCCGCCGTAACTCGTCGTCGCCTTGACCGGATCGGCCGCGCCGTCGTTGTGGTCGACCGGCAACGCGACGTCGAAATCGTAATTCTCGTCGCCCCAGTTGCTCGTGATCGTGATGCGCGGACCGGTGACATTCACCTTGTTCTTCTTGACGACCGCCTGGATCAGCGTGAGTGCCTTGTCGGTCGCGTCCGCGACTTCGTCGAGCGATCGCTTGGCGGTGGTCTCCACGTAGAGCAGCGGGCGTGCCTCGACTTCCTTCAGGTCGACCTGCGTGTCCTTGTAGTCGACGTTCGGGAAAGTAGCCAGCATGTCCTGCAGGCGCTGCAGGTGAATCTGGATCTGCGTCGCCGGATCGCCTTCCAGGTACATGCCCGAGTAGCGGCCCAGCAGGTCCCAACCGTAGTCGACGTCGTAGCCCATCGTGATCGTCACGGTCTTGCCGTTGGTCTTCGGCTTGATCTCGAGCGCAAAGCGCTTGTTCTCTCCGCGCCAGTTGTTGACGATCTCCCAGTTGACGCCCTGGTCCTGCTGCGCGTTGCTGATCGTGTAGCTGCCGCTTTCCAGCCGCGAGTCGCCGCTGACCCAGTTGACGCTCGCCCCGTTGCCCTGGTCCGGACCGACCAGATTCAGCTGCACGCGCGGATCGTACGATCGCAGCGCCGTCCAGGAAGGATAGGAATGAAATCCGTTGATGACGTCGAAGATCTGCCGCACCGGCGAACTGACTTCGGTGCTGCGCTCGATGTGGCGATGGTCCGGGAGGGAGACGCCGAACAGCACTCCCAGGACGAGCACGATGATTAGCGCAACGATTACCTCAAGCAGACGGATCATCCCTCAAATCTCCACAAGTCGGTCGGTTGCGGTCGACGCCGCTCGATGCGCCGCCGCAGCATTGTTGTATTGCCGCGCAACAACAGTGCAACCGTCGGATACGGCAGCACTGGGCGCGAGCCGCAAATGGTACTTGCTCTGGGCCGCGAAGGCTATAAGCCCCCTCCTGGGCCCGGCGAAACCTGAAGGCAAGGGCCTCCGGGGCGTCTCCGCGAGCAAGGCGGCATGCGTCGGCACGCTTTCCCTCCGGCATTGAGGGGCAAGCGCTGCGCCGGCGGGCCCAGGCGCGCGGAGCTTCCCGACCGATCAAACGATTCCGAGTTCGAATGCCTTGAGCACGGCACGCGTCCGGTCGCGCACGCCGAGTTTCGAAAGAATGTTCGAGACGTGATTCTTGACCGTCCCCTCGGCCACGCTGAGCGAGTTGGCGATTTCCTTGTTGCTGTAGCCGCCTGCCATCAGGCGCAGGATCTCGGTCTCGCGTTCGGTCAAGGGGTCCGGGCGATCCAGGCTCGTGAAATCGTTGTGCATGCGCTCGAGGCCGGACAGCAGCCGCTGCGTGACGACGGGCGCGACCAGCGAGCCGCCGGCTGCCACGGTCTTGACCGCATCGACGAGCTGGTCCAGTGATACGTCCTTGAGCAGATAGCCGCGCGCCCCGGCCTTGAGTCCGGCCAGGACGAGCTGGTCATCATCGAACGTCGTGAGGATGATCGTAGCCGGCAGCGAGTTGCGCGCGGCGAGCGCATTGAGGACGTCGAGACCGGACATTCCCGGCATGCGCATGTCGAGCAGGACGACGTCGGGCTTCACCGCCGGCACGATCTCGAGCGCCTGGTTGCCGTCGGCGGCCTCCGCGACGACGCGGATCTCGTCGGACAGTTCCAGCAGCGAGCGTATGCCTTGCCTGACCAGGGTCTGATCGTCGACCAGGCATACGGAAATCGTTCGCGGTGCAGTCATCTATTCGCCTCCAGCGGCAACCATGCGTCGAGCGCGAAACCCTGGTCGCGCGCAGTGACGATATCCAGACGCCCGCCTACCTGGGCCAGGCGCTCGCGCATGCCGGTCAGGCCGTTGCCATGGCGCACGGCATCGCCGGCGCCGCGCCCGTCATCGCGTGCGTGGATGGCAAGTTCGTTGGTCTCCGTGCGCTCGCAACGCAGCCACAGGTTACGCGCGCCGGCGTGGCGAACGGTATTCGTGATTATTTCCTGCGCGCAGCGCAACAGCACCTGCGCGCGCAGCGGATCGTCGACCGAGAACCGTGGCGGCAATTCGAGATGGATGTCGAGGCCGGGAACGCCCTCGACCAGCGTTCGCAGCGCGTCGGACAGATCAATGTTGTCGTTCTCGCGCAGCTGGCTGACGACCTCGCGCACGTCCGACAGCAGAAGCTTCGCGACCGACTGCGCCTGGCGCACATGCTCCTGCGCCGTGCCGCCGACCAGATGGCTTGCGACTTCGAGGTTCAGGCTCAACGCGGTCAGATGATGACCGATCAGGTCATGCAGGTCGCGCGAGATGCGCATGCGTTCGGCGATGCGGCTCGATTCGGTCAACAGCGTGCGCGTGGCGCGTAATTCGGAATTCAGCCGGCGCAGCTCGTCGCGCGAGTCGGCCTGCTGTTTCGCCACGAGCGACGTGACGTAAGTGAATGCCGAGAAGCCGAGGAACAGCGAGCACTGAACGAGCGCATCGAACAGGCCGTAGTCGAGCCACGCGACGAAGACTGGCGTCAGGGTATAGCTCTGCAGCACGACCCAGGCGATCCCCGGTATCAGCGGCAATGTCCAAGGCACCACGCCGGCGATCAGCAGCGTCAGTATTCCCGAGATGCCGCTGTGGCTGAACCAGCCGATCGCGAACGCGGCCAGGTTCATGACGATCAGCAAAGGGATGCGGCGCAGCCCGGGCCGATGCCGCCCGAGATCGTGCGTCGCGAACCAGTAGGCCAGCCCGAAAATTGCGTAGGCGACGAGCCAACCCATGTATTCGGGAGATCCCGTCAGGATGTCCGGCCCGCGCCATGTTGCGCTGAGCAGCGGCATGCCGGTGCAGGCATAGGTAAACAGGCCGGTGAAGCGCAGCAGCGAGACGTGGTTGAAAGGCGGGGCGAGCATGCGCCCATCATAGAGCCCGGCGCGGCTACTGCAACCTGCCCTAAGTCACCACCGGTAGGACGGCGTCGGTCTCCGCTTCCGCCCCCGGTTCCGGCCCCGCGCCGGCGCACAAGACTTTAACGAAAATGCCATTTCCGCGACATGGCACCGCCCGACGGCCCGTGCGATAATTTCTCGTGGTGAAGCGCGTCGCGCAAAATCCCGAATCTTGAGCCCGAATTTTGAGAGGTACGCATGGCAATCGCCATCCGCGATGTGCGCGAAAACGAGCTCGATTCGGTACTTGCGCTCAACAACGCCGCGGGCAACACGATTCTTCCGCTCGATGCTGCGCGCGTTCGCCAGTTCTTCCAGGAAGCGGCGTATTTCCGCGTCGCAGAAGCCGACGGCCATCTGGCCGGCTTCCTGATCGGACTGCGCGAGGACGCCGCGTATGGCAGTCCGAATTTCCTGTGGTTTCGCGACCGCTATCCCGAATTCCTCTACATCGATCGCATCGTCGTGGCGCAGCGCTATCGCGGCATCGGTCTGGGGCGCGTGTTCTATGCCGATGTCATCAGCTATGCCGAAGTGCGCGTGCCGCTGCTCGCGTGCGAGGTGTTCCTCGAGCCGCGCGATGACGTCTCCGTGCTGTTCCACGGCACGTCCGGTTTCCAGGAGGTCGGGCAGCAGATGATGTCCGGCGTCAACCGCCGCGTGTCGCTGCTGGCGAAGGAACTCTGCAGTCACGCGTTCGTCCGCGCCACCTATCTCGCCAACGCGGGTCTCCCCTGCCAGCCGTGGCTTGCCGAGCGGCCGCGTGCGGCCACGCCTCCGCAAACGCGCGCCGCCGGCGCACTCTGATTTCGCGAATTCGCGGGTGATCGATTCGACCCGTTGCGGCTCGCGCCATGGTTCCGCATGGGTCGGACTGATCGTCATCGACGCCAGGCATCCTCCTGTCGAAAGCCGTTCCACTCGAGATCATGCTGCTGCTCGCCGATATTGACGAACAGACGATCGCCGCGTTGCTCACGAACTACGGCCTGTCGCTGCAGCGTGTCGCCTGCGGCGCGGCAATTCCGGGCAGCTACTGGGGCGAGCCCGAGGCCGGCGTCATCGCTGAAACGGTCTACGCGCGCGCCGACACGCCGTTGCATTCGCTGCTCCACGAAGCGTGCCACCTGATCGTCGCCGCGCCCGATCGGCGTTCGCGCATCCATACGGACGCCTCGGATTGCCAGGCCGAGGAGGACGCGTGCTGCTATCTGCAAATCGTGCTCGGCGACGCCGTGCCCGGAGCCGGCCGCGCGCGCATCATGGCCGACATGGATGCCTGGGGTTACACGTTTCGTCTGGGTTCCGCACGCGCGTGGTTCGAGCGCGATGCCGAAGACGCGCGCGGCTGGCTGATCGCGCGTGGATTGTTGCCCGCTGTCCGGCGAGTCACTGGATAAATTCCGCGTCGCCGCGCTTCTTGCCTGTTTCCGCGAGACGCACTAGCCTTCGCCTATTCGAACCGCAAGGACGTCCTATGCAGCGCTGGCTGAAGCTTCCCGACGGTCGTTACGTCGATGCCAATCGAATCATGTATGTCGGCAAGGTCGAGACGTATCCGCGCCTCGATGACGAAGGCAACGATGCCGGCGTCGGTTATGCGGTCTACCTCGGCACCGATCTCCCGCGCGACCAGCAGATCTCGGTCACCGGAACGAAGGAAGAAATCCTGGCGTTGTTGAAAACAGTGCTCGGCGTCACGAGTGCCTGAGCGCAGCGTTCGCTCCCGGATCGCAGACGCTCAACCTTCGTTCTGAAGTTCGCGTTCGATACTGCCGGCCGGAGGAGCTCGCTTGGCAACGGCGCGATACCAGCGCCACGCGATCAGTCCACCGGCGAACAGGCAAGCGGATGCGACGGCCAAATGCAGCGCGCTGTCGGCGAGCCACGGCGCCAAGAGTCCCGCAAGCAGCGCGTTGAAGGCCAGCGTGATGAATCCCTGGACCGACGACGCTGCGCCGCGGTGGCGCGGAAACAGGTCGAGCACGAACAGGTTCAGCGTCGGCGATATCAGGTTCACACCGATCGCCGCGAATGCGAGCGGCAGCACGGCCCACGGTACGCGCGACGGGATCACGAGCCACGCGACGAGCATCCCGACAACGGCGGCACCGGACATGATCGCGTAGCCGGCACCCATCAACTTGCGCGCGCTGACGCGCCCGGCCAGGCGTCCGGCGAGCATCGCGCCGAGCACGAGGCCGCTGATCGCGGGAACGAACAGCCAATAGAATTGATCCGGCTGCAGCTGCAGCACGCCGAGGACGAACGCCGGCGCCGCGGCGATGTAGACGAACAGGCCGCCGAAATTGCACGTGATACCGAGCGCGAGCGGCAGGAACTGCGGCGACGAAATGATCTCCCGGTAGCTCGAAAACAGCGACCGCGGCGACAGCGAGACGCGCCGCTCCGGCGGATGCGTTTCCGGCAGCACGAAAAAGCAAAGCCCGAACAGCGCCGCGGCGAACGCGCCAAGCGCCCAGAACAGCAGATGCCAGCCGCCCCAGCCGACGATCCATGCGCCGACGACCGGCGCAAGCGCCGGGGCGAGGCCGAAGATCATGCTGATCATCGACATGAGTTTCTGCGCGGCAGGCCCTTCAAAACAATCGCGGATCAGCGCGCGACCCACGATCAGCCCTACGCCCGCGCTCGTTCCCTGCAGCGCACGGAACGCCAGCAACGCCGACATCGACTGCGCGAGCGCACAACCGATCGATGCGACCAGGAATACGGCGACGCCACCGAGGATGACGACGCGGCGGCCGTAGGCATCGGAAAGCGCGCCGATCAGCAGGGACATCGCGGCGTACGCCATCAGGTAGACGCTGATCGTCTGCTGCATGGCCAGCGGATTTGCGGCGAACTGGTCGGCAATGACCGGAAACGCCGGGAAAATCGCGTCGATGCAGAATGGCCCGAACATGGCCAGCGCGGCCAGCAGGCACGCCAGCGCATTGCGGCTTGGAACAGCGATCGGCATGGCAGGGCAATCAGGGCTGCGGCTGTGTCGCCGCTCACCACGATGATACGCGCGAACCGCACCGGTTCGACAGCGAAGTTGTCACAATTCCTCGCCACGATCGCCGTCTCGCACGTAAAGTTGCCTCAGCTCGGCAGTAGGAACGAATAGTTCCCAGATCGACTTTCGTCGCGTGGTCGTTTCGGCGCCGCAGCTCATGCGACAATCGGTCACACGTTCAGATCGCGACCGCCCGCACATGTCCGACGGCCCCGCAACGGAAATCCGCGATGGCGAGCTCCTGGCCGCCGTCGATCTGGGCTCCAACAGCTTCCATCTCGTCGTGGCGCGCTACGAACTCGGCGAATTGCGCGTGATCGACCGTTTGCGCGACAGCGTGCGCCTCGCGGCCGGCCTGCGCGCGGACGGCAGCCTCGACGAGGCGCGCCGCGACAAGGCACTGGCATGCCTCGAGCGCTTCGGCCAACGCCTGCGCGTCCTTCCACATGAGCGCGTGCGCGCCGTCGCGACGAACTCGGTGCGCCGGCTGAGTTCGCCCGGAGCTTTTCTCGGCCCGGCCGAGCAGGCGCTCGGCCATCCGATCGAAATCGTGTCCGGTCGCGAGGAAGCGCGCCTGATCTATCTCGGCGTCGCTCACGGGGTGCCCGACTCTCCGCAGCGGCGGCTCGTCATCGACATCGGCGGCGGCAGCACCGAGTTCATCATCGGCCAGCATTTCG
>Ga0207689_10005849_pt1 | contig 10900 bp, 10 predicted proteins | sample KBSMisM52_FD_184312 | JGI IMG/M metagenome (GOLD analysis project Ga0207689, IMG submission 184312) | Miscanthus rhizosphere microbial communities from Kellogg Biological Station, Michigan, USA - KBS Miscanthus M5-2 (SPAdes) (version 2) | ecosystem: Host-associated > Plants > Roots >... | reverse complement strand
CCTGCCGCGAGTCCACCGGCTGGATCTACAAGATGTCGCACCGGATCGTGGACGGCAAGGGCCGGAAGGAGGACCTCGACACCATCCTGGACGTGGCCAAGCGCGGGGCCGGCACCACGATCTGCGCCTTCTACGACGGCGCGGTCGGCCCCTACGTCAGCTACATCGAGAAGTTCCGCGATGAGTTCGAGGCCCTGATCCCCCGTGACGCCTGAGCCCGATGCCTAAACTGACGATCGACGGTAAGGAAGTCGAGGTCGCCCCCGGCACCAACCTCATCGAGGCGGCCCGCCAGGTCGGCTCGGAGGTCCCGCACTACTGCTATCACCCCGGCCTCAGCATCGCGGGGCAGTGCCGGCTCTGCATGGTGGACATCGAGAAGAACCCGCGTCCCCAGATCGGCTGCAACACCCAGGCCGCTGACGGGATGGTCGTCCACACGCGGACCGAGCGCGTGCTCGAGACCCGCAAGTCGATCATGGAGTTCCACCTCGTCAATCATCCGCTGGACTGCCCGGTGTGCGACCAGGCGGGCGAGTGCTGGCTGCAGATCTACTACATGCGGCACGGCCTCTACGACCCGCGCATGGTGGACGAGAAGGTCCACAAGCCCAAGGCGGTGCCGCTCGGCCCCCACGTGATCCTGGACGCGGAGCGCTGCATCCTGTGCTCGCGCTGCGTGCGCTTCTGCGACGAGGTGACCGGCACCGGCGAGCTCGGCATCTTCAACCGGGGCGATCACTCCGAGATCGGGCTCTTCCCGGGCAAGACGCTCGAGAACAAGTACTCGGGCAACGTGATCGACATCTGCCCGGTGGGCGCGCTGACCGACCGCGAGTTCCGCTTCCAGGTGCGGGTGTGGTACCTCGACACCGCCCGCTCGGTCTGCAACGGGTGCGCGCGGGGCTGCAACGTCGAGGTGCACCACAGCCGGCGGCGGCTGCACCACAACCAGGGGCGCCGCATCGCGCGCATCAAGCCGCGCCACAACCCCGACGTCAACCGCTGGTGGATCTGCGACGAGGGCCGCTACGGCTTCCGCTGGATCGACGACGACAGCCGCCTCCTCACGCCGGTCCGGCGCGCGGGCGGCCAGGACGTCCAGCTCGGCTGGGACGAGGCGGTGGCCGATCTGGCGGGCGCGCTCCGCCGCTACCGGCCCGAGGAGATCGGGATCCTCGCGTCGCCCCGGATGTCCAACGAGGACCTGTTCGCGCTCCAGCGGATCGCCGGGCAGCTCGGAATCCGGGCGGTGGACCACCGGGTGCCGCCGCGGGTGGCCGGCGAGGACGACGAGCTGCTGATCCGCGCCGACAAGAATCCCAACCGCCGCGGGGCCGAGCTGATCGGCCTGACCCAGGGGGAGACCGCGGCGATCCTCGACGGGGCGCGGCAGCGGCGGATCAAGCTGCTGTGGATCTTCCAGCACGATCTCCTCGACTCCGGCTTGCCGGTGGCCGACGTGACCGCGGCCCTCGCCGGGCCCGAGATGGTGGTGTTCCAGGGGCCGAGTGCGAACGGCACCAGCGCGGGTGCGCACCTCGTGCTGCCGAGCGCGGCCTACGTCGAGCGCGAGGGCACCTTCACCAACTTCCAGGGGCGAGTGCAGCGCTTCCGCACGGTGGTGGAGCCGCTCGGGGACGCGGTGGCGGACTGGGACATCCTCGGCCGGCTCGGCCGGGCCCTCGGCGCGGGGGATCCCGCGCTGGCCGCGACCCGCGCCGAACAGGTCTTCACCGCGCTCGCGGGCCACGTGCCCGCCTTCGCGGGCATGACCTACCGGGCGATCGGCGACGGCGGCCTGGCGGCGAAGGCATGAGCGGGCTGGCGCTCGATCTCCTGCTCCAGGCCATTCCGGTCGGCTTCGTCATGTTCGTGGTGCTGAACTTCGGCGGGCTCCTGACTTGGGTCGAGCGCAAGCAGTCCGCGATCATGCAGGATCGGATCGGGGCCAACCGCGCATTCATCCCCGTCCTCGGGTTCCGCATCCGCATCCTGGGCCTGCTCCACCCGCTGGCCGACGCGGTGAAGATGCTGACCAAGGAGGACTTCACCCCCGCGCGCGCGGACAAGCTGATGTTCAAGCTCGCCCCGTTCGTCTCGGTGTTCTTCGGCCTGGCCGCCTTCGCGACGATCCCGTTCGGCGACACCCTGCAGATCATGGGCCGCGAGATCCAGCTCCAGGCGGTGACCCTCAACGTGGGCATCCTCTACGTGCTCGGCATGATCTCGCTGGGCGTCTACGGGCTCATGATGGCGGGCTGGGCCTCCGCCAACAACTACGCGCTCCTCGGCGGGCAGCGGGCGGCCGCCCTCATGATCTCCGCGGAGGTCGCGATCGGCGCGTCGATCATGGGCGTGGTCATGGTGTACGGGTCGCTCAACATGCAGGACATCGCGCGCGGGCAGGGTCTGCCGCTGCTGCCCCAGTTCCTCGGCGGCTGGGTCCCCGCGTGGGGGATCCTGACCCAGCCCGCCGCCTTCATCCTGTTCCTGACCGCGGGCATCGCCTCCACCAAGCGGATTCCCTTCGACACCCCGGAGGGGGAGTCGGAGATCATCGGCTACTTCGTGGAGTACAGCGGGATGAAGTTCGGCATGTTCGCGATGGCCGACTTCCTGGAGACGGTGGTGATCGCGGGCATGACCACCGCCCTGTTCCTGGGCGGCTGGCAGGTCCCGTACCTGCAGGCCTCCGGCTTCGTGTTCCCCTGGGGCGGGACGGTGGCGCTGCCGCACCTCGCGGTGGTGGGGATGCAGGTGGGCGCCTTCCTCACCAAGGTCGTGGTCATGATCTGGCTCCTCATGCTGATCCGGTGGACGCTGCCTCGCTTCCGCTACGATCAGGCGATGCGGCTCGGTTGGCTCGCCCTCTTCCCGCTGTCGATCCTCAACATCCTCGTCACCGGCCTCGTGCTGCTGGCGGTGGGGAAGCCCTGAGCCATGGCCTACCAGACGACGAACACCCCCGCCGATCCCAGGCACTCGAGCCGCCTCGGCCTCCGGCAGCGCTTCTACGTGATCGAGGTGCTGGTGGGGCTGGCCCTGACCGCCAAGCACTTCTTCGCGAACATGGGACGTCACACCCTGCACGTGGTCTTCCGGGTCAAGAGCTCACGCGGGGCGGTCACCATCCAGTACCCCGACGAGCGGCGGCCCTATTCCCCGCGCCTGCGCAGCCTGCACCGGCTGGTGCGCCGGGAGGACGGCTCCCCGCGCTGCGTGGCGTGCATGATGTGCGAGACGGTGTGCCCGGCCCACTGCATCTACATCGTGGCCACCGAGCATCCCAACCCCGAGATCGAGAAGGTGCCCGAGCGGTTCGACATCGACCTGGGCAAGTGCGTGTTCTGCGGCTACTGCGTGGAGGCGTGTCCCGAGGATGCGATTCGCATGGACACCGGCATCCTCGAGTTCTCGGCCTACGACCGGCAGAGCATGGTCTACACCAAGGACACGCTCCTCGCCCTCGATCCGGCGGGCCCCAACGGGGTCCCGACCTCCCCGGTGCCGATCGCGCCCTCCCGGAGGCCGCGGTGAGCCTCTTCACCTTCGCGGTCCTGGCCCTGCTCGCGGTCGGCTCCGCGGCGGGCATGCTCCTGCGGCGGAACCCGATCCACGGGGCGCTCTTCCTCGCGATCAACCTGAGCACGGTGGCCGCGCTGTTCCTGACCATGCGCGCGGAGTTCCTGGCCGCGGTGCAGATCATCATCTACGCGGGGGCCATCGCGGTGCTCTTCGTCTTCGCGATCATGGTGCTGATCCCGGGCAAGGAGGAGACGGGACCCGATCCGCTGCACCGGCAGCGCTGGCTCGCGGTGCCGGTGGCCGCGGTGTTCCTGATCCTGGTCGCGCTCGTGCTTCGCTCGACGGTGCTCGCGGGCCCGCCCAAGCCGAACCTGCCCGGCGGGACGGACGCGGTCGGGCGCGTGCTCTTCACCGATTACCTGTTCCCGTTCGAGGTCACCTCGGTGCTGCTGCTCGTCGCCATCGTGGGAGTCATGGCGCTGACCAAGCGCAGGGCGTAGGATGGTTCCCGAGTCCTACTACGTCGCGCTGTCCGCGGTCCTGTTCACCATGGGTGTGCTCGGGGTGCTGATCCGGCGCAACCCGCTCGTGATCTTCATGTCGATCGAGCTCATGCTGAACGCGGCGAACCTGGCCCTGGTGGCCTTCGGGCAGCGGCACGGGACCACCGACGGCCAGGCCCTGGTCTTCTTCGTGCTGTGCGTGGCCGCCGCCGAGGTCGCGGTGGGTCTCGCGATCATCGTGACGATCTTCCGGCTCCGCCGCCGCCTCTCGGTGGACGAGCTGAGCACGCTGCGAGGGTAGAGCAGGCGCAGTGGCGGGGCGAGGTGCAGCCGAAGGCGAGCCGAGCGAATATAAGAAGAGAAGCTTACGGTAGCAGCGGGAACGGGAAAACCCAGGAGGAACCGATGGCGCAGACCAAGACCGCGGTGGTCCAGACCCGGCTCGACGCGGAGCTGGCGCGGCGGCTGTTGACGCAGATGGCGCTCATCCGGCGCTTCGAGGAGAAGGCGGCCGAGATGTACGCCCTGGGCAAGATCGGGGGCTTCCTCCATCTCTATATCGGGCAGGAAGCGGTCGCGGTGGGCGCCACCTCGACGGTGCGGGTGGACGACTACGCGGTCTCGTCCTATCGCGAGCACGGCCACTGCCTGGCCAAGGGGTCCGACCCGCGCCGGATCATGGCCGAGCTGTTCGGCCGGATGGACGGCTTGAGCAAGGGCAAGGGCGGCTCGATGCACCTCTTCGACAAGAGCGTCAACTTCCTGGGCGGCCACGGCATCGTGGGCGCGCACCTGCCGCTCGCCGCGGGGGCGGGCTTCGCGATCAAGTACCAGGGCGGCGACCAGGTCGTGCTGTGCTACTTCGGCGACGGGGCGGTGCCGGAGGGCGAGTTCCACGAGTCCATGAACCTGGCCGCGCTGTGGAAGCTGCCGGTGATCTTCATCTGCGAGAACAACCGCTACGCGATGGGCACCGCGATCCACCGCGCGCTCGCCCAGACCGACATCTGGCGCTTCGCGGAGACCTACGGCATCCCCGGCGAGGCGGTGGACGGCATGGACGTGCTCGCGGTGCGCGACGTGGTCGCGCGCGCGGTCGAGCGGGCGCGCCGGGACAAGACGCCCACCCTCATCGAGGCCCGCACCTACCGGTTCCGCGGCCACTCCATGCGCGATCCGGCCGGCTCGGTCTACCGGACCAAGGAGGAGGTCGAGCGCGAGAAGCTGCGCGACCCCATCGTGCTCTTCAGCGACCGGTGCCTGAAGGAGGGCGTGCTCAGCGAGGCCGACGTCCGGAACATCGAGAAGGCGGTGAACGATCTCGCGGACGAGGCGGTGGCCTTCGCGGAAGCTTCGCCCGAGCCGCCCCCGTCGGAGCTGTTCACCGACGTGTACAAGGACTGACCGATGGCGGTGATGACCTACCGGGAGGCGCTCAACCTGGCCCTCCGCGAGGAGATGCGGCGGGACCCGCGGGTCTTCGTGATGGGCGAGGAGGTCGGCCTCTACGACGGCGCCTACAAGGTCACCCAGGGGCTGCTCAAGGAGTTCGGCGACAAGCGAATCATCGACACTCCGATCTGCGAATCGGGCTTCACCGGGGTGGGGGTCGGCTCCGCGATGCTGGGGCTCCGGCCGGTGGTCGAGATGATGACGTTCAACTTCTCGATCCTCGCGCTCGACCAGATCGTCAACTCGGCGGCCAAGATGTGCTACATGTCGGGCGGCCAGTACAACATTCCCCTCGTGATCCGCGGGCCGGGAGGGCCGGCCGCCCAGCTGGCGGCGCAGCACTCGCAGTCCATGGAAACGTACTTCTACCACGTGCCCGGGCTCAAGGTGGTGCGCCCCTCGACCCCGGCCGACGCGAAGGGGCTGCTGAAGTCGGCCATCCGCGACGACAATCCGGTGATCTTCATCGAGGCCGAGACGTTGTACGCGGTCAAGGGCGAGGTGCCGGAGGATCCGGAGTTCCTGATCCCCCTCGGCAAGGCGGTGATCCGCCGCGAGGGCACCGACGTCACGGTGGTGGCCTACATGGGCATGATGTATCGCGCCCTCGAGGTCGCGGAAGATCTGGCGAAGGACGGGATCTCGGTCGAGATCGTGGATCCGCGGACGCTCCGGCCGATGGACACCGAGACCATCATCGGCTCGGTCCGCAAGACCCATCGCGCGGTGGTGCTCGAGGCGGGGGCGGGCTTCGCGGGCATGGGCTCGGAGATCGCGGCCCAGATCACCGAGACCGCGTTCGACGAGCTCGACGCGCCGGTGCTGCGGGTCACCGGCGAGAACGCGCCGATGCCCTACGCGAAGAATCTGGAGCTGCTCAAGACGCCCTCCAAGGCCAAGATCGCGGCGGCGATCCGGCAGGTGTGCAACGCATGATCACCAAGGTGTTCATGCCCAAGCTGTCGGACGCCATGGAGACCGGCAAGGTCATCAAGTGGCTGAAGAAGGAAGGCGACCCGGTCAAGGGCGGCGACGTGATCGCGGAGATCGAGACCGACAAGGCCAACGTCGAGATCGAGGCCTTCGGCGCCGGGGTGCTGCGCAAGATCGTGGTGGAAGAGGGCGGGACGGTACCGGTGGGCGAGATGATCGGCGTGATCGCGGACCCGGCCGAGGACATCTCGAGCGTGGCCGCGGCGCCGGCCAAGCCCGCGGCTCCCGCGTCCGCGCCGCCCGCCCCCGCGGCCAAGCCCGCGCCGGCCCCCGCCGTCGCGAAGCCCGCCGCGAGCGGGCCGCTACCCGCGATGGAGAGCTACCAGTCGGTGCCCGCCACCACCGAGGTGGTGCCGATGGTTCCCGCCGCCGCGGCGGCCCCGGCGTCGACGGACGGCCGGGTCAAGGCCTCGCCACTCGCCCGCAAGATCGCGGGCCAGGCCGGCGTGGACCTACGCCTGATCCACGGCACGGGACCCGGGGGCCGCATCATCCGCCGCGACGTGGAGGCCGCCCAGGCGGCGCCGCGCCCCGCCGCAGCGCCCGCGGCCGCGCCTCAGCCCGCGGGCGCCCCGCGGCCGACCGCAGTTCCCGCGCGGCCGCAGTTCGTGATCCCGCCCCGGCCGGAAGCCGAGTTCGAGGACGTGGCGATGTCGCCGATGCGCGCGGCCATCGCCAAGCGCATGCCGATGTCGAAGGCGCCCGTCCCGCACTTCTACGTCACCTCGGAGGTCGCGATGGACGAGGCCTGGGCGCTGCGCGAGCGGCTGAACGCCCTCGACGGCCAGCCCAAGATCTCGGTCACCGACATGGTCATCAAGGCGGTGGCGCTGGCCCTGCTCAAGAACCCGGGGGTCAACGCGCAGCTGAACGGCCAGGCCATCCGCGTGCACCACCGCGCCCACATTGGCATCGCGGTGGCGCTCGACCAGGGCCTCATCACCCCCGTCCTGCGCGACTGCGACGCCAAGCCGCTGGCCCGCATCGCGGTCGAGTCGCGGGACCTCGCCGAGCGCGCGCGTGGGGGTAAGCTCAGAGCGCAAGAAATGTCAGGGGCCACCTTCTCGATCTCGAACCTCGGGATGTACGACGTCGAGGAATTCTCCGCCATCATCAACCCGCCGGAGGGCGCGATCCTCGCGGTGGGCTCGGTGCTGCAGAAGCCGGTGGTGGAGGACGGCGAGCTCCGGGTAGGGCGGCGCATGAAGATGACGATCTCGTGCGATCACCGGGTGATGGACGGCGCGATGGGCGCGCGGTTCCTCCAGGACGTGAAGCGGCTGCTCGAAGAGCCCCTGCGGCTCCTGGTCTAACCCGATGGCGGCGCAGGCCTTCGACGTCGTGGTGGTGGGCACCGGTCCCGGCGGTTACGTGGCGGCCATCCGCTGCGCCCAGCTCGGGCTCTCGGTCGCGACCGTCGAGGACGACCGGCCGGGCGGCGTCTGCCTCAACTGGGGCTGCATCCCGACCAAGGCGCTCCTCCGGAACGCGGAGGTCGTCGGGCTCTTCAACCGGGCGAAGGAGTTCGGCATCACGGTCGGCGAGTGGAAGGCCGACTATGCCCAGGCGGTGCAGCGCTCGCGCAAGGTGGCCGACCGCATGGCCAAAGGCGTCGAGTTCCTCTTCCGCAAGAACAAGATCACCCTGTTCCTCGGTCGCGGCACGCTCAAGAGCGGGCGGGTGGTGGAGGTGACGGGCAAGGACGGCGCGACCACTCTCGAGGCCAGGCGGGCGGTCATCCTGGCCACCGGGTCCGAGCCCAGGTCGCTCCCCGGCGTGACCATCGACGAGAAGCGGATCGTCTCCTCCACCGGCGCGGTCACCAACGAGGGCCGGCCCGGCTCGCTGATCGTCATCGGCGCGGGGGCGGTGGGCATCGAGTTCGCCGACGTCTACGCGGCGTACGGCGCCGCGGTGACGGTGCTGGAAGCCCTCCCGCGCGTGCTGCCGATCGAGGACGAGGACTCGTCCACCCAGATCGCGCGCCTGTTCTCGCGGCGCGACATCACGATCCGCACCGGGGTGAAGGTCAAGGGGGTGGCGTCGGCCGGTTCGGGCGTCTCGGTGGAGGTGGAGGCCGAGGGCAAGACCGAGACGCTGAAGGCGGACCAGGTGCTGATGGCGGTCGGGCGCGCGGCGCGCACCCATGGGCTCGGGCTCGAGACGCTCGGGGTAGCCACCGAGCGCGGCTTCGTGACGGTGTCGGCGACCATGGAGACCTCGGTGAAGGGGATCTACGCGATCGGAGACATGGCGGGCCACCAGCTGCTCGCCCACAAGGCGATGGCCGAGGGCGTCGTGGCCGCGGAGGCGATCGCGGGCCAGTCCCCGCGGCCGGTGGACTACGGCAACGTGCCGTCCTGCACCTACTGCCATCCGCAAGTTGCGTCCATCGGGCTCACCGAGGCGGCGGCCCGCGCGGGCGGCCGCGAGCTCGCGGTGGGCAAGTTCCCGTTCACGGCCAGCGGCAAGGCGGTCGCGCAGGGGGAGACCGAGGGCTTCGTCAAGGTGGTGGCGGACAAGCCCACCGGCGAGATCCTCGGCGTGCACATCGTCGGGCCCGAGGCCACCGAGCTGATCCACGAGTTCGCGGTGGGCCGGACGCTGGAGGCCACCCTGGACGAGTTCGTCCACACCATGCACGCGCATCCCACCCTGTCCGAGGCCGCGTTCGAGGCCGTCCTCGCCGCGCTCGGCCACCCGATCCACATCTAGTGATCCCCCTCTCCCCAGAGGGAGAGGGCAGGGTGAGGGGCCCGCCGACATGGACTTCAAGCTCACCGCCGAGCAGGAAACCCTCAAGGCGCGCGCCCGCACGCTGGCCGACACTGTGTTCCGGGACCGCGCCGCCCGCTGGGACGCGGCCGAGGAGTACCCGTGGGACAACGTGAAAGATCTGGTGCAGGCCGGCTTCATGGGCCTGACGATTCCCAGGCCGTACGGCGGGCCGGGCGGATCGATCCTGGACGTCCTGCTGGTGGTCGAGGAGATCGCGCGCGCGTGCGGGGTCACCGCGCGCATCGTGGTCGAGGGCAGCCTGGGCGTGGTCGGCGCGCTCACCGCCTACGGCAGCGAGGCGCAGAAGCGGCGCTACTTCCCGTGGGTGCTCGAGGGCGACAAGCCCGCGATCGCGATCACCGAGCCCGAGGCGGGCTCCGCGGCCACCGATCTGGTGACCCGCGCCGACGAGGCGCCGGAGGGCTACGCGCTCCATGGGGAGAAGCGCTGGATCACCGGCGCGGGGACGTCGCGGCTGCACCTCGTCTACTGCCGGATGGGCGGGAAGGCGGGAGCGGGAGGCATCGGCGGCATCTTCGTCGAGCGCGACACGCCGGGGCTCCGCGTCGGCGAGCGCGATCACACCATGGGACTGCGCGGGATCCCGGAGGGACGGCTGCACTTCGACGGCTGCCGCGTGCCGCGAGAGCACGTCCTCGTTGGCCCGCCCGACGGTTTCAAGAAGCTGATGGAGGCCTACAACGGTCAGCGCCTCGGCGCCGCCACGGTGGCACTCGGCCTCGCGCAGGGCGCGTACGAGCTGGCGCTGGCCTACGCGGGCACCCGGCGGCAGTTCGGGCGCGCCATCGGCGAGTTCCAGGGCATCCGCTGGAAGCTCGCGGACATGGCGATCAAGCTCGACGCGGCGCGCCTGCTCATCCATCGCGCCGCGGCCAACGCGGGGACCGGCTTCCCGGATGCGCTCGAGGCGGCGAAGGCCAAGACCTTCGCGGCCGAGATCGCGCAGGAGGTGACCGGCCAGGCGCTCCAGATCCACGGCGCGGCCGGCTACGGCCGCGGGCTCCCGCTCGAGCGTATGGCGCGCGACGCCCGCATGTTCGCCATCGGTGGCGGGACGGTCGAGATGATGCGCAACCTCATCGCCGACCGCCTGCTCCCGACGAAGGCCGACTTCCGCCGCTGATCCGGGCCGCTTCGAGCGCGGGCTTCGCCCAGGGAGGAGTGCGCCGTCAGGCGCGCGACGACCGTCGGAAGGGGGGCACAGCCCCCCTCCGCGCTAGTGGCCGCCGTGGAAGAAGGGGAGCTGGAATACCATGAAGTAGCCGTTGGCGGCGAGGACGGCGCCGGCCACCGCCAGGACCAGGCTGAAGGAGAAGATCAGGCGCGACCGGCCGAGGATGGACACCGAGGACATCACGATCGCGATCTGGAGCAGCGCCTCCGCGACCAGGAAGTACGGATCCCGAGTCTGGAAGCCGTCGCGTACCGCCTCCAGCTTCTTGGCGTCCTTCTCGATGTCCTTCTTCTCGGCGTTGTAGCGCTTCTCTTCCTCGTCGAGCTTCTTCAGCAGCGCCTCGTGCTTCTCGCGCGCGGCGGCGGGGGCGCGGTCGGCGAGGTCCGCCTCGAGCCGCTTCTTCTGCGCGCGATAGAGGTGCTCGCGAATGACCTTGGCCTGGTAGAAGGCC
>Ga0207689_10005847_pt1 | contig 10903 bp, 9 predicted proteins | sample KBSMisM52_FD_184312 | JGI IMG/M metagenome (GOLD analysis project Ga0207689, IMG submission 184312) | Miscanthus rhizosphere microbial communities from Kellogg Biological Station, Michigan, USA - KBS Miscanthus M5-2 (SPAdes) (version 2) | ecosystem: Host-associated > Plants > Roots > Rhizosphere... | reverse complement strand
TCCGGCGGCAAGTGGCTGACCCAGCTGCTCATGAGGTCGAGGATGGCGCCGCCGGCGGGAAGATGCTCGCGATAGAGCCGGGTCACCGCGGCGATGGCGCCGTCGTCGATGTGGGTGACGAAGCGCGGCGTGGCGTAGAACGCCGGGTCCGGTGTCTCGTCCAGTCGGCGGAAGGCGTCCGGGGGGAGCAGAGGGTCCCGCGAGCCCGCGACCTGTCCCGTCAAGCGCCCGCGGCCAGTCTCCGGGTCACAGGACGTGAATGAACGGCCGGCCGGTGAGCGTGCCGGCCGTCCAGAGACCGGACTCGATGAGGGGCTCCAGCGCCTTCGCGGCATCGGGCGAATTCATGAGGGCCAGCGTCCGCCCGCCGGGGAAGAATCCGCCGAAGGCCATGCGGCCGGCACCGCGAGCCTCGATCAGGGCGAAGGAGGCCATCTCGACGTCGGGGGCCAGCCCCTCCACGAGCGTGACCAGGCGGGTGCCGTCGGTCATCACCTCGACCTGCCGCCAGGGCTCGAGGAACTGGCTGAACGCCTCCGGCTTGTAGCCGGTCCAGACCCCGCCCTTCCAGTAGGGATCCTCCTCCACCAGCCGCACCACCGTCTCGAGATCCGGCGCGCGATAGAAGAGATCCGCGGTCTTGCCGTCGGGCGCGGGGCCGCCGCCCACCACGAAGCCCTGGGCGCGCAGCCCCGCGATGCGCTCGAGGTGAGCCGGGCGATGCGCGCCGCGCCGCGTGGCATAGTCCTCCGCGGCGGTGATGCCGACATGGCAATAGATCATGGCCGACATCTTACTCCAACTGCTTTGACCTATACTGGCGCGCGATGCCCCGGTTCCTCTCGGGTCGGGTCGGCCGCGCCCTCCTCCTCGGCCTCGCCGTCAGCCTCGGCGTCAGCGCGCTCTCGCGCGTGGGCGCGCTCGCGGGGTGGGAGACGCGCGCGGTGGATACGTTCCTCGCGCTGCGCGATCGCGGCACGGCGCCGGACCTGGTCATCGTCCCCATCGACGACGCGGCGTTTCGCGAGCTGGGCGAGCGCCAGCCGCTGTCGCGCCGGTACCTGGCCGACCTCACCGGCCTGCTCGTGTCGAGCGGCGCGCGCGTGGTCGCCTTCGACGTCCAGTTCCGCGCGCCCACCACGGCCCAGGAGGACGCGGCCCTGCTCGCGGTGGCCTGGCGCGCCGCCTCCCCCGGCGCCACCCGGCTCGTCTGGGCGACGGTGGCGGAGCCGCGGCCCGGCGGGGTGCCGACGCGCTACGAGATGGGCCCGCTGTTCTCGCCCGCGCTGGGCGGGCTCGTGGGCTTCGCGAACGCTCCCGTGGGCCCGGATGGCGTCATTCGCCGGCTCGACGCGGTGCTTCCCGCCGAGCGCGGCTGGCTGCCCTCGCTCGCGCTGGCCGTGCTCGCCGCGCACGCCGGTCTCTCACCGGCGGGCCTCGCGGATGCGCTGAAGGACGATCGGCCGCTCGACCTCCCCGTGCGCTCGCCGGGGCGGCCCATCGAGGGCACGGCGCCGGTGCGCCCCAGCGCGCTGGGAGCGGCCGCGTGGCGCATCGACTTCGTGGGCGGAGCCGGCGCGGTGACGGCCATTCCCGCTGGGCCGCTGGTGGCGCTGGCCCGCGGCGGCGTGAAGCCGGACACGGACAATCCCTTCCGCGGCAAGATCGTGCTCGTGGGCGCCACCTTTCCGGAGAGCCGCGATCACTACCCCACGCCGGTCGGCCTCATGGCCGGCGTCGAGATCCACGCCAATATCCTCGAGACGCTCCTGTCGCGGCGGACCTTGCTGCCGCCGCCGATGGGCCTCAATCTCGCCGTTCTCGCCGGCGCCTGTCTGGCCGTCGCGCTGCTGTCCGCCTGGCTCCGGCCCCTGTGGGTGGCGGTGGCCAGCGCGGCGCTCATCGCGCTGTTCGCCGCCGTCTCCTACGAGGCGTACGCGCGCGGCGGCTACTGGCTCGATTTCGTGGCCCCGGTGACGGGGATGCTCGCCTACATGCAGGGCGCGCGCATCCTGGAGCGGCGGCGGCTCCGCCGTACCTTCGGCGAGTTCGTGAGCCCGGAGGTCGTGGCGCAGGTGGCGCGCGACGGCGCCGCGCTGGGCGGCGAGCTGCGGATGGTGTCGGTGCTGATGTCGGATGTGCGCGGCTTCACCGCCATGGCGGAGCGTCTGCCGCCGGCCGAGGTGTCCGAGACCATGAACGAGTACTTCACCGCCATGGTGGACGTGATCCTCACGCGCCGGGGCATGGTTCAGGACTTCATCGGCGACGGTATCCTCGCCGTGTTCGGCGCCCCCGTGGACGACGCGGAGCATCCGATGCAGGCGGTCCGCGCTGCCCTGGAGATGCAGGCGGCCCTCGAGCGGCTCAACGCGCGCTGGAAGGCGGCCGGCCGCAGCCCGCTGGCCATCGGCGCCGCGGTGCACACCGGGCCGGCCTTCGCCGGCTACCTCGGGTCGCCGCGGAAGAAGAAGTATGGGGTCCTGGGCGACACCGTCAACACCACCTCGCGGATCGAGGGACTGAACCGCGAGCTGGGCACCACCATCCTGCTCTCGGCCGCCACCCACACGGCGGTGGGCGCGCGCGTCACGGTGCGATCGCGCGGCGCGGTGCCCGTCAAGGGCAAGGCCGAGCCGGTGGAGGTCTACGAGGTGGTGGGCCTGGCGGGCGAGCCGGAGGTCAGGGAGGCGACCGGCCGCTTGCCGGAGTGAGCGCGCGGCCGCTCCGGCGCGCCGCCCCTCGCGCCGCTCAGATCCAGCCGCCCGCGAACGGCACCACCTGGCCCACGAAGAAATCGGAGTCCTCGCTGGCGAGATAGACGGCGAGGCGGGCGGACTCCTCGCCGCGCGCGAGGCGCCCGGCGGGAATATTGCGGACCATGCGCGCCAGCGCCTTGTCGTCGGCCACCAGCTCGGGCGGGAAATAGGTGGGGTTCTCCACGTAGTTCTGCGCGATGGCGTTGACCTGGATGCCGTCGCGGGCCACCTCGCGCCCCACCGCCCGGGTGAGCCCGTTCGCGCCCGCGCGCGCCGCGGAATAGGCGGCGTAGCGGGCGAGCCCCGGCACCCCGGCGGCGGAGGTGACGTTGATGATCTTCCCGCGGCCGGCGGGCCGCATCACGCGCAGGGCGGCGCGAAGGCAGTAGAACGGCTCGTCGAGGAGGCGCGCCATCATCTCCCGCCACACCGCGTCCGAGACGTCCTCGGTGGCGCTGCCGGTGGGCGGATGGGCATTGTTGTTCACGAGGACGTCCAGCCGGCCGAAGCGCGCCACCACCGCGGCCACCACGCGGTCCGCCTCGCCGGGCGCGGCCAGGTCGCCGTCCAGCGCCAGCGCGGTGCGCCCCAGACGCTCGGCGAGCGTCGCCATCGCGGCCGCGGCGGCGGGCTCGCGATCGTGCAGCGCCAGGGTGGCGCCCTCGCGGGCGAACTCCTCGGTGATCGCGGGGCCCATGTAGTGGTGGACATTGGTGACCAGGGCGACCTTGCCGGTGAGCTTCATGCGGGTCATATGATACCGTGGAAGGGCGGCACCGGAGGACACGCCCATCTCCAGGCAGGACCTGCTCGAATCCTTCACCGCGCGTTACCAGTTCCCGCTGGATGATTTTCAGGTCCGCGCGATCCGGGCCGTGCTGGACGGCAAGTCGGTGATCGTCTCCGCGCCCACCGGGGCGGGGAAGACCCTGGTGGCGGAGTTCGCCATCCACCGCGCGCTCGCGCACGGGCGGCGCCTCGCCTACACCACGCCGCTCAAGGCGCTGTCCAACCAGAAGTTCGCCGACTTCGGGCGCCAGTTCGGCGCCGATCAGGTCGGTATTCTCACCGGCGACGTGAAGGTCAATGCGCACGCGCCCATCCTGGTGATGACCACCGAGATCCTGCGCAACATGTTCTATACCGGGGGGCTGCCGGGGCTCGAGACGGTGGTGCTCGACGAGTGCCACTACATGGGCGACGAGGGGCGCGGGACGGTGTGGGAGGAGATCATCGTCAACGCGCCCAAGGACGCGGGCCTGGTGGCGCTCTCCGCCACCGTCGCCAATGTCGCGGAGATCGCCGACTGGATCGGCCTCGTCCACCGGCCCATCGAGGCCATCACCCACCCGCACCGACCGGTGCCGCTCCAGTACCTCGTGGCCGACCTCTCCGGCGAGCTGCACGGCTACGAGGGCGTGCGCGCGGGAACGGTGCACCTCATCGGCGACGAGCACGACCGCGGCGGCAATGACCGGGGGCGCTGGTACACGCGGCGCGTGGTGGATCCCACCGTGATGCTCGACGCGCTGGACGGGCGGGGCTGGCTGCCCGCCATCTACTTCATCTTCAGCCGCGCGGGCTGCGAGCGCGCCATGGAGACGGTGCTGGCGGAGGGCAAGCCGCTGCTCAGCCGGGCCCAGCGCGACCAGGTGGACGACGCCATCCGCGAGGCGGTGGCGGAGACGCCCACCATCGCGGAGTCGCCGCTGAACCAGACCATCTTCCAGGCGCTGGGCATGGGGGTGGGGATGCACCACGCGGGGATCCTGCCCAGCGTGAAGCGGCTCATCGAGCACCTCTTCGAGCGCGGGCTCTGCCGCGTCGTCTTCGCCACCGAGACCATGTCGCTGGGCATTCACATGCCGGCGAAGAGCGTGGTGCTGCAATCCCTCACCAAGCGGACGGATCGCGGCTTCCGCAGCCTCACCCACAACGAGCTGACCCAGATGGCGGGCCGGGCGGGCCGGCGCGGCATCGACCCCGAGGGCAAGTGCGTGATCGCGCTCGACGTGCGCGACGGGGTCGAGGACATCCGTCGCGTCGTCGACGGGACGCCGGAGCCGGTGGTGAGCCAGTTCAAGCTGGGCTATGGCTCGGTGGCGCTGCTCCTCGGCAGCGGCAATGACATGGCGGCCATCCGCCGCACGGTGGAATCCTCCTTCGGCCAGTACCAGAACCTCAAGCGGATCCGGGGCCTGGAAGCGGAGGTGGCGAGCCTCGAGACGGCGGTGGCGGACGCGCGCACCTTCCGCGCCCCCTGCGGCGACTTCGACCGCATCGGCCGCTATCGTCGCCTGCGCACCGAGGTGGAAGCGGCGCGCGCCGCCCTGGGCCGGGGCGGTCGCCGCGCCGCGCACACGGTGGCGGACGCGGAGCCGGGCCGCTTCGTCCTCGCCCGCCGTCGCGGCGGGCAGGCCCTGGGCCTGCTGTGCCGCGTGGACGCGCGCCGCCACAAGGTGATCGCCAGCGTGCTCTTGAGCCATGGCGAGGTCGTGCATCTCAAGGCCGGCCACGTGAAGCGGGTGTTCTGGGCCACGCCGCCCCTGCCCATCCCGCGCGACTGGGAGCACCGCACGCAGGCGCTCAAGGCGCAGCTGGCGCGGGTGACGGCGACGGAGCTGCTCGAGCGGGAGCGGGCGGAGGGGCCCGAGGGCGCGCTGGCCGCCATCGAGTGCCACCGCTGTCCCTGGAGCTCCCAGCCACGATGCGAGCACACGTGGAAGGGCCTGGAGAAGCTCGAATCCCGCCTCGCCATGAAGAGGGAGACGCTCGCCGCCATCCGTAATGCGTATTGGGGAGAGTTTCTCAGGGTCGTCGAGGTGCTCGAGCGGTTCGGGGCGGTGCAGGATGGTAAACTCCTCGCCAAGGGGCAGCTCATCGCCACCTTGCGACACGACAACGAGCTGCTGGTGGCGGAGATGGTGGATCGCGGCATCCTCGCCGACACCACGCTCGCCGAGGCGGCGGCCCTGTGCTCCTGTCTCATCGAGGAGTCGCGCTCCGGCGACAGCGCGATGGCGCGCCTCTTCCTTCGCAAGCGGCCCAAGCTCAAGCGGAAGCTGGGCGAGCTGGAGGGGGTGGCGCGCACGGTGTACGAGGCGCAGCGGTTGCGCCAGCTTCCGATGGGCGTGTCGGTTTCCACCGGCTTCATGCCGGCCGTGTTCCGGTGGGCGTCGGGAGAGGACGACTGGGCGGCCATCGTGGAGGAATCGTTCGGCGGCCATGAGGGCGACCTCATCCGGGCCATGCGGCGGCTCATCGACGTGCTCCGCCAGCTCGCGGATGCGCCGGAAGTCGACGCGAGCCTCACCGCGCTGCTGGCGCGGGGGGTCCGGGTGATCGATCGCGGCATCGTGCTCGAGTCAGCGCTGATATGATTGGCCATAACATCTTGAAAAGGATGGGGCAATGAATCACGCTGGATTGCGGGGTCTGGCGCTGGTGAGCCTGACGGTGGCGCTCGGCGTGGGCGGCTGCGGGCTCTTTGCGTCCAAGAGCGAAGTCCCCGAGCGGATGGGCCGGGGGCCACGCGCGGAGGAGATGTTCTACGCCAAGATCTCGGCGAGCAGCGACCGCGAGCCCAACTTCGACGAGAAGCGGCAATGGAAGGATCAGATGGACGAGCGCGTCTTCAAGTATCTGCGCGACCATCCGGAGATGGAGCAGACCACGCGCTACAGCGAGTTCCGGTTCTGGCGTCAGGTCTCCGAGGGCAGCACCCCCAGCGAGGTCCGCGCGCTCCTCGACGAGCCGCTCGAGCAGACCATCGATCCCGCCCTCATGAAGATGAAGGCCAAGACCCACTGGACCCAGATCTCCAGCAAGGCCAAGGAGGCCTGGACCTATCCCCTGGGCTGGGTGCTCTTCTTCGACGACAAGGGCGTGGTGGAGATGATCCGCCGGACTCCGCCGCAGTTTCTCCTCACCGAGTAGCGCGGGAGCGGCATGGCCGACGCGCCGGACTGGATTCGCCCGGGCGACAGCGCCACCCTTCTCTGGCATGGCGCGCGCGCCGAGCGTCCGGGCGGCCCGCGCATGTATCAGGTGGCGGGCCCGGCCCTCGAGGGGTTGCCGCCCGCGCCGCGGTTCCTGCTCGCGCCCACCGAGCGGGAGGGCTTCGCGGCGCGGCTCTATCGCGGCGGGGTGGGGCTGCCCGCGCTCCGTGAGTTTCTCGCCGAGTGCCGCGTCGCCCGCGGTGAGCTGATCGACGACGGGGAGTTCCTGGCGGTGACCGACGAGGCGCCGGTGCTCCCTCTCATCGAGGCGTGGAAGGCCGAGGGCGGGCGGCCGCGGTTCCCGTACCTCGACGACCTCTCCGCCTTCATGCCGGCCGAGACCCCGCTGTACGTGGATCCCGCCGCCCATGCGGCCGCCCAGCGGGAGCGGGAGCTGTTCCGCATGGCCTGGGCCTGTGACGAGTGCGGAGACGCCGCCGACGCGGGCGTCTTTCTCTGGACCGCGCATCAGGGGGACGGCATCCGCGTCTGCCTGCTCATCCACAACGACGCGGGCATCTGGCGGGTGAGCCTGCACCCCTTCGAGTTCCCAAAGGAGACGGCCGCATGATCCGCAGCACCCTCCGGATGACCAAGCAGACCCCGATCGCCGCCCGCGGCATGGTGGTGGCCGAGCATCCAATCGGCGCCGAGGTGGGCGCGAGCATTCTCGCCCGCGGCGGTAATGCGGTGGATGCCGCCGTGGCCACCGCCTTCGCCATGCCGGTGGTGGAGCCCTTCATGTCCACGATCGCCGGCGGCGGGAGCTTCCTCATCCACATGGCGAAGCGGGGAGAGACGGTCGCCATCGATGCCAATGTCGAGGCGCCCGCGTCCGCGCACGAGCACTGCTACGAGCTGGGCGAGGGCGTGTCCGACGACCTCTTCCCGTGGCGCCGCGTGGTGGGCGACGCCAATGTGTTCGGGCCGCGGGCGGTGGCCATTCCCGGCTCGGTGGCCGGCCTCTGCCTGGCGCTCCAGCGCTACGGGACCATGGCGCTGGCCGATGTGGTGGCCCCCGCCATCCGGCTCGCGGAGGAGGGCTTCATCCCCGACTGGTACGTGGCGCAGACGATCTCGCTCTACACGCGCGAGCTGCGCGCCTTTCCCGAGACCGCGCGCACCTACTTGCGCGACGGCCAGGACATCTACCGGCCACCGGGCGGCCACGACGGCGATCTCCTGCGCCAGCCCGATCTGGGCCGGAGCCTGCGACTCATCGCGAAGGACGGGCCGGATGCGTTCTACCGGGGCGCCATCGCCCAGGCCATCCACGACGAGGTCCAGGGCAAGGGCGGGTTCTTGACCCGGGAGGACCTGGCCGGCTACGAGGCGCGCGTGCTCTCCCCGCTCACCGGCGGCTATCGGGGACTCGAGCTGGCCTTCATGCCCGGCGCCACGGGCGGCATCACCTCGCTGGAGATTCTCAACCTCCTCGCCGAATTCTCGTCGAGCGAGGTGACGTACCGCACCGTGGAGGGCCTCCACCTGCGCGCCGAAGCGGTGCGCCTCGCCTTCCTGGACCGCCTCCGTCTTCTGGGCGACGCGCTCCGGGTCACCGCGCCCTGGGACGGCCTGGCCTCCCGCGCCTACGCCCACGACCTCGCCCGCCAGATCAAGCCCTCCCGCGCCAACGTGACCGCCCCCGACCCCTGGAAATACGGCGCAACCCATTCGGGAGCTCAAAACGGGAATGTCCGCCGTGGGGGGAGAGCGGGGGCCGAAACGAGTGTCCGCGGTGGGGGGAGAGCGGGGGCCATATCGAGGCCCCCGCTGATGGTAAATCGCACGCTTGCCGGGACCACCAGCGACTGCACCACCCACATCGGTTGCATCGACCGCCACCGGAACATGGTCTCGTTCACGAACACCGCCGTCTCGCTCTTCGGAGCGCGGATGGTGGTTCCGGGCACGGGCATCCTGCTGCAAAACGGCATGATCTGGTTCGACCCGGAGCCGGGGCGCGTGAACTCGGTCGCCGCCGGCAAGCGCCCGCTCGTGAACATGGTGCCGGTGCTGGGGTTCCGCAAGGGCGAGCCGCTCTTCACCCTCGGCGCGCCGGGCGGCCGGAAGATCGTGGCGGTGGTGCCGCAGGTGATCTCCAACATGGCGGATGCCGGCGACAGCCCGCAGGCGGCGGTGGAAGCGCCGCGGCTGCACACCGAAGGCGGCGAGCTGCTGGTGGACGACCGCGTGGGCGAGGCCGCCCTCGCCGGGCTCCGGAAGCGCAAGCATCCGGTGACCCCCAAGCACTGCTCCGTCGGCAATCTCTTCTTCGCCCGGCCCATCGCCATCCGGATCACGAAGAAGGGTCTCGAGGCCGGCCTGGACGCCACCAGCGACGCCAGCGCGGCGGGGGTCTAGGCGGCGCCGTGGCCGAGATCAGCCTGACCGCCGCGTTCTCGTCGGTGCTGGGCCCCGACCAGGAGGCCATCAAGCGGCTCCTCACGGAAACGGTCGAGCAGCTCGCGCAGGAAGACAAGACCTTCAGCCGCGCCAAGCTCGTCTTCACCGAATCCGACGAGCGCTGCGGGCTCACCGCCGAGCTGGACGGCGTGAAGAAGGAAGGCGTGCCGCTGCCCCTGGAGCTGGACCTCCTGGAGGATGCCCAGACGGGCGCCGGCCCGCGCGCCCAGCTCAAGGAGGCGCTCCGGCTCTACTTCCGCCGCGTGATGGGGCAGCGGTGAGCGCGGTGCGCCGGCTCATCGTCAATGCCGACGACTTCGGCCTCACCCGGGGCGTGAGTCGGGGCATCCTCGAGTGCTATCGGAACGGCATCGTCACCAGCACCACCCTCATGGTGAATCGCGGCGCCGATCCCGCGCAGCTCGAGGAGCTCAAGGGCTCGGGGCTCGGCGTGGGCCGTCACGTCAACCTCACCCTGGGGACGCCGATCTCCGATCCGCGACGCGTGGCCTCGCTGCTGGACGGCGAGGGGCAGCTCGTGCGGGACGCGCGGGTCCAGGCCGAGCGCGCCCGCCCGGACGAGGCCCGCATCGAGATGGGGAATCAGATCGAGGAGTTCCAGCGGCTCATGGGCCGCTTTCCCACCCACCTCGACAGCCACCACCACGTGGCGAAGGACGGGGCCCTCCTCGATCTCCTCTGCTTCTTCGCGCAGGCGCTCAAGGTTCCCATGCGCGCGCAGGACGCGGGAGTGCGGGCCCGGGCGAAGAAGGATCGCATCCGCACTCCGGATCACTTCATGGGCGAGTCGGGCCCCGATCCCTACTGGTCCCGCGAGCGCGTGCTCGAGCACCTGCGCGCGCTCCCGGCGGGGGTGAGCGAGTTCATGACCCATCCCGGCTACTTCGACGATGACCTCGCCTATAGCCGCTACGGCAAGCAGCGGGAGACCGAGGTGGCCGGCCTCACCGCGCCCGAGGCGCGCGCCGCGCTCGCCCGCGAGGGGATCCACCTCGCGCACTTCGGCAATCTCTGATCGGCAAAGGAGCCAGGTCATGAAGGCGATCACGCTGCACGGCACGGGCGATGTGCGGGTGGAGTCGGTGGCGGATCCCAGGGTGGTGGATCCCGGGGACGTGGTGGTGCGCATCACCACCAGCGCCATCTGCGGCTCCGACCTGCATCAGTATCACGGGCGCGTGCCGGGCCTGCCCAAGGGCGTGGTGCTCGGCCACGAGTTCATGGGCGTGGTGGAAGAGGTGGGGCCGGGAGTGACCCGGGTCAAGCGCGGCGACCGCATCGTGGCGCCGTTTTCCATCTCCTGCGGGGCGTGCGAGTGGTGCCGGATGCGGCTGCCCACCCAGTGCTCGGTGACCGGGCGCGCCGTGTTCGGCGGCCGATTCGGCCACGTCTATCCGGGCGGCCAGGCCGAGCGCATCCGGGTGCCCTTCGCCGATTTCATGTGCGAGAAGGTGCCCGAGGGGATGGCGGACGAGGACGCGTTCTTCCTGGGCGATATTCTCTCCACCGGCTATTTCTGCGCCGAGAACGCCGGGATCCGGCCCGGCGACAACGTCGCCATCTTCGGCGCGGGTCCGGTGGGGCTGTTCGCGCTGCAGTCGGCGCACCTCTTCGGTGCCAGCCGCGTCTACGTGGTGGACCGCGTGGGCTATCGCCTGAAGCTGGTGGAGGAGCTGGGCGGCATCCCCGTGAATCTGGACGCGGGTGATCCGGCGCAAC
>Ga0207689_10005846_pt1 | contig 10904 bp, 9 predicted proteins | sample KBSMisM52_FD_184312 | JGI IMG/M metagenome (GOLD analysis project Ga0207689, IMG submission 184312) | Miscanthus rhizosphere microbial communities from Kellogg Biological Station, Michigan, USA - KBS Miscanthus M5-2 (SPAdes) (version 2) | ecosystem: Host-associated > Plants > Roots > Rhizosphere... | reverse complement strand
CTGGCAAGGACAGCGATAGCTTAGAGGCGGACAGGAGCGGCATCGTATGCATACGCTTCCTCCCATAGCCGCCGAGTCAGATCGTCTGAGATGGGTTTGTGCAGCTCGGCCGGTCGGTCGTAGCGCGGTGTAGCCGCGAGCAGCGCCTGTGTGTACTCGTGCTGAGGGCGCCCGAAAATATCGGCAGCAGAACCCGATTCGAGGATGCGCCCGCCGTGAATTACGCTGACATCGTCGCAGATCTTGGAGACCACGCCGAGGTCGTGCGTGATGAACAGGATCGCGGTCCCGAACTTGGTCTGCAGCTCTTTGATGAGACCCAGGATGTGCCGCTGGACCGTGACGTCCAATGCGGTAGTTGGTTCATCAGCGATGATGAGCTTGGGTCCGCAAGCAAAAGCAATCGCAATGAGAACGCGTTGCCGCATCCCACCCGAGAGTTCGTGAGGATATTGACGCAGCACGCGCTGGGGGTCGCGCAGCCGCACCTGATGCAGTAATTCCACGGCGCGCTGCCCGGCCTCGGCGCGTGACACGTGCAAATGCAGTCGCAGCACGTCGGTGATCTGAGGTTCGACGCGCTCGACCGGATTGAGTGCCGTCATCGGATTCTGCGGGATAAGCGCGATTTCCTTGCCGAGCAAAGGTCTGCGCTCGCGCTCGTCGAGGCGCATGATATCGCGTCCGTCGAACGTCACGCTCCCGGCAGTGATGCGCGCGTTGCCTGGCGTTATCCCAAGAACAGTCCTGCCTACCATGGTCTTGCCGGCGCCGGATTCACCTACCAGGCCGCACACCCTGCCCGCCTCCACGCTCATCGAAACGCCGCGCAAGACCGGTTGCCCGCTGACTTCGACGTCCAGGTCGCGAATTTCCAGCAGCGCGCTCATCGTTGTTTCACCGGGTCGAGCACGTCGCGCAGACCGTCGCCCAACGCGTTGAGTCCGAGCACCGAGACGATGACGCACGCCATGGGGAACGCGAGCAGCCACCACGCCTGATTCACGTATTGGCGTCCCTCCGCGATCATGCCACCCCAGGTGGGAATGCCCGACGCGCTTAAGCCCACGAAGCTGAGAATGGCTTCGACCACGATCGCGATACCCATTTCCAAGGTGAATAATGTAAGCAGCAAAGGGGCGACGTTGGGCAGCACCTCGTCGATGAGAATGCGCATAGGAGTCAGACCGACTACCAAGGCCGATGCAACGTAGTCCTGCTCGCGCTGGACGAGCACCTCCGCGCGGACCACGCGACAGAAGCGCGTCCAGTCGATGACCACGATGGCGACAACCACGGTGTACAACCCTGCACCGATCACCGCTGCCAGCACGATGGAAAGCAGGACCGCGGGGAAACTCATCCAGATATCGACCACACGCGAGATGAGCGTGTCTACCCAGCCCCCGAGGTAACCCGCGAACAGACCAAGCGTAGTGCCCAGCGCACCGGCGAGAAATGCGGCGACCACCGCCACGATCAGCGCAGCCCGCGCCCCGTACAGGATGCGCGAGAGGATGTCGCGTCCGAGGCTGTCGGTGCCGAGCGGAAAGCCAGTGTCGCCGCCGAACCATGACGGACGCGCTAATGTGTTGAGCAGGTCCTGCTCAAGCGGATCATGGGGCGACAACCACGGTGCCAATACCGCAACGAGGACGAGCAAGGCCAACACCGTGCCACCGAACAGCGTGCGGCCGTTCAACCCGAGGATCGCACGCGACAGTGTGCTCACGCGTGCCGCACCTTGGGATTGAGGAGCGTGCAGAGGAGGTCCACGCAGAGATTGGTCGCGATGAACAGAACGGCGAACGTCAGTACGAGGCCCTGAAGGAGCGGCAGGTCGCGCTGTATGACCGCGCCGATGGCGAGGTTCCCGATGCCGGGATAGGCGAAGATGTATTCGATCAGTACTGTGCCGCCGACCAGGAACGTGAACTGCACACCGGTGAGCGTCAACGCGGGAATGAGTGCGTTACGCAGCGCCACGCGCCAGAGAATACGCGCTCTCGAGTAGCCTTTCACACGTGCCAGCGTGACATAGTCTTGTTTCATCGCTTCGAGCAGCGATGCCTTGAGCACGCGCGTCAAGCCCGCCGCCAGTGGAAGCGCCAACGCGAGACCAGGCAGCAGCAGATGTCTGAGCAGTTCGCGCGCAATGGCGAATTGGCCGCGCAGCACCGACTCGATCAAGTAGAAACCCGTATCCGGCTCGAATGCCATACCGGGATCGAGCCGCCCGGATATCGGGAGCACCGGAAACAGCACACCCAGTACGAGGATGAATACCAGCGCCCATAGAAAATCCGGCATCGCCAGCGATACGCCGGCGAAACCATCGATCACGAGTTCCGGCCAACGCGGTCTGAAGTACACCGCCGCGACAGCCAGCAGCACGCCGAGCATCGTTGCGACAATCAGCGCAAAAAACACCAGTTCGAGAGTTGCTGGCAGTTTTCCCAGCACCAGCGTCATGACCTTCTCGCGCAGGCTGATGGAATTACCGAATTGACCTTGCAGGATCTGGCCGATCCATACCCCGAACTGCTCGGGAATGGACGTATCCAGACCGTAGAAATGCCGCAGCCTCTGAATGTCTTCAGTCGTCGCACCCGGCGGGATCATCATCGCGATGGGATCTCCCGGCACCACGCGCAGCAGGACGAACACCACCACCGCCACACCGAACAATGTCGGCAATGCCCAGAGGAGGCGCTTCAGAAGGTATGTAGTAGACATCGCAAAGGCACACCTTCGACGCAAAGGCGCAAAGGAAGCAAGAATTGGGAATCAACAATCATATAGTGACCCGGCCACGCCTCGATCAGGTCCTATCGAGTATCGGACTTCACTTCCCGATCTCGTTCTCTTTCTATAACTTTGCGTCTTCGCGTTTTTGCGTCGAAGGTGTACGACGGCTCAAATAGGTTTGATCGTCTGAGGCAACACGAACCCCGCCACATGCGGCGTAAAGCGAATGGTCCGTCGATGTACGACCGGCTGCGCATATTGAAGCAATGGGATGGCATAGGCCTGCTCTGCGATGTAGCGATCGACAGCGCGGTAGCCTGCGATGCGCTTACTCTCGTCCTTCTCGCTCCAGAGCGGTCCGATCATGCGGTCGAGGTCTTCGGTCTTCCACGCCGAATGCGGCGACGCGCTGAACATGGCAAAACCGGTCGAGGTCGACGGATCGCCGATGGAATTCCCCCAGCTGTAGAACGCCGCGGGCGCCAGTGCGTGCCGCGACAACAGATCGAAGTGCTGCGAGATGTCGTACACTTCTACTGTCGCGTCGATGCCGACTTTCTTCCACATGCCCGCTACCGCCTGCACGATTTCGTAGTCCTTGGTCTTGTAACCCCGCGTGGTCTGAACGTTGAACTTGGCTGGATGCGCGGCCGAATATCCGGACTTCGCAAGATACTGCCTGGCGAGCTCGGGATCGTACTTCACCTGTATGGACGAATCGAAAGCCGCGTATTGAGGTGCTTGCAAAGTATCCACCGGTGCCCCGTAGCCGCGCATCAATCGAGCCACGATGGCTTTCTTGTCGATCGCGTGAGCGGCGGCGAGCCGCACGTTCGGATCCAGCATCGCATCCCGGTTGGTGAGAAAGATCACGCCCAGATCCGAGGTGGGATGTACTACACCTGTGAGGCCGGGCTTGGCTGCCAGCCGGTCGTATTCCTCGTACGAAATCTCCAGCGTGAGATCGGACGACCCGCTCTCGATCTCGGCGACTCGGCTGCTCGGATCGGGTACGAACTTGAAGATCACCGTTTCGAACGCCGGCTTCGGCCCCCAATACTTCGGGAAGGCCTTGAGGCGGACATACCCGTTGCGCTCGAACTTCTCCACCATGTAAGGACCGCTGCCGATCGGCCGCACGTCCCAGCTTTCAGGGGTGGCGGCAGTGAAAGCTTTCTTCGGAAGAATGTATGCGGTGAGAAACGCCATCCATTTGAGCAGGGCCGGCTCGAATTCCTTGACGTCCGCTGTGACCGTATAGCCGTCGGCGCGAAAACCACCGAGCTTGCCCCAAACGAATTGCATGGGATTGCCGCCCTTCGGATCGGCCGCTCGCTCCAGCGACCAGATCAGATCCTCGGGCTTGACCGGTGTACCGTCATGCCAGTAGGCGTTCTCGCGTAGCGTGAGGAGGATCCTGGTCTTGTCCTTGTTCCATTCCCAGCGCGTGAGAATTCCGGGCTTGAAGGACAGATCGGGATTCTGATCGACGTAGGAATCGAATACCGATTTGTAGATGGACTGCACGACGGGATTGGCTGCGTGCGCACTCCCAGTAGGGTCCCATCCTGGCAAGGTCGTGTTGTACGCGATGGTCAAAACGGAATCGGCCGCTCGAGTCGGTGCGGCACTCGTTAGAGACGACACGACGGGTGCGGCCAAAGCCGCACCCGACGCACGCAGAAAGCGGCGCCGCGAAGGCATGCGCACGAGCGAGATCAGCCTGGCTTGACGTTCTGCGGCAGGACGAACCCGGCGGCGTGAGGCGTGAACTGAAGGCCTTTGCGGTATACCACCGATTGTTTGTACTGCAGTATCGGCAGCACGTAGCCTTCTTCGGCGATGTACTTGTCGACCGCTTTGTAACCGGCGATGCGCTTGGCCTCGTCCTTCTCCCCCCACAGCGGCCCGATCATCTTGTCGACGTCCTCGGTCTTCCACGCCGAGTGCGGCGACGGACCGAACATCGCGAAGCCCGTGGAAGTGGACGGATCGCCAATGGAGTTGCCCCAGTTGTAAAACGCTGCCGGCGCCAACTCGTGACGTGCTCGCAATTCGTAGTGTTTGGCGATCTCGTACACCTCGATGTTGGCGTCGATGCCGACCTTGCGCCACATACCCGCCACCGCCTGGATCATCTCGTAGTCCTTCGGCTTGAATCCTTTGGTGGTCTGGATGGTGAACTTGACGGGCTTGTCCGGTCCGTAGCCGGACTTGGCCAACAACTGCTTGGCCAACTCCGGGTCGTATTTGACCTTGATGGATGGGTCGAATGCCGCGTACTGGGGAGCCTCCAGCGTGTCGATGACAACGGCGTTACCTTTGAGCAGCTTCTCGACGATGGCTTTCTTGTCCACCGAGTAGATCATCGCCAGACGCACGTTCTTGTCGAGCATCGGATCTTTGTTGGTGATGAAGATCATCCCGATGTCCGACACCGGATGCGCGACGCCAGCCAGGTTGGACTTCTTGGTCAGGCGGTCGTATTCCTCGAATGGCACTTCCAAGGTCAGATCGGAAGAACCGCTCTCTACCTCCGCGACGCGACTGGTCGCGTCGGGGACGAATTTGAACACGACGGTTTCGAAAGCGGGTTTCGGCCCCCAATACTTGGGGAACGCCTTGAGGCGGATGTAGGCATTGCGCTCGAACTTTTCCACCATGTAAGGACCGCTGCCGATGGGCTTGGCTTCGAAGCCTTCCGGCCCTTCGGCGGTGTAGGCCTTCTTGGGCAGGACGTAGCCAGTCAGAAAGGCCATCCACTTGAACAGGGTCGGCTCGAACTCCTTCACATCCGCGCTGACGACGTCTCCCTCGATCTTGAAGTTTCCGATCTTGCCCCAGACGAACTGGATGGGATTACCGGTCTTCGGGTCGCCCGCACGCTCGAGCGACCACACGATGTCCTCCGGCGTCACCGGCGTGCCGTCATGCCAGAAAGCGCCCTTGCGCACGGTCATCAGCACCTTAGTCTTGTCCTTGTTCCAGCCCCATTTGGTCAGCAGACCCGGCTTGAGTGTGAGATCGGGTTCCTGATCGACGTAGGAGTCGAACACCGCCTTATAGATGGACTGGATGGTCGGATTGACCGCCGATGGCCCCGTGGTCGGATCCCAGGACGGCAGCGCAACGTTGTAGGCAATAGTCAGGACCTTGTTGTCCTGCGCAAAGCTGGGCTGCGCGCCGAGGAACGGCACGACAATCGGAGCGGCGGCGGCACCGCTCGCCTGCAAGAAGCGGCGGCGTGAGAAGGCGGTCATGGAGGGATCCCCTGTAGGTATTTGTATTTGTTTATTTGCAGGTGCGGCCGCGTCGGACGTAGCCTGGCACCGCTTCAAATGCCCGCCGAGACTAGGCTGCGGCCTGTGCTTTGTCAAGCCGGCGCACGGCTGGAAAGCCGCTCCGGCCGGGCCTTTGCGGGCGACGTGTGGACGCCGGCCCGAAACCATTGACGGCTCGGGATGCACATGTAAGAGTGCATCGCCGCGCGGACACCATCCGCGACACATTCAATCGACAGGAAGACCCAATCATGGCTGGAAAGTGGATCGACATCCCCGCCGCCGATGGCGGCAAGTTCCGTGGCTATCTGACTCTGCCTGCGAGCGGCAAGGGTCCGGGCATCGTGTTGTGTCAGGAGATTTTCGGAATCAACGCTTATGTGCGCGAAGTCGCCGAGTACTACGCCGAGGAGGGCTACGTGGTCCTGGCGCCGGACCTGTTCTGGCGCATGGAACTCGGAGTCGACCTGGGCTATACGGACGCCGACATGCAGAAGGCCTTCGGCTTCTTTCAGAAGTTCGACGTCGACAAAGGCATGCAGGACATCACTGCGGCGGTGAAGGCATTGCGCGCGCGCCCTGAATTAACAGGTAAGGTCGGCGCTCTGGGTTTCTGTCTCGGCGGCAAGCTCGCGTACCTCGCGGCAGCGCGTTCGGGTGTGGACGTCGCAGTCGGTTATTACGGCGTCGGAATCGAAGCGCATCTGAACGAACCACCGAAATGCCCCACTGTTTTGCATTTCGCCGAGAAGGACAAATACGTGCCGCCGGAATCGGTGGAGAAGATCAAAGCCCAATTCAAGGGGCGCAGCGACATAGAGATCTACGTGTACGCAGGACAGGAGCACGCATTCGCCCGCACCGGCGGTGACCACTACGACCGGCCGTCGGCATTGATGGCGCATTCGCGTTCGATCGCGATGTTCCGGCGCGTGATCGGGCCGAACTACGACCTGTCCGCGCTATGGGAACAGCATACCCTGTACGAGTTCGGCACTCGCGATGTGGACGCGACGATGAAGACCATGGTGCCGCAGCCCTATGTCAATCACATGCCAACCATGACGGGCGGCGTCGGGCACGACTATCTCAAGCGCTTCTACAAGTATCACTTCATTCCGAAAACGCCCAAAGACACCAAGCTCATCCCCATCTCGCGTACCATCGGCGCGGATCGGCTGGTCGACGAGATGCTGTTCTGCTTCACCCACGACATCGAGATCGACTGGATGCTTCCGGGTGTCGCACCCACCGGCAAGTATGTCGAGATTCCTCTGGTGGCGATCGTCTGCTTCCGCGGCGATAAGCTGTACAACGAACACATCTACTGGGACCAGGCTTCGGTGCTGGTGCAAATCGGCGTGCTCGATCCCAAGGGCCTGCCGGTCGCGGGCATGGAGACGGCGAACAAACTCCTGAACGAACAGCTGCCGTCCAACACTCTTATGAAAGGATGGAGTGCGAGCGCGAAGCTGGCGCTATGACGGCTAGCCGGTGAAGCCGGCTACAAGTTACCCGTTCCCGAAAGTTCTGCCTCGTCCTCGACACGCGAACCTCTGCAGGACTTCGAGAACGGGTGAAGTCCTGCTCAGAACATGCAGACCTGCCGGACCCATTTTGCGGCTTCGGTTCCCTTTTCCGGCTTGACCGGATCGGCAGCGCCCGGCGGAACGACCATCGTCTTTACGCCAATTCCATTGCGGTCGATCAGCCCCACTGCAGCGAGGACGTAGGTCCCCTCCATGCAATTAGTGGCATAGCGCACGCGGCGCGAGTAATGGTCCGGGGGAACGGCGCGCGTCGTATCAGTCCAGGTGACCAGCACTTCGAAGCGTCCGATGACATCGCCCAGCCGCTGGATGCTTTGCAAATCCAGCTTGGCTGTCTCGCCCGCTTGTGGTTTAGCCAGCGCCTCGGCATCGAAATCTTCCGCCGACGCAGCCCCGGCGAACACTGACAGCGGGAGAGACAGAGCAACTACGAGATGGCGCGTCATACATTCTCCTGGTGCGATTTCGACCACTCGCGACGAGTGGCCCTCACTGTTCGCGGACTAACCCCTCCTTCTCCGAGCCGCCTCGCGCTGGGTAAGTTCCTTCCATGCCAATGACTTCGCTTGACTCTTACCCACTTCGAGACTAATAACATTAGTGGGGAGGCAGATAAGCCGACCCTGATACTTAGAAACCATAACCATACATAAACCATATTAGGGAAGAGACAATCATGCATCGCATCAAACGCCTGTTGGCAGTTTCTGCCATTGCCCCGATCCTCTACGCCGGTGGCGCACTCGCCGGCAACAACCCCGTCGATGAGCCCTGGTGGCCGAGCGAGTTCGGCGCCGATGACGAGCAGGGCGCCTCAGGGTACATCACTCCCCAGAAACGCGTCGAAGCAGCCAAGCTGGTCAAAAAGGGCAAGCAAGCGCTGCTGGGCATGCCCTACAGCAACCATATGCCATTGGTTCCGGGACGCACGTTCGCCCTGAGCATCCCGGGCGCACCGACGCACGGCCCACTGAGCTGGCCTGACGGCTTCGCCATGACGTTCATGGACGAACTGGTCACAGCGGAAATCGGCCAAGTGGGAACGCAGTGGGACGGCTTTGCGCACCCCATGATCCGCGTCACCGGCAAGCCCGGCTGGAAAGACGGCGACTACTTCTACAACCGCAACCGACTGCAGGATGTAGAGACCGCGCGCGGCATGAAGAAGGTCGGCACCGAGAAGGCCGGCGGATTCTTTACACGCGGGATCCTGATCGACATCGCGGGAATGCGAGGAATGGAGCGCCTGCCAAAGGGCTATGCCATCACGCTGGCCGACTACAAAGCCGCCTTGCAGAAACAGGGCATCGGCGATGCGACGCAAGGCGATGTGGTGTTGTTCCGGACCGGCTGGAACAGCCTGTGGAAGACAAATCACCTGGGCCGCCCTGCGGGCACGATGGTCAAGACAGACGCTCAGCTTGCAACCGATAAGGCCGAATTCGGCTCAGGTGAGCCGGGAGTCAGCCCCGAGGTTTGCGAGTACCTGGCGGGGAAGAAGATCTCCATGATCGGATCCGACACCTGGGGTTTGGAGCCCTATGATTTCGCCAAAGGGGCTCCCGAATCCTTCGCCTACTGCCACATGAACCTGATCGCACGCCGCGGTATCAGCAACTTCGAGAACCTCGACCTCGATGATCTGTCGGCTGACAAGGCTTACGAGTTCCTGTTTGCCTGGGCCCCGCTCAAGCTGGTCGGCGCCACCGGCTCCCCTGGAAATCCGGTCGCCGCATGGTAAGGTAATTTCTGCGTCATATCGAAGCCGGCGTCGCCAGACGCCGGCTTTTTTCTGCCCTGCCTCCCGCCTGGTGTTTCACGTCCACTAACAGGAACTTCCCGTCACCCTCGCTGACGAAGTTCGCACCAGCCGCAACAGTGCAGTCATGCGATACATTGCGCTACCCCACATGATGATCGCGACGCTTAAGGACCTGAACAAATGATGAGCAGAATCGAGGCTTTCACCGAGACCGTGTTGCCTGCCGGGATCCGCTCCCGCTTCGTGAACGACATCAATGGCCTCACCATGCATCTGCTGGAAGCAGGCTACGAGGGTAAGAACCGGCCGTGTGTCCTGCTGCTGCATGGATTCCCCGAGCTCGCCTATAGCTGGAGGAAGGTGATGCTGCCCCTTGCCGAGGCGGGTTTCCATGTGGTGGCGCCCGATCAAAGAGGGTATGGGCGTACCACGGGCTGGGATGTCGACTACGACGGGGAGCTGGGTTCGTTCCGCTTCTTGAATCTCGTCAGGGATGCCATGGGGCTCGTTTCAGCGCTGGGCTATCGTTCCGTTGCAGCGGTCATCGGGCACGATTTCGGGTCGCCGGTCGCGGCCTATTGCTCGCTAATACGACCGGACGTGTTCCATGCGGTGGCGCTCATGAGCGCTCCGTTCGGGGGGCCGCCAAGCCTGCCATTCAATACAGCCGACAACGTACCTAAAGGCAGCGCTGTCCAGGCAACGACCATTCACGAGGAGCTGGCGGCCTTGACGCCCCCCCGCAAGCATTACCAGTGGTATTACTCGACCCGCGAAGCGAACGACAACATGCACAACGCTCAGCAGGGTCTGCATGCCTTCCTGCGTGCCTACTATCACTACAAGAGCGCGGACTGGAAACAGAACAAACCGTCCCCACTTAGGGCCTGGGTTGCGAGTGAGCTGGCGAAACTGCCCACTTACTACATCATGGAATTGGACAAAGGCATGGCGGAAACGGTAGCGCCCGAGATGCCGTCCGCAACCGACATCGCGGCGTGCAAGTGGTTGCCCGACGAGGAACTCAAAGTCTACAGCGCCGAGTATGGCCGAACCGGCTTTCAAGGCGGCCTCCAATGGTATCGCTGCCGGACGACTGGCAGATACGAAGCAGAGCTCGAGGTCTTCGCTGGCCGGACGATCGACGTGCCGTCGTGCTTCATTGCGGGAAGGAGCGACTGGGGTATCTATCAGAAACCAGGCGACATAGAGCGGATGCAGGACACCGTGTGCACGCAAATGCTGGGCTGCCACCTGGTCGATGGAGCCGGTCATTGGGTGCAACAAGAGCAACCGCGAGAGGTCAGCAAGTTGTTAATCGAGTTCCTCCAGCAGGTGGAACGCTGATCTGCCCCCAAAGGTCGCAGGTCGGAGGGCCTCGCCGGACAGCAAAAAAAGTTGCTGTTTTTCCCTCCAATGGATTCCTTTTGAAACAATGACATGCCAGAATGCGCGTCCACTGGCCCGCATTATCTCTAAAGGGGCGCGAGATCAGGCCGTTTCGCTCCTAACCCGAGGGAACGACTAGGTATTTTCCCTGCCTCGTGTGCGCTGGTAACGGGT
>Ga0207689_10005843_pt1 | contig 10906 bp, 10 predicted proteins | sample KBSMisM52_FD_184312 | JGI IMG/M metagenome (GOLD analysis project Ga0207689, IMG submission 184312) | Miscanthus rhizosphere microbial communities from Kellogg Biological Station, Michigan, USA - KBS Miscanthus M5-2 (SPAdes) (version 2) | ecosystem: Host-associated > Plants > Roots >... | reverse complement strand
TGGATTCTGAAATGCAGTTTATTCAGTCTTATTTTCATATGCTGAAAACAAGATATGGAGACAGCGTTTCTATGGAAACTCAAATTGATGGTCATTACCTGAGTTACCAATTGCCGCCACTTACTTTACAAATGCTTGTAGAAAATGCAGTGAAGCACAATATGATCCTAAAGGATAGCCCGCTGAAGATACTGATCATGACTACTAACAGCGGGAGGTTGATTGTCAGCAACAATCTTCAAAGAAAGGACAGGATGGTTGCATCAAATAAAGTAGGGCTGGCTAATATTGTTAATAAGTACCGCCTGATGAAAAAGGAAGAAATAAGTATAAGAGATGATGGAAAGGAGTTCGCGGTTGTTGTGCCGCTTATCCAGCCATAAAAGGTGCCACGGCTCAACCTCCGGAATCATCAATCTATACAAGGGTTTGAACAAATGGCACTAGTTTATTAGGCTTAAATTATAAAATGAAAGTAATTTGCTTACAAGAAATTTTCCTTTATGAAAGTATTTATTGTTGAAGACGAAGAACTGGCAGTAAAGAAGCTTCGCAAAACTTTGGAATCTGTTGACACTACGGCTGAAATTGTAGGGGTGGCTGAAAGTATTCGTGCATCCGTGAATTGGCTTCAAAATAATCCTGCACCCGATCTTATCCTGATGGATATCGAGCTTTGCGATGGCCAGAGTTTTGAGATATTTGATAAGGTCGATGTAAAAAGTACCGTAATCTTTACCACTTCTTATGATGAATATGCACTGAGAGCATTTAAGGTTAATAGTATCGATTATTTGTTAAAGCCGGTACAGAAAGAAGATCTCAAATCTGCGCTTGACAAATTGCAAAATCTAAAATCGATGTATGCGGGCCAAACCAGCTCCGTTTCATTGAATCTCGAAGGCCTCGTAAAAGAATTACAATCAAAATTTCAACCGAAAGAGTTCCGGAAACGTTTCCTTGTAAAGCATGCTCAAAAACTCGTAAGTGTCGATATTGATGAAATCGCATACTTCTACAGTGATGGAAGGTTGAACTTTTTCAAAACTTATGATAACAGGAAGTTCGTTGTTGACTATACCATGGATGAACTTGAAGAAATGCTTGATCCTGCAAAGTACTTTCGCATTAGTCGCTCATTTTATGTTTCCATCAATAGTATTGATCAAATACATGACTATTTCGGTAATCGTTTATTACTCAATCTTAAGCCCGTGGTAGATAAGGAATCTATCGTAAGCCGCGAAAAGGTAACTGAGTTTAAACAATGGATGGGTAAGTAGGTAAGTGGGAAGTAGGAAGTAGTAAGTAGTAAGTAGTAAGTGATCAGTCGTTTGAAGCCCTTAGCTCATGACTCATAACCCATAACTCGTAACTTTCAACTGCTAGACTGTCATCTCCAATTTTACAATCGTTCCCGTATTTTTTTCTGACTCTATATAAAGAGAAGCCTTGATCGCTTCAGCTCTTCGCTTCATGTCATTTATTCCTCTGCCCATACCGGCCTTACCCGGGTCGAACCCCTTGCCGTCGTCTTCAATGAGCATGTAAAACCTCGAATTTTTTTGCCGCAAGCTTACCTGTACATTCCTGGCGCCAGCATGTTTTACAATATTAGTAACTGCTTCCTTGAATACAGATAATAGTTCATAACGATGAGCCATATCGAATTTCAGATCGGCAGCAGCTTCGTCGATATCGAATAGAATATCTATGTCATTGAGGCTCTCTGTTTCTACAGCAAAACTTTTCATCCGTTCTATCGTATCAAACATCGTATCATTTTTCGGGTCAATGCTCCACACCATATCATACATGGCCTGGACCATTCGATTGCTTGTGTCGCTGATCTGCGCGATATATTCCTTTGTCCTTTCTTTATCAGTATCAACTTTGGTTTTTGCCAGCTCGCTGGAAATATTAATGCTACTCAGTGAGTTGCTCATGTCTTCGGTGAGACTCGTAGCAATCCTTGTTCTGATACTCTCGGTGGCTCTCAATTTTTGCATGCGCAATTTGTCAAGCCAAAACAACAAACCGACAAATGCAAAAACAGTTAAACCCAGAAACCACCATGTTTTCCAAAATGGTGGTTTTACGTTAATGATCAGTCTTGTTATCTTCTTGGAAGGATGACCTTCTGCGTCCTCACTTTTTGTAAGGAAAGTATATCTGCCGGGTGGTAAATAGGTATATACGGCCTGGTTGCTTTTGTCCGACCTCATCCATGTCTTGTCCAAACCCTCCAGTTGGTAGGCGATGTTGTAAGTTCCACTATAGCTAAGACCGGAAAATTCTATTGTAATAGAGTTATCGTCGGGCCCGAGTTCAATCCGGTCTCTCTTTAGCAGTGAATCAATAAGCAGAGACCTGTTAGTCAATTTGAAACCGGTGATTGTTACATCAGGGGCCGGCTTATTGATCCTTACCAGCTCTGGATCAAAAACCACAAATTGATTGTCGGCCCCGAACATAATTCTTCCATCTGGCAGCACATAAGAAGCTGCAAGCACGAAATAATCGTTGACAATGCCATCGGTTCGGTCGAAGTGAATAAAAATCTTGTTCCTTGGATTTAATCTTAATATGCCGTTCGTTGTTGAGATCCATAAGTAGCCATTCTTGTCTTTTTCAACCGCGGCGATCACGCCTGGTATAGTTTCCGGCATCTTAACAAAGCTTGAAATCCTCTGCAGGCGAGTGTTGTACAAGTATATGCCGTTCGCCGCGATCACCATAGTGGTATCGTCATATTGGAATACAGAAGCTGTTCCATTCCATGTAAGTTTTCTTTCAGGAGGCTCTTCCGTGCCAAAATGAAGCATCACTTTGTCAATAGAAGGGTCTATCACGTACACCCCGGACGCGGAGGTGGCCACCCATACATATCCTTTTCTGTCAACTGTAATTTTTGTTATCAGGGTAGCCGGCACACCCTTGAATTGTGAAACACCGTTATCAAAATTCTTCTTGCCTTTCGCTGCACTCCATTTAAAAACTCCAAGACTTTGTGTTCCCATCCAGAGATTACCATATTTATCTTCTACAATTTGTCTAACCGTCCTGTTTTGCATTACACGCGGATTGTGATAGACAGCTGTATGTGTGATCTGACTGATGCTATAAATACCTGGTTGTGCGCCCATCCAAATGGTATTGCTATCCCGCGAAAATGATAAGCACCAGGCAAATGGATTTCCCTCGATACCGCGAATATCCAGGGGGATCATATTATAGTTCCTGTCAAACTCGTAGAAACCGTCATTCCACGTGCCGACTAAAAAGTTGCCTTGCCTGGTTTGAATAAATGACATCACACTACCATCACCCGGCCGGTTATTTAACCTGTTTATCTGCCTGACATTTGTAAAGAATTGAGAGGAAGGATTGAATTGGTATAACCCGTTTGTATTGGTACACACCCAAATATTTTCTTCCCTGTCCTCAAAAAGGTTATCAACTCTTGCATAAGAAATGCTTTGCTCATTTTCATAGCCGTTATACACTAGCTGAAATTCCTTTTCTTTTTCAAGATACCGGCCAAACACTCCAAGTCCCCTTACCCATACGGTGCCGTTTTTCTGATCAAGAAAGCCACCGATCTCGAAATAATTTTTTATTATTTCCCCGAGGTTATATTTTTCAAGTAGTAATTCATTTTTTTTCAGATCATAGGCATAAATAAGAGGGATACCAGTGTACCAACTGAAAAACCAAAGCCGATCTTTCGAGTCCATTAAAAACCCCCTGGCCAAAGGAACACTGCCAAGTTTTTCTATGAACTGATTTTTTTCGGGATTATGGCCGCTATAGTTAAGTTGTTTTGTTTGACGGTTATATATGGCAGTACCGGTGTAAGTTCCTATCCAATATTTTTTTGTTCCCGGCTCCTGGATAATGTCAACGATCATCCAATCATCCGGCACGGGAATAAAGTTGTAATCAGCGGAAAACTCCTGTTTGTTTTCATTCCAGGTCACAAAACCGGCGTCCACAAATAACAGGATGAGATTCCCATCATTATCACAGATCAGTCTCTTCCCATGATTCAGAATTGCCGGGTCACGAACCTTTACTTTTATTTCGCGATAAACAAAAGTCTTAGTATCAAAGATCCCTATTTTCTGATCTGAAGTATATAACCATAAGTTATTTTTCTTATCAAACAATATTTGAATAATAACATTGTTTGGGATGGATGTCGAATCGTCCTTCTTCGTGCGAAAGGTCTTATACCGGTTCCCGTCAAAGCGCTGGAGACCATTATTTGTCCCGATCCACATATAGCCAGTCTCATCCTGGTAGGCATTGGTCACTTCATTTGAAGCAAGCCCCGCTGATAAACCATAATGTGTGAACGAAAAGCGCTTAACCAGCTGTGCATGAGATGGAAAATACACCACGAAAAAAAGGACAATGGATAGAAGCCGTGCCAAGTAAAGAATTTGAGTTACTCAAATATAGCTATTGACTGCGCAAAATGTTTTTTTTCGGGAATGAAGTGGCTCGAAGCTGTATGAATTGATTAAATCGACGCATGAATTGTAGTCAAGATTTTCATCAATTGACCAATATATTGCCCGATCATATCGATGTTTTCGTTGCGTGCACCAAGTTGAATTATTTAATCAGCTTGTTTTCTCAATTCATCCGTAAAACATCACAACTCATTTCATTCCATCTTGAAATCTATTTATCAATGTCTCATCTTCACAGCAGAAAAAATGACCATTAAACCAACAATCAAAAAACCTACCCCAATCCATTAAACCTTATTTATGAAATCTAGAAAAATTTTATTCGCCAATTTTCCCGCTGACGGACATTTTAGCCCATTAACAGGCCTTGCCATTCACCTTAAAAATTCGGGACACGATGTAAGGTGGTATACCGGGAGCAAGTATGAAACAAAGATCAAGGGCCTCGGGCTTACTTATTATCCCCTTAAAAAAGCCATTGATTTTTCTGCTGGCGAGCCAGACCAGGTGTTTCCTGAACGGAAGAACCACAGGGGATTGATCGCTAAGTTAAAATTTGATATCAGGCATGCATTTGTTTTGCGCGGCCCCGAGTTTTACGAAGATATCCGCGAGATCAGTGAATCATTCCCTTTTGATATTTTGATAGCAGACAATTGCTTTACAGGTATCCCATTTGTGAGGCAGTTACTGGGGAAGCCGGTTATCGCCATTGGAGTGATGCCGCTGATGGAAACCTCAAAAGATCTGCCGCCGAGCGGCCTTGGTCTTACACCTTCTTCGACTTTCTTTGGCAAACGCCGCCAGGATGTGATGCGTTTCTTTACAGATAAGTTCATCTTCAATGATTCAAAAAAGTTAACTGATAAAATTTTTTCCGAATACGGAATGAACACAAGCAAAGGAAATGTGTTTGATATAGTCAGTAAGGACGCCGACTTGTTCCTGCAAAGTGGAACACCCGGTTTTGAATATCAGCGCAGTGATCTTAGGAGAAATATACATTTCATTGGGCCCTTGCTTCCATCCAGTCACAAGCGCAATGACTTTTACCAGATCCCGGATCGCTATAAACAGTTCAAAAAGAAAATACTGGTAACGCAGGGTACGGTCGAAACTGATGTTGACAAGATCATTGTACCCACCCTGGAAGCATTCAAAGCTACAGATGTATTGGTTATTGCAACAACCGGCGGGTCGCGTACAGAAGAATTAAGGGAACGCTTTCCTTATACAAATGTTTTGATCGAAGATTTTATCCCTTTCAATGATATCATGCCTCAGCTTGATGCCTATGTGACCAATGGAGGATACGGCGGAGTGCTCCTGGGAATTCAAAATAAATTGCCCATGGTAGTGGCCGGTGTTCATGAAGGCAAAAATGAGATCAATGCGAGGATTGGTTATTTTAAACTCGGTATCGATCTTAAAACAGAAAAGCCCTCACCTTCTCAAATAAAAGAAAGTATAGAGGCTATTTTGCAGAACCGCACTTATAAAAACAATGTTGTTAAACTGGCTAAAGAGTTTGAAGGCTACGACCCTGCGTGGCTAATTGAAAAATATGTTGACGAGATCATGTCAAAGCATGAAAGAAGTACAAGGGCAACATTTTTACGAATGATCAGAAAACATGCGGAAGAGAAAGTGTATTAATAATGAGTATTGATGAACAATCAGTATGAATAATCAAAATAAAACAATTAATCTATTTCACTATAAAACCCAACCTTATTTATGCGTTACAACACATTTTACCAGGTACACAAAGCTCTCAGGGCTATGCTCTATGAAACGGCGGCTGAATTGCAACGTACCGATTTTAATATCGAAGAAGAAGTAACATCAGTCATAGCCAACATTACCACGGTTGTTGATATTTTTGATAAACATGCTTACAATGAAGATCATTTTGTGTTTTCAGCTGTGGAACAATATGAACCTTCTGTAGTGGATAGCTTCGAGCAGGAGCATGTGAGAGACCATGAACTGTCAACTCAACTCAGAACCCTTATCAATATATACGGATCAGTTCAAAGTGATGAAGAGAGAACCCAACTGGGATCTGCGTTGCGTAAAGCCTTTGTGGACTTTATCGCCTTTAACCTTGTGCACATGGCAAAGGAGGAAGATATCATCAACAATTTATTATGGCGCTATTATACCGACGATCAAATACGCGCTATCGAAAAACAGATCATATCAAATCAAACACCTGAGTCAACCGCCGTGGTGTGGAAATGGATGATCCGGGGATTGAGTACCGTAGAAATCATAAACTGGCTTAAAACAGTAGAGAGAAATGCGCCGCAGATTGTTTTTAAAAATCTGTTCTTGACTGCAGAAAAGGAATTGCCAGGTGACAGGTTTAGGCAAGTGGTCAATGAATTGCTGAGAGCCGCTTGAGGCATAGCCAATAAAATCCGGTATCATGACTTCGGACAGATCAAAAAGACTTGTATTAACAGTGTGCCTGTTCCTGGGCCCATTTTTTCAATTAACAGGTGATGTCCTGTGGAAGATGCATACATATTCTTATTCATGGAACGTATGGAGAGAGGCAAGTTATATATTTTTTATTCCTGCAGGATTTCTGTTTGCAAAAATAATCGAAAGAAAAAGTCTTAACTGGGCCATGATCTCGTGTGCATTGTTTGTGATCGGCTGTATAGGGTGCGTGGCGATGATGCCATTGTTTCGGCTTGGAGCGTTTTATCCAACGGAGGGGAATAATGCATTTCCGATAATTGTCAACTCTGTTCTTGACAAAAAATCATTTGCGGCGACGCTTTATCCACCCGGTTTGTGTTTTCCGGTTAGCCTGGTTGTATTTGGTATTTGCTTTTTAAAATACAAAATGTTCAGCCCAATCGTAAATAGCGCCTTCATTCTTTCAGGGATCTTATTTTGGCTGGGTAATGCGGGAGAGATCGATAGTATTCTGATCATAGGTGACGGGCTGCTGTTGTGCATATTTTGTTTCATTGGTTATTTGATGTTCGGAAGGAACAACATATATTCTTATATGCGGCAACCGATCGGTCGCTTAAATACCAGGTCATCAAAATGATATTAAAGGAGGATCTTATTAAGTGACGCTTCTTATATTTTCTTTCTTGCGGGGCTTACCTACAGTTAAAAAATACCAGGATAGTTTTTTAGATTTGATGATTAATGAATTGCCAACTGCTGATGGAATATGCGTCCGATTAAAAAATTACTATTCGCAATAACACTATTTATTTCCAGTTTTTGCTATGCTCAAAAGTCTGATATAGGCAACTGGTTTATTTATTTTGGAAATCAGGCGATCAATAAAAAATGGAACTGGTGGAACGAAGTACAGTACCGTAACTACAATTTTATAGGAGATTTACAACAGTTGCTTATAAGAACAGGTATTGGATACAACCTTACGGAAAATAACAATAATGTTTTATTAGGGTATGCCTTTATTAATTCCCAGCAATATCCCCCAAATTCTGAAAATAAAGAAGATAAAAAAAGCTCTAATGAAAACAGGTTGTATCAGCAGTTTACTACCAGGCAAAACTTCAATAGAGTTTTTATTCAGCATCGCTATCGCATCGAAGAAAGGTTTCTTACTTCTGATTTTAAAATGAGGTTTAGATACTTTTTGTCGTTTAATGTTCCAATAAATATGAATACAATGAGCAAAACGGCTCTATACGCCTCTGCTTATAATGAGATATTTTTAAATGCGCAATCGCCCGTATTTGACAGGGACCGGTTGTATGCCGGCATAGGCTATGTAATCAGTAGTAAATTTAAAGTCGAAATAGGTTTTATGACTCAAATCCAGGAAACGACAAGCCGGGGTCAATTTCAAATAATGCTGTTCAACAACATCCCATTCAAAGGCAATAAATAACGGGAACTCAGGCGGGCCCAAATTTGATAGTGACCATAGTAAGGATCTTTTCGTCAGCCAGCATAGCAGGAAACCCATTGTTAGCTGTAGTAGTTTTATTTGTAGCCAATTTCCTGCGTCAATTCAATTTTGCTCTTCATGAAATTCCCTGAGCCTCTACCCACTAATTTATTGTTTTCGTCAAGCAGTGTTGAATCTGCAATAAATAAATTTGATGATTTGAATTTGAGCTCTCCGATTGATTTAATCATGCCGGATGCGACAGGCCTCAACAATTGAACATTGAAGGAGACTGTATAAACAAAAACATCCTCAACTACCGAATTTACTGCAAAGAAGGCGGCATCGTCCAGCATTTTAAAGTATACCGATCCATGAATGGCATTTGCGGCATGAAAAAATTTTTCTTCAATTTTTAAAGTGAGTTCCGCCTTTTGATCTGAAATAGTAATAGTGATTCCATTATATATTTGATTATTTACAGGAGCCGCCAGGTACATTCGCTCAAGTTTCCTAAAGTGGATTTCTCGTCCTTCCATGACTTTAATCTAAAAGTTCATTACTATAACAATTATCGGCCAGCATTTATGCTTTTGGGGAAATAGAAATCTTCTCCGGCCCCGATAGAACAAATGCTACCGTATGTGATCACATGTTCTTTTTTTGAATTTTTTCATGCAATGGCAAATACATTGGTAATGCCGCCGAACCATACCACTTGAAGACTTCTGCTTCCAACACTTTTTCTTTGATTGTAGGATCGGTTTCTAAAAGGGCATTAGCCTCCTCAATTGTTTTTACGTTGAATATAAAAATCCCACGATAAGTTTTATCGTTTTTCCCTAAGGGACCTGCAACAATCAGTTTTCCGTTCGCTGCCAAACGACCTATATTTTCCATGTGGCCTTTGAACAGGCTATCTGATATTTTTTTGTCTTCAATTTTGGTGGGCCCTGTTTTTAGAATCACAAGTATATAAGTCTTCATACCATAATCGTCTCCACCTAGTGAATCCGCCAGTTGTTTGTCATATTTTGCGTTTTCTGTCTGGGCAGCTGCAAATAGAACAAAGCCACAGAATAAAGAAGTAAGAAATCTATATTTCATTTTTCAAATTGATCAGTTAATAAATTAGCGCCTGACGTTACCGCATTGCCGAATTGCCAGAGTGGAATTACAGTAGCCGGCAGCGGCTTAAATTTTTTAACACGCCCATTACTAAAGTACAATAGAATTCCAAAAGTTAAATGATTTGTCCTGTTGTTGATTTTGGCATTGCAATGTTAACGGTTTGCTTTTTACCAACAATAAATAGTACCGCTTTTTAGATTCTTCTTCTCATTGTTACCAGGATAGGTCGGAAGCCTGATTTCAAATAAGCATTTTTTGCTACAATATTTTCATCGTATACATCAAGCCTTATTTCAGAGATACCTTTTGCTTTAGCCCAACTCAACAGCGCTTCCAGTAGTGACTGGTTGATCCCCTTGCCTCTGAAGGCAGGCTTCACATACATGAAGCCGAGGTAAGCGAAATGCGTATGCTTCAAAAATGGATCAGCCTTTCTGATCTGGGCATAGCCAGAGCCAACAAGTTGGCCATTGATCTCTGCTACCATGACCTCCGATCCAGGCGACCTTATTAATTCCAACAGGTCATAATAATGGATCTCCTCATCCTTGAAAGTACTATCAAAGGGTCGTTCTGTTTCAATGATTGCTTTTTCAAATTCAAGCAATGTTTTGATCTCCTCCTCCTTCGCTGGTCTGATCTTTATTTCCATTTGTTAATCCTGAATTTTTAACTGCCTTGCATACAATTTTCATAGCATGAGCGGTAACCGCTACGGCTTGTTGCCGCAGGTCGAATTTAAAAAAACTTCCGGCTGACTAAGTATCGCGCAGTATCAGGAGGCACTAAGTTGGGCTTATCCAATCCGAATTTGCCAGCACAACAGATGTCTCAATTTGGCGTAGTGGAATTGTCCAATACTTTCTTAAGAGTCGCTCTTTTTCACTAAATGATACTAATCGAAAGCCATGTTTTTTATAAAAATTAATTGCCCAGGTAGCGTCAGCCCATGTTCCTATGAAAATCGGTTTTTTTGTAAGTTCTGACAGGTGGTGTAGTAATTTACTTCCTATGCCTTTGTTTTGAACGGTTGTCCTAACATACGCATGGCGAATTAGGGTTACGTCTAACTTATCTTGAATACCCATGACGCCTAGAATTTCATCATTTTCCCAATAACACCAAAACCGGACTCCATCATCAATTTGGTTTTGCAATTCAAATTCAGACATATAAGGTTCATGCCAGCTGTCTTCTGGAATAATTCCTTTATAAGCTAAAGCAGCGTCATTTATTATTGTGTAAATCTCGTTGAAATCAGATGTTCTACTCTTTATAATCAATTCCACCAGTTTGAAGATCGCAAGAAGTCTAAACAAATGGCAAACAGTGACCAGGTTGCCGCCGGGCGTTTGTCAAATTACAGAATTTTTCGATTCAGTTAAGATTAGTATGATGAATAGAA
>Ga0207689_10005842_pt1 | contig 10909 bp, 3 predicted proteins | sample KBSMisM52_FD_184312 | JGI IMG/M metagenome (GOLD analysis project Ga0207689, IMG submission 184312) | Miscanthus rhizosphere microbial communities from Kellogg Biological Station, Michigan, USA - KBS Miscanthus M5-2 (SPAdes) (version 2) | ecosystem: Host-associated > Plants > Roots > Rhizosphere... | reverse complement strand
CGTGAAAGCCGGCCGCGTGCGCCCACACTTCTGATTCCTCCGTCAGCGCACGGAAATGACCCTGCCCGCGCCAATCGCTGCGCGTGCCGCCCACCCAGCTGTAAAGGACCTTGCGATCCTCGAAGACCACGCTGCTGTGCAGGCGTGAAACGAGATCGACGAGCTTCGGTTCACTCTCGTTCGCGCGGATCTCGTGCACGATCTTGAACGCCACTGGCACGATGGTGCCGGGGTCGTCGCGCAGTGGAGCCTCAGCCATCAGGATGAGGAACTCGCGGTCGCGGAGGCGCGAGAGGATTTCCGCCGCGGTCTTCTTGCGCGGAAACTCGCCGAAATACTCTTCGATGTACTGGATCTCGAGGGCACCGGTCTCGAGGGGGTATTGCTTGATCAGATACTCCATCAACGGCGGGGACTCACTCCTCAATTATGGTTCATATCCCAAGTTGGGCAGAAGCCACCGTTCGATCTCGGTGGTGGTGGTGTGTTTTCGTCTTGCGTAATCCTCGATTTGATCGCGGCCCAGCCTCCCCACGCTGAAGTACCGTGACGCCGCGTTCGCGAAATACAGCCCACTGACCGAAGCCGCGGGCGTCATCGCGAAACTCTCGGTCAGGGCGATGCCCGCGCGCTCGGCTCCCAGGAGATCGAAAAGACGCTGCTTCTCGCTGTGATCGGGGCAGGCAGGATAGCCAAACGCCGGACGGATGCCGCGGTACTTTTCTGCCTGCAGGTCCGTTTGCGTGAGCTGTTCCTTCGCGCCATACCCCCAGTCCCGTCGTGCTTTCTCGTGCAGCCACTCGGCGGACGCCTCCGCAAAGCGGTCGGCCAGGGCCTTCACCATGATGGCGTGGTAGTCGTCGTGCTGCTGCTCGAAAGCGCGAGCGAGGTCGTCGGCACCGAGTCCGCCGGTGGCCGCGAACGCGCCGATGTAGTCCGTATGTCCAGATTCAATCGGCGCGATGAAGTCGGCAAGTGAGAGATGCGGAGTTCCGTCCGCCATCTGCTCCTGCTGCCGCAGCATCGGAAAACGAGTCAGCTCGGTGCGCTCGGCGAATCCCGAATCCCGAATCCCGGATCCCGGGTCGAAAATCACGACGTCCTCGCCCTCCACGTTCGCGGGCCAGAAACCGTAGACCGCGCGTGCCTGGATTGAACGGTCAGCGACGATCCGATCGAGGAGCGTCCGGGCGTTGTCGAAGAGCTCGCGCGCAGCGTGACCGTACTGCGGATGCTCGAGAATGGCGGGGAAGCGACCCTTGAGTTCCCACGCTGCGAAGAAGAACGTCCAGTCGATGTAAGGAACGATCTCGGCGAGGTCAACGTCGAGCGTCTTCACGCCCGTAAACGCGGGGACCGCGATCGCTGACGGAGTCCAATCGAGCTTGAGCCGCTTTCGTGACGTCTCGGCCCACGGAACGATCGGCCGGCGCTTCAATGCGGCATGTTGGGCGCGGAGGCGATCCTGCTCGGTGCGATTGCTCGCATCGAGCGTCGCGCGCTGCGCGGGGTCGAGCAGGCGAGAGACGACATCCACAGCCTTCGACGCGTCGATCACGTGCACGACAGGATGCCCGTTGTACTCGGGAGCAATCTTCACCGCGGTGTGCTGGCGGCTCGTCGTGGCGCCGCCAATGAGCAGCGGCAGGTTCATCCCACGCCGCTCCATCTCGCGCGCGACAAAGACCATCTCGTCGAGCGACGGTGTGATGAGCCCGCTCAGGCCAACCAGATCGGCGCCCTCGTCCACCGCAGCCTGAAGAATCCTGTCAGCAGAGACCATGACGCCGAGGTCCACGATCTCGTAGTTGTTGCACCCCAGCACCACCCCGACGATATTCTTGCCGATGTCGTGGACGTCTCCCTTGACAGTCGCGAGGAGCACTTTGGATCGCTTGCGTCCGCCTTCCGCGCGGCTCTCCTCTTCGAAGTAGGGGAGGAGACACGCGACGGCCTTCTTCATCACACGAGCGCTCTTGACGACCTGTGGCAGGAACATCTGCCCGGACCCGAACAGATCACCGACGACGCGCATGCCGCTCATCAGCGGTCCTTCGATCACATCGAGTGGCCGGGGAAGGGCGCGCCGCGCCTCCTCGACGTCCTCGTCGATGAATTCGACAAGGCCGTGGACGAGGGCGTGCTCGAGCCGCTTTTCGATCGGGAGCTCGCGCCAGGCGAGGTCGGCGCCGTGAGTGCTGGTCTTTCCGGCCACGGTGGCGGCGAACGTGACCAGCCTGTCGGTCGCGTCAGGACGACGGTTGAAGATGACGTCTTCGACATGCTCGAGAAGATCGGCGGGGATCGTCTCGTAGACCGTCAGCTGCGCGGCGTTGATGATCGCCATGTCGAGGCCGCACTTGATGGCGTGAAACAGAAACGCGGAGTGCATCGCTTCGCGCACCGCGGTGTTGCCGCGGAACGCGAACGACAGGTTACTGATGCCGCCGCAAATCTTGATGCCGGGACACGTGAGCTTCAGAACCTTCGCCGCTTCCAGGAAGTCGAGCGCGTAGTAGTTGTGCTCGTCAAGCCCGGTGGCGATCGCCAGGATGTTGAGATCGAACACGATGTCCGTCGGGTCGAAGCCGAGCCGATCGGTCAGCAGTCGATAGGCGCGCTCGCAGATTTCAATCTTGCGACCGGCGGTGTCGGCCTGGCCGCGTTCGTCAAATGCCATGACGACGAGTGCGCCGCCGTATCGCCGTACGATTCGTGCCTTGCGAAGGAAGTCCTCTTCGCCCTCTTTCAGGCTGATCGAGTTGACGATGGCCTTGCCCTGGACGCACTGCAGGCCGGCTTCGAGCACTGACCATTTCGAGCTGTCGATCATGAACGGCAGCCGCGCGATCTCGGGCTCGACCGCAACGACGTTCAGGAACGTCGTCATCGCGCCCTCCGAGTCGAGCATCCCTTCGTCCATGTTGATGTCGAGGATGTTCGCGCCGCCGCGCACCTGCTCGAGGGCAATCGCCGCGGCGTCGAGGTACTGCTGGCTCGAGATCATGCTGGCGAAGCGCTTGGATCCGGTGACGTTGGTCCGCTCGCCGACGATGATGAGCGTCGATTCCGGGGTGATGGTCAACGTCTCGAGCCCGGCGACACGCGTCAGGTGCTCTGCGACTGATCGAGGATCCCCGGGCTCGGCCGGGCGCGCACGCCGCGGCGTCAGGCCATCAATCGCTTCGCGGATCGCGCGGATGTGCGCGGGCGTCGTTCCGCAGCAGCCGCCGAGGATGTCCACGTAACCCGACTCCGCGAAGTCGCGAAGGAGGACAGCGGTCTGCTCCGGAAGTTCGTCGTACTCCCCGAAGGCATTCGGAAGCCCCGCATTCGGATGGCAGCTCACATACTCGCCGGCAAGACGCGAGAGCTCCGCCATGTACGGACGCATTTGACGAGCACCGAAGGCGCAGTTCAGGCCGACGCTGAACGGCCGCGCGTGTTGAATCGAGACGTAGAACGCGTCGAGCGTCTGACCGGACAGGGTCCGTCCGCTGCGATCGGCGATGGTGGCCGAGATCATCAGCGGCACTTCTCTCCCGCGCGATTCGAACTCGTCGTGGATACCGGCGATGGCCGCCTTGGCATTCAGCGTGTCGAAGACAGTCTCGAGCAGCAGCAGATCGACGCCGCCATCCATGAGACCGCGCACCTGCTCGCGATACGCCTGTCGAACCTGGGCGAAGGTCGTCGCACGGAACGCGGGGTTGTTGACGTCAGGGGAGATCGACAGCGTTCGATTGGTCGGTCCGATCGCTCCCGCGACAAGCCGGGGGCGCGCTGGTGTCTTCGTCGTCCATGCATCGGCGGCTTCGCGAGCGAGGCGTGCCGCCTCGACGTTCAACTCGTAGACGATCGCCTCGAGCCCGAAGTCGGACTGCGCGATCGACGTGCTCCCGAAGGAGTTGGTTTCGATGATGTCGGCGCCAGCCTCGAGATAGGCGTGATGGATGGATGCGATCAGGTCGGGACGCGTGAGCACCAGCAGGTCGATGTTGTTCTTGAGCAGGTGCGAGTGATCGCGGAAGCGCGTCCCGCGGACCGATGCTTCGTCCAGCTTGTACTGCTGGACCATCGTGCCCATTGCGCCGTCGAGCATGAGGATGCGCCCAGCGAGCGCGCGGTCGAGAGAGCGGAGCAGGGGAGACATCTTCAGGACCTGACCGATCGGAAACGCGACGGCTGGGGACCACGCACCGCGACGGGGCTGCGCGTGGCGTGAGCCGGCTTGGTGCCGCTGGCAATGAGCACGGTGAAAGGGTCGCCTCGACGCGACGCGCCGGTTGACACACGGACATGCACGAGGCCGGCGCCTTCGAGCAGCTCACGCAATTCGTCGGCACTGAAGCCGAGATGCCGATCACCGAACCTGGAACGCACCCAGTTCTGATCGTGTGCCTTCAAATCCATGAGCAGAAGACGCCCGGATGGTCGCAGCACGCGAACCGCTTCGGCAATCGCACGTTCGGGATCGCTGGCGTGATGCAGCGACTGGGAGAGCAGCGCCACATCGTGCGACCCGTCTCTGAGCGGCAGGCGCGAGAGATCGCCCTTTCTCCACTCGACGTTCGTGACCTGGCGCTTTGCTGCCAACGCCTTCGCCTGCTCCAGCACATCGTCCGAGCGATCGACGCCCGTGACGTGCCGTGCCCAGCGCGCGGCCTCGACCGCCAGATGGCCATCTCCGCAACCGATGTCGACGACGTCCAGCGCTGGCAGGAGCTCGCCAAGAGTTCGGGCCCATGCGGCCCAGCTGCGCCCCGGGAGCAGCTGCCGCGCATCGCCGTGCGGATAGAACTGTTCCTGCCGATTGCGCAACACTTCCTGCAAACGTGCCTCATCTTCTCGGACCGCTCGATCAGTCGCCGATGCGGCGAACTGCTCTGCGAGGAGCGACCACAGCGGACGACGAGGCTCGATGCGCGAGGCATCCGGCAGCCGGTAGAACACGAATCCGGATGCGCGCTCCTCGGTGACGAGATTAGCTTCCTTGAGGAGTCCGAGATGTCGGGAGACACCTGATTGGGCAACGCCCAGAATCGACGTCAACTCACCAACGTTGAAACGATCGTGTGACAGGACTCGCAGGAGACGCAGGCGGGTCGGGTCGGCCAGGAGCTTGAAGACGGCCGCAGAGCGCATAGTCGCATCTCTAAATCTACATATATGGATATGAACTGGTCAAGCGGCAGGTGATCCGGGTTTCGAGGCGTGCTGGAAAGTCGTGTCGCTGCGCACGGAACGCTCATCGATCGTCGCGATCGGCGTCGTCGTCCGTGCAGAGTGATTCTGAATTTTTGTTAATGTTGCACGAATCGTGAGTCATCGCTGCAGAAATGACCATCGCATCTCCGAGATGCATGCTGCAGGATTGCAAACTGTTCTCCCTTTTGTGCATAATTTGTCGGACGCCGCTGCGTTCTTGCACGCGTCACCCTTCACACACATCCGCACCAGTGCATCGAGAAAGGACAGGCCGCCACAATGGGATCCGCAGCTCTTTCAGAAGCCGTCAAAAGCATCCGTGAGTGGTCCATGAGCGAGGGTCGCGCGTCGTCCTCGCCCGCGAAAGCCGCCGAACTGTTCGGCACGCTCGCGTTCAACGACAAGGCGCAGCAGGATCGTTTGCCGAAGCCGGCCTACCGCGCATTGCGCGCAACGATCACGCGAGGTGAGCCACTCGATCTGGCGACAGCGGATGCCGTGGCGACGGCGCTGAAGGACTGGGCGGTGGAACACGGAGCCACGCACTACACGCACTGGTTCCAGCCGATGACCGGGATCACCGCAGAGAAGCACGACTCGTTCTTGTCGCCGAATGCCGACGGCACGGCGATCGCGGAGTTCCGTGGCAAGGAGTTGATCAAGGGTGAGCCGGACGCATCGAGCTTCCCGTCGGGCGGCATGCGATCCACCTTCGAGGCGCGCGGCTACACGGCCTGGGATCCGACGAGCCCGCCCTGGCTGCTGTTCAACGGCGGCAACAGCGTCACGCTGGTGATCCCGACGGCGTTCGTGAGCTGGACGGGAGAAGCCCTCGACAAGAAGACCCCGCTCCTGCGTTCGATGGAAGCGGTCTCGAAGCAGGCCGTGCGTGTGCTGAAGCTGTTCGGATCGACGGCCGAGCGCGTCTACGCGACCTGCGGCCCCGAGCAGGAATACTTCCTGATCGATCGCAACTTCTACTTTGCGCGCCCCGATCTGATTAATGCCGGCCGCACGCTCTTCGGCGCCAAGCCGCCGAAGGGTCAGGAGATGGAAGACCAGTACTTCGGCGCCATCCCCGAGCGCGTGCTCGCGTGCATGGCCGAGACCGAAATGGAATTGTTCAAAGTGGGCGTCCCGGTGAAGACGCGCCACAACGAGGTCGCGCCGAGTCAGTACGAGATCGCGCCGGTGTTCGAGAACGCCAACGTCGCCGTCGATCATCAGATGATGACGATGGAGATGCTGAAGAAGATCGCGCCGAAGTACGGCCTGGCGTGTCTGCTTCACGAGAAGCCGTTTGCCGGTGTGAACGGATCGGGCAAGCACAATAACTGGTCGCTCTCCGACGAGTTCGGCAACAACCTGCTCGGCCCCGGCGACACCCCGCACGACAACATGCAGTTCCTGGTCTTCTGTGCGGCCGTCCTGCGCGCCGTCGATCGGTGGCAGGGTCTGCTGCGCGCGAGCATCGCGAGCGCGGGCAACGATCACCGCCTCGGCGCCAACGAAGCGCCGCCCGCGATTCTGTCGGTGTTCCTCGGCGACATGCTCACCGACATCTTCGAGCAGCTCGAGAAGGGGGCGGCGAAGTCGACGAAGCAGGGAGGCACGCTCGACATCGGCGTCAGCGTGTTGCCGAAGTTGCCGCGCGACGCTGGTGACCGCAACCGCACGAGTCCGTTCGCATTCACCGGCAACAAGTTCGAGTTCCGCGCCGTGTCGTCAGGGCAGAGCATCGCGTTTCCAAACATGGTGCTCAATGCCGCGATGGCCGATGCTCTCGATTCGGTCGCAACCGAGCTCGAAGGCGCGACGGCCAAGGGTGAGGACCTCAGCAAAGCCGTCGGGAAGCTGTTGACGAAGATCGTCAAGGAGCACAAGCGGATTGTGTTCAACGGCAACAACTACTCGGCCGAGTGGGAGAAGGAAGCCGGCAAGCGCAAGCTGCTGAACCTGAAGAACACGGTCGACGCGTTGCCGCAACTCGTCACAAAGGACGCGGTCAAGCTGCTCGAGAAGTACAAGATCCTGAACGAGCGCGAGATTCACGCGCGTTACGAGATCTTCCTCGAGAACTACAACAAGACCATCAACGTCGAAGGTCAGCTGATGGTGTTGATGGCCAATCGCTACATCATGCCTGCCGCAATCGAGTATCAGAAGCAGGTGGGGCAGAGCGTGGCGGCCGTGCGCGCCGGTGGTGGGCGGAGCGCCCAGGGCAAGAAGCTGCTGGCGACCTACACGAAGCTGGTTGACAAGTTCAAGACACAGACCGACGTACTCGCCGGTGCCCTGGACCACAGCGGCGCTTCGGCCGAGAAGCACGCGAAATACATGCGCGACAAGGTCATCCCCGCGATGACCAAGCTGCGCGAGATCGGTGACGAGATCGAGGTGCTGACACCGCACGAGATCTGGCCGCTTCCGACTTATCGCGAGATGTTGTTCGTCAAGTAAGCGAGTCGAGAACGACGAAGGGAAGGAGTGATGCTCCTTCCCTTCGTCGCCGTACCGACGGCCATTCTTCTCCTTCTTGGATCCCCCATCCAAGCGCGCTTTCCAACCCGCCAACTTTCTGGATCCAAAAAGGCAGATTCAGCCCCGATATTCCGCGTCGATTTCGATCGGACTCGACAATGGGCGGTCGCCCAAAACACAGCATTTACAAGGGATCAAGGCCCGATCACCGGTCGATAAACGCGGTGGTCGTCACGCGAAGGTGTACACTGCAGATCTTGCCTGGGTCTTGCAAGTAGCCACGAAGAGATGGGTATTCTCGAGAAACTCCGTCCACAACCTCGCTGGAAGCACGCCGATCCCGGCGTTCGGTCCGCCGCTGTCTATGAGTTGGGTCCTGAGGAGGCCGACGCGTTGCTCGCGCTCGCCCGTGAGGATGCCGACTCGCGCGTCAGGCGTGCTGCCGTAGGCCGGCTGTCCGAGGTCGATGTCCTTGGTGAAATCGCCCGGACCGATCCGGACGAGGATGTTCGCAGCGAAGCCATTCGCGGCCTCGCCGGCCTCGCGGCCGAGACGAAAGAGCCGGATCGCGCCTCTGAGGTCGTGCGTCAGTTGATGATGCTCGGCCGCATGAAAGAAGTGGTCGTCGTCGCACGCGAGAACACCAGCCCCCTCGTACGCGGAGCGGTGGTCGACCTCATCGACGATTCGAAGTCGCTCGGGTCTGTGAGCCGTCACGCGCAGGACGCGTCCACACGTCTGCGTGCGCTGGCGCGCCTGACGGATGCGGAGGAGATTCTCAACGTCGCGTTGAAGGCCGAGCACACCGATGCTGCCGTGTCGGCGCTCGAACGCATTCAGGATCCGGCAGCCCTTTCTGCGATTGCCCAGCGCGGCCGGAACAAGGTCGCCGCGCGCCGCGCGCGAACCAAGCTGCGCGAAGCTGAGGAGGCGGCACAGCCGCATCATGAAGCCGTAGCGCGCATGAGCGCGACCGATCGCGCGAGGGCCCTCGAGCTGTTGCACCAGGCCGAGGCCCTGGTCGCGGTTCAGAATCCCGAGGACGCTTCCACTTCGCTTGCCGCCGTGCGACTGGCGTGGGCTGAGTTCCAGGCTGACGTCGACATTGACGAAGCCGTTGTGAAGCAGTTCGAGTCGGCCAGTGAGGCCGTTCGAGAGGCGATCGAGGAGCGGCGGCGCGAAGCCGTTGCTGAACAGGAACGCCAGCAGGCACTCGAGCGTGAGCAGTCTGATCGGCTGGCGATCGTCACGGAGATCGAACAGCTCGCCGGACCGCACGCCGTCGATCGAATCGCGGAATTGCGCGTGCAATGGGACGGCCTGCCGCCCATGCCGTCCGAGTACGCCGCGTCCTTGACGAGGCGATTCCAGGACGCATCGCGTGCGTTCGAGGATCGCGAGCGCCGAAGGCTTCTCGCCGAAGCCGCCGTCGGAAGGCTCGATTCACTCGCCACAGAGCTCGAACAACTCGCCGCATCCGAGCTGCCCGTGGACGATGTCGTGGCGCGATGGCGTGGGTTGCGCCGGGACGCAGACGTGTTGCGCGAGCACGCGTCGGCCAATCTGGTTGCCGCCGAGCGCCTCGAGCGAGCTGTGACCGTTCTCGAGCAGAAGGAAAACGAGTACCAGCAGGCGCGGGCCAGGCTCGAGCAGGACAACCTCCGTCGGCTGCAGCAGTTCTGCCGGCAGATCGAGACGCTTGCCGCAGCCGAACCGCTGACGCTCAAGGCTGGTGACCGGGCACTGCGCGAGATCCGCGCGACGCTCGACGATCGTGCGCCGCTGCCGACCAAGCGCGATCGTCAGGAGATCCAGACGCGGCTCGAGGAAGCACGCGCCAAGCTTGCGCCGCGCATTCAGGAATTGCGTGACGCCGATGAGTGGCAGCGCTGGGCGAACCTGCAGGTGCAGGAAGAAATCTGTCGCGAGATGGAAGCGCTCAAGACCGAAGCGAACCTCGAGGTCGCCGGTCGGCGCATGCGGGAGCTTCAGGCTCGATGGAAGCAGGTGGCGCTTGCGCCGCGTGCGCAGGGCGAGGCGATGTGGCGCCGTTTCAAGACGGCGCAGGATGAAGTCTACGCGCGGACGTCTGCGTTCTTTGCCGCCCAGAATGAGGAGCGCGCTGCGAACCTCGTTCGCAAGCAAGCCCTCTGCGAGCGCGCCGAAGCGCTGGCCGGGTCGACCGACTGGGTCAAGACCGCCGCGGAGATTCAGTCGCTGCAGGCCGAGTGGAAGACGATCGGGCCTGTCGCGCGTGGTCACGAAAAGGCGATCTGGGAGCGATTCCGCCACGCCTGCGATCAGTTCTTCACCAGGCGTCAGGAAGATCTGAAGCACCGGAAGGAAGAGTGGGCGAGCAACCTCGCGCTCAAGGAGGGGCTCTGCATCACCGCCGAGGAGCTGGCAGAGTCTACGGAGTGGGATCAGTCGGCCGCGAAACTGAAACAGCTTCAGGCTGAGTGGAAGAAGATCGGTCCGGTCAGGAAGTCGAAGTCGGAGGCGATCTGGCAGCGATTCCGCGCGGCGTGCGATCGGTTCTTCGATCGCTACAAGCACCGGGATCAGGTTGAACTCCAGGAGAAGGCGGCGGTCCGCGAAACGGTGATTCGCGATCTCGAAGCATTGGTACCGCAGGAGTCGGCCGAGCTGCCTCCGGCACCCGACGGTCTCTACACCACCGTCCATGAGGCGCGCGCGAAGTGGCAACAGGCGCCCGAATTGCCTCGCGCGGTGCAGCAGGATCTCGCGGCGCGTTACCACCAGGCGGTCGCACGCATCGTTGCCGCGTGGCCCGAAGCCTTCGCCGGCACCGACCTCGATCCTGAGGCGACGCGCAAGCGCATGGAGAAGCTGCTGGCCAAGGTCGAAGAGCTCCTTGCGGCGCAGCCGAGCCAACCGGTGAACCTGTCGCCGACAGAACTCCTCGCGCAAAAGCTGCGCGAGCGGCTGGCGGCGAACACGATGTCGGGCGGCGCGCGCGCGGCCGAAGCTGAGGACGCACGCTGGCGGGCGAATGAGCAGGAAGTCCGGTCGGCACAGGCTCAGTGGATGCGCCTTGGTCCGGTGCCGCCGCAGGTTGCCGGTCCGCTCAACGAGCGATTCCAGCGGGCCTGCCGCCGGTTCTTCGATCAGCGGCGCTTTGCGCTCGTTGCGCCACTGTTTGCGCAAACCCTTCAAGTCGAACGGCGTGCGGGTGCGATCGCGCAGGTTCACGACTTCG
>Ga0207689_10005841_pt1 | contig 10914 bp, 12 predicted proteins | sample KBSMisM52_FD_184312 | JGI IMG/M metagenome (GOLD analysis project Ga0207689, IMG submission 184312) | Miscanthus rhizosphere microbial communities from Kellogg Biological Station, Michigan, USA - KBS Miscanthus M5-2 (SPAdes) (version 2) | ecosystem: Host-associated > Plants > Roots >... | reverse complement strand
GACATGGTCCTGCCAGATCCGGCGGGAGACCTCCTCCGGGTACGGGACGACGGCAGGCTCGGTGTCGAAGACCCGGGTCAGCCGGTCGGCGCGGTCGTACGGAGGCCAGCCGGGTTCGCCGTCGGTGGCGAACCTCGTCCACGCGCTCCGCATCTGCGCCGACACGGCCTCGGCTTCGGTCAGGTCGTCGCCGATCAGCATGGCCGGCTGGCCGCTGGTGAGGTTGCCGAAGACGAGCGGCACGTCGAGCCCGTGGCAGGCGCCCAGCACGCCACCCATGCCCGGTGCGGGCCAGGTCAGCTCGTAGACGTGCGTACGGCCGGTGTGCGCCTCGGCGATATGCAGCGATGGCATCCGGAACAGCCAGTCGGAGTGGACCCGGTCGTACAGCTCCTCCGGGCTGCCGCCGGCCGCCCGGTAGCCGGCGACGCCGTCCGGGCCGGGGGCGAACAGGTCCAGCGCGGTCGCCGCCTGGTCCTCGGTGATCCGGCCGAGGGTGCCCTCGATCAGGGAGAACAGCCGCTGCTCGTGCCGCACGTGCCCGGTGATCAGGTCGACGTTCCGGGCGGCGCCGCCGGCCAGCGCCCGCCACGGATCGGTGGGCAGCGTGGCGCCATCGACGACCGGCCCCAGCGGGACCCTGCGGTGCGCCACGACGCCCCAACGGTCCGCGTACCCGTCGATCTTCGCCATGAGCGCGTCACCGACCGCCGGCAGCTCTCCCGGGGGCACCGTGTCCAGCTCGGCCGGTGAGAGGCCCAGCTCGGCGGCGAGAACGCGGGCGACGTCGGCGGCCAGCTCCGGGGTGACGAACACGATCGGCATGCTCTGCACGATCGCGCGGCGGAACAGGCCGGCCGCCCGTGGCATCGCCAGCAGCGCGGCCACCGACCCGCCGCCGGCCGACTGGCCGAACACGGTGACCTGGTCGGGATCGCCGCCGAACGCGCTGATGTTGTCCCGGACCCATTCCAGCGCGGCGACCTGGTCGAGCAGTCCGCGGTTCGCGGGCGCCCCGTCGATCCGGGCGAACCCCTCGATGCCCAGCCGGTAGTTGAGCGTGACCACGACGACGCCGCCGTCGCGCGCCAGCCTGCCGCCGTCGTACTCGGGCCGGCCGGAGGTGCCGAAGACGTAGCCGCCGCCCTGGATCCACACCATGACCGGCAGGCTCGCGGCCGGATCCGGGGTCCACACGTTGACCGTCAGCCAGCCGCCGGCGGACTCGGTCACCGCGTCGGTCCCGAGCAGGCCGGACTGCGGGGGCGGCGGCCCGTACGACAGCGCGTCCCGCGTTCCGTCCCACCCCTCGACGGGCCCGGGTGCGGCGAACCGCGCCGGTGGTTCGGCGAACGGGATGCCCTTGAAGACCGCCACGCCCGACTCCAGCCGGCCGCGCAGGCCCCCGGCGGTCACGCGCACCCGCGGCTCGGTCGCCGCCATCACAGTGTCCTTTCCGCCGGTACGTCGAACACCGCGGATCATTGCGAGCACGCCTCGCTACCGCGAACGAATTCCCTTCGTCCTGCGCGCCCGCGACCACACACCGCGGGGCGGACGACCCCGGTGGCTCGGAGATAGCCTCGGGCCGTGACCGTGCACCAGCTCTCCCGGGTCGACGCGCGGCGGATCGCCGTGCGGGCGCAGCTGCTGGGCCGCGCGCGGCCGGACGGGCTGCGGGACGTGGTCCGTGGGCTGACCTTGCTGCAGATCGACCCGACCGCGGCCGTCGCGCCGAACGCCCACCTCGTCGCCTGGAGCCGGCTCGGCTCCGCGTACTCGCCGGTGGAGCTGGACGCCGCCCTGGACAAGCGCGACCTGATCGAGTTGCGGTCGATGATCCGGCCGGCTGAGGACATCGCGCTCTACCGGGCGGACATGGCGAACTGGGACACCGCGAAGCCCGGCGAGCAGATGGGCTGGCGCGCCTCGCTCCGCGACTGGGTGCGAGACAACGACGGCTGCCGGCGCGACATCATCGAGCGGCTCACCGCGTCCGGACCGCTGCCGTCGCGGGCCCTGCCCGACACCTGCGTACGGCCGTGGAAGTCGAGCGGCTGGACCGACGACCGCAACGTCACGCAGCTGCTGGAGATGATGGTGCTGCGGGGCGAGGTCGCGGTCGCCGGGCGGATGCGCGGCGACCGGCTGTGGGATCTGGCCAGCCGCGTCTATCCCGACGACCCGGTCGTCCCCGCGGACGAGGCGCTGCGGATCCGCAACGAGCGCAGGCTCAGCGCGCTCGGCATCGCGCGGGCCCGCGGCCCGGAATGTCCCGTCGAGCCGCTGGGCGTCGGCGAGGTCGGCGAACCGGCCACCGTCGAGGGCGTCCGCGGCACCTGGCGGGTCGACCCGGCGCAGCTCGGCCAGCCGTTCGAGGGGCGCACCGCGCTGCTGTCGCCGTTCGACCGGCTGGTGCACGACCGGAAGCGAATGGTCGAGCTGTTCGAGTTCGACTACGCGCTGGAGATGTACAAGCCGGTGGCCAAGCGGCGCTGGGGCTACTTCGCGCTGCCGATCCTGCACGGCGACCGGCTGGTCGGGAAGGTCGACGCCACCGCCGACCGGAAGGCCGCCGTGCTGCGGGTCGACGCGATCCACGAGGACGTCCCGTTCACGAAGCGCATGACCGGCGAGGTACGCGACGAGCTCGACGACCTGGCCCGCTGGCTGGACGTCGAACTCGCGCTCTGAGCCGCCTGGGGTCGGGCTTCCGTAGCGTCGCTTCAGAGGGCGTCGGACGCGACCACGGACGAGCGGGTGAACGCGCGCTCGGCCAGCTCGCCGTCGACGCGCTGGTAGCGGGCCAGCACGCGGCCGGCGTCGACCGTGTCGATCACGACCGCCGGCTGCCAGCCACCGTGCACGAAGACCCAGACGGCGTCACCCGGCTGGTACGCGGACCGCGTTTCCCCGACGTGGTCACCTTGGGTCATCGAATTTCCTTGATCGCGAACGCGGCACCGGGCAGTGCCCGGTGCCGGCAGCAGACAGCTTGTGCACAGAGAGTAAATACCAAGGGAAGAAAGCGTCAACCCCCCCAAAGTTGGTCCGTTTGGTATACCTAGGATTAGTGCCGGTGGACCAGCGTCCCGAGTTCGCCATAGTGGCGCTGAACTGCCCTGACGTTACCGTCGGCGACGGCCTGTCACACCGGCGTTCCCACCGGACGGCGATCTCGGCGCGGCCCGGCCGCCCACCTCGAGTGGCCACGCTGCGAAGTCGGGTCAACTGTTCCCCATGCACGGCAATGACCACGTTCCGTGCTCGGGCTCAGCCGCCGAGCTGGGCTTCGACCGCGTCGGCGACCGGTCCTACGTCCTCCGGAGTGACCATTGCGTCAGTCCGGAACGGGATCCCCGCGAGCTTCGGCACGCCGAGTGCCCAGATCGTCCGGTCCTCCGGGGCGGGTGTGTGCAGCGCCGTGCGATCGCCGCAGTGCGGGCACACGACGTACGCCATGTTCTCGACGGCGCCGAGCAGTGGCACCTCGGCCTGCCGGAGCACGGCGATCGCCCGGCTGGTGTCCAGATGCGACACCTCGGCCGGGGTCACCACGAGGATCGCGCTCACGTCGTCGGACAGTGCCACCAGCCCCTGCTGCACCTCGCCGGTGCCCGGCGGAAGATCGGCGATCAGCACGTCGAGCTCGCCCCACACCGTCTGCTTGACCAGCCGACCGAGCATCAGCTCGGCGAACGGTCCGGTCATCGTCAACCCCTGCTGGCCACCGAGCAGGAACCCGACCGACGCGACCTTGAGCCCGTCGACCTCGACCGCTTCCAGCTCGGCGTTATGCGCACCCTTCACGGCGGTCAGCGTCACGCTGCGGGCTGTGCGGTCACGGCGAATGCCGAGCATGCGCGGCACGTCAGGTCCGTGCAGGTCGGCGTCGAGCAGGCCGGTCTTCCGGCCGCGCCGGACCAGCTCCCGGGCCAGCGCGACGGCGACGCTGGTCTTGCCGACGCCGCCCTTGCCACTCGCAACAGCGACGACCGGAGCCACCGGTCCAGCCTAGGGGAGCAGCGTTGCCGCCGAGTCGAGGTGGGGGCCGCCGTCGCCGCCGAGCGAGGCGAGGTAGAGGCCGGTGGAGACCCGCTCCAGGAAACCCCAGTCCCAGGTGGCGTCGGGATCACCGCCGAGCATGACGCAGTACGAGCGCAGCAGCGTGCGGGGATCCGCGGCGGCGAGCAGTTCCGCGCACCAGTCCCGCACCGCCACGCCCCGGTCGTACGCCGGGTCACCGACGAACCCGTCCGGGTCGACGAACACCCACCCGTCGCCGGGGCGTCGCAGCACGTTGGCAGCTGCTGCGTCACCGTGCACTACAACGCACCGGTCCGGGTCGAAAGCGGCGGAACGGCGTTCGGCGCACCGGAGCGCCTCGTCGACGACGGCCGACGACCCGACCGCCGACGACCGGAGGCTGCCGACGAACTCGACCAGATCCGCCGCCTTATCGGTGGGCACGAGATCGCCGCGCGGGACCGTCCAGGCGAGTGGCAGCAGGTCGGCGATCACGGCGAGCTGGCCCTCCGGCGGGAGGCCGGACCGGGTGAGCGGGCCGCCGAGCGGCTCCAGCAGGGCCGCGTTGTGGTCGAGGTCGGCGGCGAGCAGCCGGACGTACCCGCGGCCGCCGGCGGCGCGCAGCGTCCGTACCTGCTGGTCGAAGTCGACGACCGGCACGGAGATCTTGACCACCGCCGGTTCGCCGGTCGCCGTCACCGCAGCCGCGACGTAGGAGGACGTGCCGCCGGGCAGCCGCTCGCCGACCGTGATCCCCCACCGGCGCTCCAGCGCGGCAATGGTCGCCGGCAGGTCGGCCAGCCAGCGGTCGCCGCCCTTGGCGCCGGCCAGGTCGGTCACGCGAGGTGCGCGCGGGCCGCCCACGCGGAGGCGTGGATCTCGAACGGACCGTCCGGGAGCCGTCCGCGGCAGTGCGCCTCCAGCGCGTCCCGGGCCGGCGGATCGAGCTTGGCCACGTAGTCACCGGCCGGCCCGACCCCGAGCGTGTACGGGTGCCACCACTCGTCGAAGGACGCGTACGGGACGGTCACCGTGAGCTTCCCTGGCGCCACCGCGCTGAGCCCGGCCGCCCCGAACAGCTCGACCAGGTGCCCCTCGCTCGTGCCGGCGCGGCCGGACTCGTCCTCGGCGCCCGGGTCGAGATCCCGCACCGCGGCCCAGAACGTGGCGAGCGGGCCGCCGCCGTTCGCGAAGTCCCAGACGCAGGCCGCGACCACCCCGCCCGGCCGGGTCACCCGGGCCATCTCGGCGAGGCCGGCCACCGGGTCGGTCATGAAGTGCACGACCAGCTGGGCCAGCGCCACGTCGACACTGCCGTCGGCCAACGGCAGCCGCTCGGCCGCCGCCTGGTGGACGATCACGCCCGGGCAGCGGCGCCGCACCGCCGCCACGAACGACGCCGACGGGTCGACCGCGATCACCCGCGACGCACCCAGCCGCCCGACCAGACGGGCGGTCAGCGCCCCCGGCCCGCAGCCGACGTCGAGCGCCCGCCGCCCGGGTCCGACACCGGCCCACTGCACGAACAGGTCCGCGAGCGGCTCCGAATACCGCCCCATGAACGCCGAATACGCGTCCGCCTCGACCTCGAAGGCCACGCCGGAACTATAGGCTCGGGCCGGCTCTGAAGGCGTCCGCGTGGTCGGTGGCCCACTGGCGGAACGATCTTGCCGGCGATCCGAGGACGTCGGACACGGTGGAGGTGACGAGCGCCGGCCGCCCCGTCGTCGCGCCCCACGCGGCCAGCAGCATGTCCACGGCAGGCCGCGGCCAGCTTCCCTCCGTCGCACGGCGAAACTCGTCCGGCGACAGTTCCACGAACTGGATCGGGCGCCCCAGGACGTCGCCGATGATGCGCACCTGCTCGGTCTGACTCAGCGACTCGGGGCCGGTGAGGACGTAGTCACCGCCGGCATGCCCGTCCTGGTAGAGGGTCCGGGCTGCGACCGCGGCCACGTCCCGGTCGTCGACGGGCGCCGTCTCGGCCGCACCGTACGGCCACCGCACGACGCCGTCGCCGCGGATCGCGGGCGCCCACCAGAGCAGCGCGTTCGACGCGAACATCCCCGGCCGGATGATGGTCGACTCGAGCCCGGAGCCGACGATCAGCCGCTCGATCTCCGTGTAGAGCGCGGCCATGGGATTCGGCTGCTGGAAGAAGGGATGCGGAGTCCGGTGCGGCGCCGACAGGAACACGACCCGCCGCGCGTACGTCGCGAGGCGCTCGATGACCGCCGGCGCGGTGGCCGGTGGGACCGTCCAGACGAGGAAGACGGCATCGACACCGCGCAGCGCCGCGTCCAGCGACTCGGGCACGGTGAGATCTCCCGTGACGACCTCGACGCCCGCCGGCAGCGCCGCCTCCTCGGGCCGACGAGTCAGCGCCCGCACCGGCAGGCCCGCATCCGCGAGCAGATCCACCACCATCCGCCCGACCCGCCCGGTCGCCCCCGTCACGAGCACCGTCATGACCACGCCACCATCCGCACGACCGGGATCATGCCGCTCCCGCCCGGTGGCGCCGCACCCGGCCGCCCGCCGACCGGGCCGCTCGAGAGCCACGAGCCACCACATCGGGACCGCGCCGCCGCAGCGCGCCCTCCCTTAACGCCGACAACGACGCCGGGTCGCGCTGACAGCGCGGGCCCGGCGGTCGGTCTGGTCAGGGTGGCGGTGGAGGTGGGATTTGAACCCACGGAAGCTTTCACTTCACACGCTTTCGAGGCGTGCGCCCTCGGCCACTAGGCGACTCCACCGCGGGAGAGTGTACGCGACGGGTCAGCGCGGCCGGTGGGCGGTGAAGAACGTGCGGAGGAGCTCGGCGGACTCGTCGGCGAGGACGCCGCGGACCACCTCGGGGCGGGAGTTGAGGCGGCGGTCGCGGACCACGTCCCAGAGTGAGCCGACCGCGCCGGCCTTCGGGTCGTCGGCGCCGTACACGAGCCGGGCGACGCGGGCCAGGACCAGCGCGCCGGCGCACATCGTGCAGGGTTCGAGGGTCGCGACCAGCGTGCAACCGGTCAGGCGCCAGCTGCCGACGGCGCCGGCCGCCGCCCGCAGCGCCAGCACCTCGGCGTGCGCGGTCGGATCCCCGTCCCGCTCCCGCGCGTTCGCCGCGGAAGCGATCACCTCACCGGCCGGATCAAGCACCACCGCACCCACCGGCACGTCACCGCTCCGGACGGCCTCCGCCGCCACGTCGAGCGCCCGCCGCATCGCGCCGTCCCACCGCCCCGCCGGTGCCACCGGAGCGACCGTGGGCGGGGTGGGGCGGTGGGGGTGGCTCACGCGCCGCGGAGGGTTTCTAGTTCGTCGAGGCAGCCGGCGCGTTCACAGACCTCGCTGATCACGTCGGACGGCAGCGTGCGCTCGTGGGTGACCAGGGCGATCAGGTCCCGCCGCGGCGTACCGAGGTCGGCCAGCAGGTCGGCGTCGCCGACCGGCTCGGAGTCCGGCGGGTCCTCGTCCTCCTCGTCGTCCAGGTCGGACGGCGCGGGCTCCTCCTCGACCGCACCGGCGAAGATCCCCGCCACCGGATAGCTCTCCGCCGCCTGCGAGTCCGAGACGAACACCCGAAGGTCGTCGGCGTCGACCCGGAGGATCGCGACGTACTCGTCGTCCTCCTCGACGAACAGCAGCGCGGTCTCCGCCTCGCCGTCGACGTCCCGGACGCGGTCGGCGACCGCGTCGACGTCCGTCAACCCGTCGAGATCGAGTTCCTCGGCGGTCCAGCCTGCCGGCGTACGGGCCAGGGCGGCAGCGAAGTACGACACCCAACTCCTCCGGGAAAGGTTTCAGTCGGCTGGCTGCAGCGTGTCGAGAACCCGGGCGAACTCGGCACCCACCCCGATCCGGTCCGCGATCGCGGAGAGCATCTCGTCCGCCCAGAGGTCCACATCGTCCAGGATGAGGCCGAGCTCGCGCTCGTCCAGCCCGAGGTCGCGGAAGATTCCCAGATCCCCGGCCGGCCACACGTCCTCGGGGTCGGACGGGGAGTCGTCGAGGTCGCCACCGGCCCGGTCCAGCGCCTGCCGGGCGATCGTGAACTCCTCGGCCGCGGTGATGTCCGACAACAGGACCCGTACGCCGGCCGAACCCAGCCGGAGCGCGACGAAGAACTCGTCGGCGACGTCGACCAGCGCGATCGGGCCGCCGTCGGACGGCTGCTGGCGCAGGACGGCGACGCAGGTGTCCAGGTCGTCGAGCACGGCCGGCGGCAGCAGGGCGCAATCCCACCGCCCGCCCTCGCGGTAGACCGCCACCGCGAAGCCGTCCTCCGCCACCCCCGGCCTCCTTGCCGCGTACCGCCGTGCGGCGATCGTTGCAGACGCCGCGCCGACGAGGAAGACCGACCATGCGCCTGCGTCTGGCAATACGGTGCCCGCAATCCCGCGGACATGCGCGAGTGCGCCGCACCGCAGCCCGAGCCCGCCGGGTCGGAGCTGGCACGCAGGCGACACTGTTTACAGACACAGACAGCGAGCGCATAGTTCGCACATGGGAGAGGTACGGCCCATCCCCACCCTCGGTGGCGTCGTTCGAGACGTACGCGGAACCGAGCGAGCGCTGCGGGTGAGTTGGCACCGCGAGGACGAACTGGTCGTGCTGTCGCTGTGGAACGGGCCGCGCTGCACCGGGACCGTACGGGTCGCCGCAGCGGACGTCCCGACGTTGATCGAGGCGCTGCAGATCGGGCTGCGATCCCAGTCGGACCAGTCGGACCAGTCGGACCAGCTGCCGGCGGGCGCGGCTCCGACGGACACGGCTCCGGCCGGCGCAGCTCCGACGGACGCGGATCCGGCGGACGCGGCTTCGAGGAACGGGGCTCCGACGGACGAGTCGGGGACGGCGGGCCGCGTGGTCGACGACCGGGAGGACGGCGTCGCCGGCTGATCCCGGTGCGGCACGATGAGCACCGTGCGGGTCGCGGTGGTCGGGCTGGGGATGATCGGTGGTTCCGTCGCGCGCCGGTTCGCCCCGCACCACGACGTCCGGGTCTGGGACTCCGACCCGGCCACGAGAACCGCGGCCGAGCACGCCGGACTCCAGGTCACCGACGACCTCGCCGGCACCGACGTCGTCGTCGTCGCGACCCCGCTGGAGGCGATGCCGACCGTCCTGTCCGGACTGTCCACAAGCGACGGTCCACTGGTGACCGACGTCGGCTCGGTCAAGGTTCCCGTGCTGGCCGCGGCCCGCGCCGCCGGCCTCGCCGGCCGGTACGTCGGCGGCCACCCGATGGCAGGCGTCGAGCGGTCCGGCTTCGCCGCCGCCGACCCCGAGCTGCTGGCCGGCGCGGTCTGGGTGCTGACCCTGGAGGACGACACCGACCTGGCCGGCTGGCTGGCCGTCGCCGAGCTGGTGACCGGGGCCGGCGGCCGGGTGCTGCCCACCACCGCGGCCGCGCACGACGAGGCGCAGGCGAGGATCAGCGGGCTGCCGCACCTACTCTCCACCGCGCTCGCGGTCGCCGGCGGCATCGGTGGACCGCTGGCCGGCGCGCTGGCGGCCGGCTCGTTCCGGGACGGGACGCGCGTCGCCGGCACCCGCCCCGAGCTGGTCGCCGCGCTCTGTGACGGCAACCGGGTCGCGCTCGCCCGGGTGCTGGCCGAGACGCTGGCCGAGCTGGCCAGCGCCAGGGACGCGCTCGCCGGCGACGGCTCCGTGCTGCCGCTCGCCACCGCCGGCCACCAGGCGCGGCGGGCCTGGGCCGAGGCCGCGCCCGCGGTCGGGGTGACGCTGGACCGCGACACGCCGAACCTGCGCGACGACCTGTTGGCACTGGGCGCAGCCGGCGGCAGTCTGGACGCCGTGACCTCGCAGCAGCTGCACGGCCGGCGACCAGACGTGTCGGGAAGCCCCGGGCAGGGAAGGCTCCGGCCGTGACGTTCAACGACGACGCAAGCCTGGACACCTCCCAGGTCGGCGATCGCCGCGGCATCGGCGGCGGCGGGCTGGCCATCGGCGGCGGCGGGCTCGGCATCGTCGGCCTCATCATCTACCTGCTGATCTCGGTCCTGGGCGGCGGCAACTCGTCGGACAGCGGCACCGGGGTCCAGACCCCGTTCCAGCCGGGCGAGACCGGCGCGGTCTCGCAGCAGGATCTCGCCCAGGTGTGCCGGACCGGCGCCGACGCGAACTCCCGGGACGACTGCCGGATCGTCGCGTACACCAACAGCGTGCAGCAGTACTGGTCGCGCGCGATGGGTTCGCGCTACCAGCCGGCGGAGACGATCATCTTCTCCGGCGGCACCCAGACCGGCTGCGGCAACGCGACCAGCGACGTCGGCCCGTTCTACTGCCCGGCCGACGGCAAGGCCTACTTCGACCTCGGCTTCTTCGACGAGCTGCGGACCCGGTTCGGCGCCCAGGGTGGCTCGTTCGCACAGGGGTACGTGGTCGCGCACGAGTACGGCCACCACATCCAGAACCTGCTCGGCACCTCCGACCGGGTCGGCGGCGGGACCGGTCCGGAGAGCGGATCGGTGCGGCTGGAGCTGCAGGCCGACTGCTACGCCGGCGTCTGGGCGAAGAACGCGACGACGACCACCGGCGCCAACGGCCGGCCGCTGTTCGAGTCGATCACCCAGTCGGACATCAACAACGCGCTGGACGCGGCGGCTGCGGTCGGGGACGACCGGATCCAGGCGCGGGCGCAGGGCCGGGTGACGCCGGAGAGCTTCACCCACGGCACGTCGGCCCAGCGGCAGAAGTGGTTCACCACCGGCTTCAAGACCGGCAATCCCGCCTCCTGCGACACCTTCAGCGGCAGCATCTAGCGCCGACTTCTGGACCTGCCGCCCTTCAAACCGCACCCACTCTGACCTGCCCCGACGTGGCTTGTTGGGGCTTGTTAGGGATGGGCTCAGGCGGCTCTATGACGTCCCC
>Ga0207689_10005840_pt1 | contig 10915 bp, 8 predicted proteins | sample KBSMisM52_FD_184312 | JGI IMG/M metagenome (GOLD analysis project Ga0207689, IMG submission 184312) | Miscanthus rhizosphere microbial communities from Kellogg Biological Station, Michigan, USA - KBS Miscanthus M5-2 (SPAdes) (version 2) | ecosystem: Host-associated > Plants > Roots > Rhizosphere... | reverse complement strand
CGGGGACGATGCCCTCCTCGACGGCCGCCTTGGTGGCGTGCATGGCGTCCTCGACGCGGGCCTTCTTCTCCTTCATCTCGGACTCGGTCGCGGCACCGACCTTGATCACCGCGACGCCGCCGACCAGCTTCGCGAGCCGCTCCTGGAGCTTCTCGCGGTCGTAGTCGGAGGTGGTCTCCTCGATCTGGGCGCGGATCTGCTTGATGCGGCCCTCGATGTCGGCCTTCTTGCCGGCACCGTCGATGATGGTCGTGTTGTCCTTGTCGATCACCACGCGCTTCGCCTTGCCGAGATCGGTGAGGACCGCGTTCTCGAGCTTGAATCCGGCTTCCTCGGTGATGAGCCGTCCGCCGGTCAGGATCGCGATATCCTCGAGCATCGCCCTGCGGCGATCGCCGAAGCCCGGCGCCTTCACCGCGCAGGTCGCGAGAATTCCGCGGAGCTTGTTCACCACGAGCGTCGCGAGCGCCTCGCCTTCCATGTCCTCGGCGATGATGAGGAGTGGGCGGGCGGTCTGAGCGACCTTCTCGAGGATGGGCAGGATGTCCTTGATCGAGGCGATCTTCTTGTCGTGGATCAGAATGCACACATCCTCGAGCACGGCTTCCATGCGCTCGGGATCGGTCACGAAGTAGGGCGAGAGATAGCCGCGGTCGAACTGGAGCCCCTCGACCACCTCGAGCGACGTGTCGAGGCTCTTCGCCTCCTCGACCGTGATGACGCCGTCCTTCCCCACCTTGTCCATCGCGTCCGCGATGAGCTTGCCGGTCTCGGGATCGTTGTTCGCGGAGATCGTCGCCACCTGCGCGATCTCGGCCGGCGTCTTGATGGTCTTCGACATCTTCTTGAGCTCGGCCGTGACCGTCTGCACCGCGCGATCGATGCCGCGCTTCAGGAACATCGGGTTCGCGCCCGCCGCCACGTGGCGGATTCCCTGCTGCATGATGGACTGCGTGAGCACGGTCGCCGTGGTGGTGCCGTCACCCGAGACATCCTGCGTCTTCGTGGCGACTTCCTTCACCATCTGCGCGCCCATGTTCTCGTACGGATTTTCGAGCTCGATTTCCTTCGCGATGGTCACGCCGTCATTGGTGATCGTGGGCGCGCCGAATTTCTTGTCGAGGACGACGTTCCGCCCCTTCGGGCCGAGCGTCACCTTGACCGTGTTGGCGAGCTTGTCCACGCCGCGCTGAAGAGCGTCGCGCGCGGCCGCGTCGAACAGCAGCTGCTTGGCCATGGAACGGGATTCCTCCTTGCGGGTCAGCGGCGTCGCCCCCCTGGGCGGGCCGACTCTGGCACTGGGAGAGCTAGAGTGCTAACTGAGCGTCAATGTAGCGGAAACCGGCGAGGGTACGCAACGGGGATGTGCGCATGGTGTAAGTTGTGTATTGCTATTGGCATAGCACGCCATGTTGGTGTAGTCTCTGCACCATGAGCGAGAACAAGGACGTAGTCGAGCGCTACATGGAGGGCTTTCGCCGCTCCGACCACGCGATGATCCTGTCCTGCCTCACGGACGACGTCGTCTGGGATATGCCCGGCGCGTTCCACCTCGTGGGCAAGGAGGCGTTCGATCGCGAGGTCGAGAACCCGGCCTTCACGGGGAGACCCACGATCACCATCTCCCGCGTGATCGAGGAGCATGACGTCGTCGTCGAGGAGTTCAGCGTCAGCGATACCCCGGATGTCGTATTCACGAAAAATGTGTTCATTCATTTATTTTTTCTGTTACTGGACTTTATAAAGATAGGAATGCACAAAAAGCTGCCGCAATCAATGCTGCTATTACTCCTTCTTATTTTATTTTAAATACAAAAAATAAATAAATAGTAAACAGTCAGAAACAGTGCTATAAGACTCCTATACTTATATATACATTGTGTTTCTCTATATGCAGATGGCACATGTCGATTATGCTGAACAATTTCTCTTCGAACAAATCACTCATCTACCTCGTTTATTAACTCTCCGCATCGGATACGAATCACTCGTAATGGTAACAAACAATTTTACCAATGACTTCTTGTCTGGCTTGTTGTCTGAATACTAAATACTAAATACTAAATACTTTCGATTGACACCACCCATTTTCATAACAGGTATTGGTACGGGCATCGGTAAAACAATTGCCGCAGCCATTGTTGCAGAGGCCCTGCAGGCAGATTACTGGAAACCTTTACAAGCGGGATATGAAGACGGCACCGACAGCAATTTTATCAGGCAATCGCTCTCCAATGCTTCATCGGTTGTACACCCGGAATTATACAAACTTAAAATGGCTGTTTCCCCGCACATAGCAGCCAGGGAAGAAAACATTACCATTAGCCTGTCTGATATAAAAAACAGGTTAACGGCAATAAATGCAGATCCGCGGGTTAAGAAAAACGGCATCGTTATAGAAGGCGCAGGCGGGTTGATGGTGCCATTGAATGATGGTGAATTTGTGGCCGATTTGATTAAACAACTACAGGCTAAAGTTGTTCTTGTAAGCAGGAACTATCTTGGCAGCATCAATCACTCTTTACTAACAGCCAGGGTATGCAGGCTTTACCGGCTTGATGTGCTGGGCTGGATTTTTAATGATCAGTACCTGGCGTATGAGGATGAAATAGTGCATTGGAGCGGATTTCCGAAGATTGGGTCAATTGCATTCTCCGAAAAACCGGATAAAGAATTTATAAGGGGCCAGGCTTTGCTGATAGCGGACGCATTGAAAAAAATAATATGACAAAAAAAGCGCTGCGCGAAATATATAAACAAAAGCGTATTGCATTGCCGCAAAAAGAACGCCTGCGGTTGAATGATCTGCTACTGATACAATTTCAGCAAATGGAAATACCCTATGATGTAAACATTTTACTTAGCTATTGGCCGCTTGATCTCCATGCCGAGGTAAATACTTTTTTAATGACCGATTTCCTGCAATTCCGGATGCCGGAACTGCGGATTGCCTATCCCGTTGCCAATTTTGAAAACAATACCATGAAGGCTGTTCTGGTAGATGATGATACTGATTTTAAAAAGAATAAATACGGTATAGCAGAACCCGTTAATGGAACGGTCATTCCCGCTTCAGACATTGATATGGTGTTTGTGCCAATGCTGGCATTTGATACCAATGGCTACCGCCTGGGTTATGGAAAAGGCTTTTACGACAGGTATTTAGCCGGCTGCAGCAAGAAATGCATTAAAACCGGTTTTTCTTATTTTGAGGCGGTGGAACCCATTGATGACGTCAACCAATTTGATGTACCTTTAACAACAGGTATTACGCCTGGGCATATTTATGAATTTTAATTTCCCGTTGCTGAAGACCATACGTATTTTATTATTTCCTTTTTCATTGGTTTACCTGCTGATTATTTTTTTGCGCAACCGCCTCTTCGATAAAGGTGTTTTTAAATCCGCCACCTTCAATCTTCCCCTGATTTGTGTAGGCAATATTGCTGCAGGTGGTACCGGTAAATCGCCCATGACAGAGTACCTGGTAAAGGAGCTAAAAACCCATTTTAAGATTGCCACGCTTAGTCGTGGCTATAAACGCAAAACAAGAGGGTATACCCTTGCCAATGAAAACAGCAATGCGCTTGAAATTGGCGATGAGCCCATGCAGTTTCATTTAAAATTTCCGGATGTTCCCATTGCTGTGGGAGAGGCAAGGATAGAGGCGATTCCCCAGTTATTACACGACAGGCCGGCAACACAGGCCATCATCCTGGACGATGCATTTCAGCACCGGTCGGTAAAAGCAGGAATGAATATTGTACTGACTGATTGCAATAACCTGTATACCCGCGACTGGTATTTGCCAACGGGCGATCTGCGCGATGAAAAATCAAGTGTAAAAAGGGCTGATATTATAGTTGTCACCAAGTGCAGGGCTGATTTAACATTTGCAGAGAAAGAGGCGATAATTGAAGAACTACAGCCGGAAAAAATGCAGGCGGTGTTCTTTACCACCATCCGTTATGGAAAGCCTTATCACATTATTTCAAAGCAACCGGCACAGGTATCTGCCGATATGGAAGTACTTTTGGTAACGGGGATTGCCAATCCCAAACCGCTTAAAAACCTGTTGCAGGAAAAATCGAAGGCCTATTATGAGATGGCGTATAACGATCACCATATTTTTACCATTGATGATCTAAAAGATATGAAAAAGCGGTATAATGCAATAAGTGCCGGCAAGAAAATTATTATTACCACGGAGAAGGATGCCGTACGGCTGGTAAAGTTTGCCCAGGAATTGACCGAAATGCCTTTATATGTGGTGCCGATTGAACTGGAATTCCTGTTTAATGAGGCCGGCCGCTTCAACGGATTAATGGGTACATTTATAAAAGACTTTGGGAAGAAAATGGGATAAGGGTAATGTGATGAATGTGAAGAATGCGGAAATGTGTAAATGCAGGCAAACCCGGGGGCTGGTATTAATATAGAAAATGAATGCGAGGCATATGGAAATGTATAAATACAAGCAAACCCGAAGGGTTGGCATTAATATAAAAATAAAAAATGGCTAAAAAAGCAGAAAAGAAAAAAAAGAAAACAACTTCATTTGAATCACTATACAAAGGAAGACTGGACGTTACCCGTTCAGGAATGGGCTATGTAATTGTAGATAAGCTGGACACCGATATAATTGTAAGACCCAACGGGTTTAATACGGCGCTCCATGGCGATACGGTTAGAGTACGTATTACAGGCGATGCAAACAAAAGCGGACGTAAACAGGGCGAGGTAATTGAAGTAGTAGACAGAAAGCAAACAGAATTTATTGGCAGGATTGATGTAAGCCAGAATTTCGCCTTTTTTATTGCAGAAACAGACAAACCAATGCCCGATATCTATGTGCCCCTGGATAAGCTAAACGGCGCAAAAAACGGCGACAAGGTGATTGTTAAACTGGAGAACTGGGAGAAAAATAAAAAACCCAGTGGCGCCGTACTGGAAGTCATGGATGCCACCAACGCCGGTGATCTTGCTATGAAAGAGATTATCATGGAAAATGGCTTCTCTATCAATTTCAGTGAGGAGGTACTGGAAGCATCAGAAAGGCTGCCCGATACATTGCCTGAAGGAGAAATTCAAAAAAGAAAGGATGTACGCAACATACTAACCTTTACCATTGATCCGGCAGATGCCAAAGATTTTGATGATGCTATTTCTTTCCGCGTTTTGAAAGACGGGAACTATGAGATAGGCGTTCACATAGCAGATGTCAGTTATTATGTTGAGCCCGAAACAGAACTGGACAAATCAGCCTATGAAAGGGCTACTTCCGTTTATCTGCCAGACAGGGTTAACCCCATGCTGCCCGAGCGTATTTCAAATGAACTTTGTTCGCTGCGGCCCAATGAAGATAAATTTACCTTCTCGGCTATTTTTGAGATAACACCCAAAGCCGAGCTGAAAAATTACTGGTTGGGAAAAACGGTTATTCATTCCGACAGGCGTTTTGCCTATGAAGATGTACAGCAAATTATAGAGAGTGGGGAAGGCGAATTAAAAGACGAAATACTCATTTTAAATAACCTGGCACAGCGTTTCCGGAAACAAAGATTTAAAAAAGGGGCTATTAATTTCTCCAGCCAGGAAGTGCGTTTTAAGCTGGATGAAACAGGTAAACCCATTGGCATTGTTGTAAAAGAAAGCAAGGAGTCGCACCAGTTAATTGAAGAATTTATGCTGCTGGCCAACAGGATTGTGGCCGAACACGTGGCTAAAATAAAGGTGAACAAAAAGCCGATTCCTTTTCCATACCGTATACACGCAGAGCCCGACGAAGAAAAATTGCTGCCATTTGTGGAATTTGCTAAAAAATACGGGCATAAGTTCGAAACAAAAACGCCGGAAGGTATCGCCGCTTCATTTAACCAGATGCTGCAGGATATAGAAGGAAAACCAGAGCAGCACGTATTACAGCAACTGGGTATCCGCACGATGGCCAAAGCCATTTATACTTCGGAAAATATCGGCCACTATGGTTTGGGCTTTACAGACTATACCCATTTTACCTCGCCCATACGCCGGTATCCCGACGTAATGGTACACCGGATTCTTGAAGATATATTGAACAATGAACTTCCTATCGATAAAAAAATGGAGCAAAAATGCCGGCATTGCAGTGAACGCGAGCGTGCCGCCATGGAAGCAGAACGCGCCGCCAACAAATACAAACAGGTAGAATTTATGCAGGATAAACTGGGCGAGGACTTTGATGGCGTAATCAGCGGCGTATCTTCTTTCGGGTTTTGGGTGGAAACTGTTGAACATAAATGCGAAGGCCTGGTAAGTATTAACGGATTGTTTGACTATGATGATTTCCGGTATGTGGAAAGCGATTATTGCCTGGTGGGAAGAAGAAGCGGCCGTACTTTCAGGATGGGCGATAAAGTAAGGATACGACTGGTCTCTGCCAATCTTGCCAAACGGCAACTGGACTATGAATGGATAGCCGCTGCAGCCGTTGCGGATGATGAAGGCGAAGGAAAAGTGAAAGGAAAGAAGAAAAAAGGATAAAATAGCACAATTGCTGATTTTGGAATTTAGGAATTTCGGGATTTGCCAATACTGGTACATCAAAGAAATCACAAAATCAGCAATCAGTAAATCAGCAATTTCGTATGCATTCATTTGAAGAACTGTCAGAACTGTTTAAAGAAAAATTTGAGGTAGCACATTTCCCTGCAGAACCAGCTACTTTGTATAATCCCAATAATTATTTTTTATCCATTGGCGGAAAACGGGTAAGACCAGTTATGTGTTTAATGGGCAATGAATTGTTTGGCGATATTATTCCCGACTGTTACCAGGTGGCAACTGCCATAGAATTGTTTCACAATTTTACGCTTATACACGATGATATTATGGATAAGGCGCCGCTGCGCCGCGGTATGCAAACCGTGCACGAGAAATACGATGCATCGACAGCTTTGCTGGCGGGTGATGTAATGCTGGTGCGTGCCTACGATTATCTTAATAATATCAAAACCATCTACATTCATCGCATACTTCATTTGTTTAATAAAACAGCCAAAGAAGTTTGCGAAGGCCAGCAACTGGATATGGATTTTGAAAAACAGGAACAGGTAAGTATGGAGCAATACCTGAAAATGATAGAATTAAAGACATCTGTTTCGCTGGCGGCCAGCCTGCAATCGGGCGCTATACTGGGTGGCGCCGGGGAAGGCAACCAGCGCCATTTATATGAATTTGGGCGCAACCTGGGCATTGCCTTCCAGGTGCAGGATGACTACCTGGATGCTTTTGGCGACCCCGAAAAATTTGGCAAAAAGCCGGGTGGCGATATCATGGCCAATAAAAAAACCTTCCTCATGATACATGCACTGGAAACGGCCCCTGCTGCTCAAAAAAAATTATTGCTGCAATTAATGAGGGAAAACCCTTCCGATAAGGTAGCCAGGGTAGTAGCCATTTTAAAAGATTGCGGTGTTGATAAATGGGCAGTTGATCTGAAAGAAAAATATACCAATATCGCTTTCATGCACCTGGAAGATATAGCAGTAATGGATAAACGAAAAAGGCCACTGAAAGAACTGGCTGCTTTTTTGGTAAAGCGCGAACATTGACGATACAGCAGGGCAGGGCAATGATGGTATTACAAATTCCTGGGATTTTTCCATTGTTTATTCAGGCGGTCCAGGGTGCCCTCAATCCGGTTTTTTCGGGTAGCATCCTGTTTGGCAGTAACAATCCATTCTACATATTCTTTGCGGTTGGTAAAGGAAAGTGTATTAAAAAAATCAGCCGCCTTTTTATTTTTCTTTAAAACGGCCTCCAGGTCTTCCGGCAAACGGATGGTTTTTGCCACCGCGTCAATGTATTTCAAAATGGGACGCTCTTTGCTGATGCCGGGTTTCTTTTTGTCTGTATCATTTTTTAAACGGAATGCAAAAGCCGACCAGGTTTCATCAAAAGCGATAAGACTTAGCCAGGTCAGGTTTTCGCTATGGGCCAGCAGGGCATCCCAGCCTTTGTCGCGGCTAAGATCTGTCTGTATCTTAGAACTGCCTTTTGGATAGTAAATCCAGCAAACCACATTGTCTTTTATAAGCGGCAATATTTTTTTTGTCTCCTTTTCTACCTGCGCCTTGTTGCTAACAAACCAATGTAACTGGTTATATTGCTTTCCATCGGTTATGATTTTTACACCCGCCGGAACAGGACCAAGGTTTTTTTTGAATTCAGCAGGGGCATGCAGTGTAAGAAGAATATCGCCTTCTTTAATTTTTAATTTTTGTGCAGTAGATGATGGCATGGCTGTATTTTCAAATAAAGATAAACCGGAATAAAAGAAGGTGGTTATTCATTATTGCTTTTCTGCCGGCGATCAATTGTATAGGAATTAATTGACATTCCGGAAAAACAACTTTTTAGAATAGGCGGACCCCTGCTGGCCAGGGGGCCATCCGGTTTTATTTTGAATATGCAGTTTGTAAGGTATAAGATCTTTAGCGTTTGACAGGTAATGAACGGGTGGCCGTTGACCCCTTAATCAAAGCCGGTTGATAGTTTTATTGCTATGCGTTTTTTGCCTATCTTAAACCCTTAAACCAAAACTGCATGTCCAATTCTCTTTTTCGTACAAAAAAGATTGCTTCCATATTGGCGGAAGGGCCGGATGATAGTCATGGCGGAGGTGGCTTAAAACGCGTATTGACCCTGCGTGATCTCACTTTTTTTGGCATTGCCGCCATCCTGGGAGCAGGCAGTTTCAGCAGCCTGGGCGGGGCTGTTTTTCACGGTGGCCCGGGCGTGGTCATTCTTTTTGTTATAACAGCTGTAGCCTGTGCTTTTACCGCCTTTTGCTACTCCGAGTTTGCCAGCCGCATACCGGTGGCCGGCAGCGCTTATACATATGCGTATGCAAGCTTTGGTGAACTCTTTGCGTGGATTATCGGCTGGGCTCTTATAATGGAATATTCTATTGGTAATATTTATGTTGCCTATAGCTGGAGCGATTATTTTACCTCTTTCCTGGAAAAAGTGCATGTTCATATGCCAGAATACCTATGCACCAGTTATATGGAAGTAAAGCATGCAATGGCAGATGGAAACGCCGCTAAGGATGTGCTGGAAGCCTGGAACAATGCGCCGGTTATTGGCGGGCTGCATATTATTTTTGATTTGCCGGCACTTATTATTAATGTACTCATTACCTACCTGGTATATCGCGGCATCAAAGAGAGCCGCAATTTCAGCAACGTAATGGTGATACTGAAAATGATAGTAGTGGCGCTGGTGATAGTAGTGGGAGGATACATTATTTTTTCAAACGGACTTACTGTAAACTGGACGCCGGCCAACGATGCAGGCGTAAGATCTTTTATGCCGAATGGTTTTAGTGGTGTAATGGCAGCCGTTAGCGGTGTATTCTTTGCCTACATTGGGTTTGATGCAGTAAGCGTACTGGCGGAAGAAAGCAAAAACCCGCAGCGCGATTTGCCAAGGGGTATGATACTTTCGCTGGTAATATGCACCATTGTATATATTTTATTAACCCTGGTCTTAACCGGTGCAGTGAATTACAAAAATTTTGAGGGCATTGGCGATCCACTTGCTTTTATATTTGAAAAACAAAACCTGAACGTAGGCTGGATGCAGTTTTTTGTATCCATTGCAGCAGTAGTTGCCATGACAAGTGTGTTACTGGTGTTTCAAATGGGACAGCCACGTATATGGATGTGTATGAGCCGTGACGGCCTATTGCCGCCGGTGTTCCAGAAAATTCATCCGCGGTTCAAGACACCTTCTTTTTCAACCATTGTCACCGGGTTGGTAGTAGGTGTTCCAATTCTGTTTACCGATAAAACATTTGTACTTGATTTCACCAGCATCGCCACCCTGTTTGCTTTTGTACTGGTTTGCGGTGGCGTATTGCTGATACCCAAAAAAGAAAAACAGGAAGGCAAATTTCATATTCCCTATATCAATGGCCGGTTTATATTTCCTCTCATCATTACCGGCGCCCTTGTTATTATTTGTGTATTCAACCGTGGTTACCTGCAACAGCTAGTCAATCTTTCATTAACAACAGAAGAGGCACAATCGGCTGTGGCAGGCATTGATATACATAAAACCGATATCATCAATAATGCTATAGAAAGTGCCGGCCTTGCAAAAAAAACGCTTAATGTATCAACCATTATTTTTTGGCTGACCTGCGTGGTTATCAGCATATTTACTTTTATAAAAAAATACTCGTTGATTCCCCTGTTGGGGTTGGTTACCTGCCTGTACCTGCTCACCGGCATGACGGCAAAAAACTGGGCCTGGTTCTCCAGTTGGCTGGTCATTGGATTGATTGTTTATTTTTTATATGGCTATAAGAAGAGTAAACTGGCGGAGGGAGGTTGATTGGGTGATAAGTTAAAAGGTCGGTAGCCGGGCTGGTAAAGAAGCATAACTGCGGCGTTTTTACTTTTGAACTCAGGATACCCGGGTCTGAATACTAAATACTAAAATCTTAGTACTCATTTTTTACTTTTGTATTTTTGTTACATGAAATTTGAAATAGGCGATAAGGTAACCGTGCTGCATTCCAATGAAGATGGAGAGGTAATAGATATTATAAACGATAAGATGGTAATGGTGGAAGTAAGGGGCGTAAAATTTCCCGCCTATACCGATCAGCTCGACTTCCCTTACTTCAAACAATTTACGCAGAAGAAAACCCTCCCGGAAAAGAAACCAAAAACATACATCGACCAGGTACCTAAAGAAAGAAAGATAGTTTCCACCAGCAAACATCCCGCCGGCGTTTGGCTGATGTTCTTACCCAAATTTGTAACCGACGAATTTGGCGATGATGTTGCGGACCTGCTGAAAGTGCACCTGATAAATGGTACTGAAACCAGCTATGGCTTTCATTACAAAGTGAATTATGCCGGCG
>Ga0207689_10005837_pt1 | contig 10915 bp, 4 predicted proteins | sample KBSMisM52_FD_184312 | JGI IMG/M metagenome (GOLD analysis project Ga0207689, IMG submission 184312) | Miscanthus rhizosphere microbial communities from Kellogg Biological Station, Michigan, USA - KBS Miscanthus M5-2 (SPAdes) (version 2) | ecosystem: Host-associated > Plants > Roots > Rhizosphere... | reverse complement strand
CCGGCCGCCTTGCACGCGTTGATCGGCTTCCTCGCCGAGCGCGACTGGCTCGACTCCCGGTCAGACCCGTCCGACGGCCTGCACACGCAGGTGGCCGACTCCACCCCGGCGCTGCACGACGCCCTCGACGACGAGCGCAACCACGACCTCGGCACCTTCTGGGCCGTGCAGATGCTGCGCCACGGCGTGCCGACCGCGGACCCCACCGCGGTCGCCCGCTTCATCGAACGGGTGCACGCGGGCGAGCTCGCCATCGACCGCGCGGCGCTGCGCGACATCACCCGCCGCGAACGCCGGGCCGAGCCGCAGGCGCCCAGCCGCCCGCTGCCCGCCGTGCTGCTGCCCGGGGCCGCGGCGATGCTGGCCGCCGCCGACTCGTCGGTCGCGCTCGCCCGGCTGCGCGGCTTCACCCGCTGGGTGCGCGCGGGCCGTTCGCTGACCCGCGACGGCAGGCTGCAGCTCGACGACGCCCGCGCCGTCGCCGAGGCGCTCGACCTCGACCACTTCGCCCGCGACCGCGCCCGCGCGGGCGACGAGCTCCCCGAGATCGTGCTGCTCCTCAGCTGGGCCCGCCAGGCCCGGTTCGTCCGGGTCGTGCGCGGACGGCTGGTGCAGGTCAGGAACGCCGCGCCGCTGCTGTCGCGGCCGATCGAGATGTGGAAGCGCGCGTTCGAGGCCATCGGCGGCATCGGCGAGCACTTCGGCGGGACGAACGTGTTCGGCGCGCCCTCGTTGTTCGGGATGAGCCTCGGCGAGGCCTACCCGATGCTGCTCAACCTGCTCTACGCCGCGGGCGGCGACCCGATCCCGGTCGAGCGGTTCCACCGCTGCGTGCGCGAGGCCGTCAACGCCCGGATGGGCTGCGTCGTCGACGACCTCGCGGGCGACGTCGAGCAGCGGCTGTGGCGCCGCGACGTCACCGCGCTGCTCGACGCGCTCGAGCTGCTCGGCGCCGTGCACCTCGAGGAGAGCCACGCCGACGACGACGTCGCCCACCGGGAGCTCGTCGCGCTGGCGTGCCGCGAGGACCCGGATCCGACGCTGGTGGGGCTCACCCCGATCGGGCTGTGGGCGGTGCGGGAGATGCTCGTGGAGTCCGGCGTGCACGCGCCGCTCGTGGGCGAGCTCGCCGCGGAGGACATCGAGTACGTCTGCGTGCGGTGCGCCGGCATGCGTCGGGAGGTCGCCGAGGCCGAGCTCGCGGCGTGGGTGGGTGCCCGCCCGGGGCGCGCGGCCGCCCACGAGGTGCTGCACTACCTGCAGCGCGTCGAGAACCCGGCGCACCGCGACCTGGCCCTCCACGCGCTCGCCCAGACCGGCGCGGCACCGGCCAACCGCGAGGGTCCACGGCCGCGGCGGACCGCCCACCGGAGCGCGGGGGCCCAGCTCCCCGTGGAGTGCGGCCCCCGCCGTCATCATTTCTGACGAAGTTGTTGTTGAGGAAGCAACACTTCGGGGGTCGTCGCCGATATCACCAGTGAGTCGGCGGTGCCCCGTCGGCCGCACGAGACGCTCGTGCGCGGAATGCGTTGCCCCCGCCTCGCGTTCCGCGCACGAGCAATCAGCCGCCCAGCGCCTGCTGCACCACGCCCTGCGCCTCCTCCTGGATGCGCGCGAGGTGCTCGGGGCCGCGGAAGCTCTCGGCGTACACCTTGTAGACGTCCTCGGTGCCGGACGGGCGCGCGGCGAACCAGCCGCCCTCGGTCACGACCTTCAGCCCGCCCAGCGGCGCCCCGTTGCCGGGCGCCTCGGTGAGCCGGGCGATGATCGGCTCGCCTGCCAGCTCGGACGCGGTCACGTCGCTCGCCGAGAGCTTGCCCAGCTTCGCCTTCGCCTCCGGCGTGGTGGCGACGTCGATGCGCGCGTAGGCGGGCGCGCCGAACCGCTCCGTGAGGGCCGCGTAGCGCTGCGAGGGCGACTCCCCCGTCACCGCCAGGATCTCCGACGCCAGCAACGCCAGGATGATCCCGTCCTTGTCGGTGCTCCAGACCCCGCCGTCGCGGCGCAGGAACGACGCACCGGCGCTCTCCTCGCCGCCGAAGCCCAGCGAGCCGTCGATGAGGCCCGGCACGAACCACTTGAAGCCGACGGGCGTCTCCACCAGCTTGCGGCCGAGGTCGGCGGCCACCCGGTCGATCATCGACGAGCTCACGGCCGTCTTGCCGACCCCCGCCGCGGCGGGCCAGTCGGGCCGGTTCGCGTAGAGGTAGCCGATCGCGACGGCCAGGAAGTGGTTGGGGTTCATCAGGCCCGCGTCGGAGGTGACGATGCCGTGGCGGTCGGAGTCGGCGTCGTTGCCCGTGGAGATCGGGTAGCGGTCGCGGGACGCCACGAGCGAGGCCATCGCGTACGGGGACGAGCAGTCCATCCGGATCTTGCCGTCCCAGTCGAGCGTCATGAACGCGAACTGCGGGTCGACGACGGGGTTCACCACGGTCAGGTCGATCTTGTGGCGTTCGGCGATGGCGGCCCAGTAGGCCACGCTCGCCCCGCCGAGGGGGTCCGCGCCGATCCGCACGCCCGCCGATCGGATCGCGTCGAGGTCGACGACGTTGGGCAGGTCGCTCACGTACTCGCCGAGGAAGTCGAACCGGCCCAGCGCGCCGCGGTCGAGCGGGCGCCGCTTGACGCCGTCGAGCTTGGCGAACAGCAGCTCGTTGGCGCGGTTGGCGATCCAGCTGGTGGCGTCGGTGTCGGCCGGGCCGCCGTGCGGCGGGTTGTACTTGAAGCCGCCGTCGCGCGGCGGGTTGTGGCTCGGCGTGATGACGACGCCGTCGGCGAGGCTGTCGGTGCGGTCGCGGTTGGCGCCGATGATCGCCGTCGAGACGGCGGGGGTGGGGGTGTAGCCGTCGGCGGAATCCACGAGCACGTGCACGTCGTTGGCCAGGAACACCTCGCACGCGGTGACCCAGGCGGGCTCGGACAGCGCGTGGGTGTCGCGGCCGATGAACAGCGGGCCGTCGGTGCCCTGCGACGCCCGGTACTCGACGATGGCCTGGCTGGTGGCCGCGATGTGGTCGTCGTTGAACGTGGTGGACAGCGACGAGCCGCGGTGCCCCGAGGTGCCGAACGCCACCCGCTCGGCGGGGATGCTCGGATCGGGGTGCCGGTCGTGGTAGGCCGCGAGCAGGGCGTCGACGTCGACGAGGTCCTCGGGCTGGGCGGGCTGACCGGCGCGGGGGCTGTTCGGCATGGGCGACAGCCTGCCACCCCGAGGGCGCATCCACAGCCGTTTCCCAGATTCGGCGTGGACCCTGGAGAGGGGGAGTACACGACTCGGGGAGATCACCATGGGCACCGCACGTCCGACCACCGGCTCGGCCAGCGACCAGGGGCGACGGCGGTTCAACGCCGACGCGCTCGCGGTCTGGGCGCACGGAAGCGGGCTCGGGGTCGCGGTGGCCGACGGCATCGGCGACACGGCGGCCGCGTACGGGGCCGCGCACGTCGCGGCGGACACGGCGGCGCGGGCGGCCGCGAGCGGCGGTGCGCTCGACGCGCTGCTGGCCGCGCGGACGGCGATCGTCGGCGGCCGTGACACCCGCGCAGGCGATGCCGTGCTCGTCGTCGCGGCGCTGCGGGCCGGGGGCGGCGAGATCGCGTGGGTCGGCGATTGCCGGGCGTACTTCTTCGACGGCGCGGGCGTCCGCCTGCTCACGGCCGACCAGACGATGGCCGCCGCGGTGCGGGAGGCCGGGGTGGCGGCGGCGCCGCGGTGGGAGCACGTGGTCACGGCGAGCGTGCGCAGCGCGTCCGCCGCGAGCGCGGGGCGGGCGCGGATCCCGGAGGGGTGGGGCAGGCTGGCGCTCGTCACCGACGGGGTGCACCGGGAGCTCTCCCCCGCGGAGATCGCGGCGGTGCTGGCCCACGGCCACGACCCGGCCACGGCGGCGCGGGAGCTCACCGACCTCGCCCTCCTGGCCGGGGGCGGCGACAACGCGAGCGCCACGGTCGTCGAGGTGCCGCTGGTGCCTGCGCTGCCCGCCCAGCGCACCGACACCAGCCCGGCCTTCCCCGAGGTGGCCGCCGAAGCCGCCGACACCGCCTGAAGGTCGCGCCCTCACGGCGGCGAGGCGCTGAGCCTGCCCGCGCTCAGGCGGAGAGGCGCTGCTGGGGGATCCGCAGGTGGACCGGGAGGTGGGCGCGCGGCGTCGAGTCGGTGGTGAGGTGGAAGTGCCCGCGGCGGGAGCGGCTGCAGCGGTAGGCCCGCAGCGAACGGGCGCCGAGCGCCTCCAGCTCGCGCGCAGCGGCCTCGGCGGCCTCGCGGGTGGGATAGATGACCTTGCCGTCGGTGCCGCGCCCGGCCCGGGGCGACACGACACCGGCCAGCTCGGCGCGGCTGGGCGTGCAGAAGACGGGCCTGCCGCTCGACGCGAGCCGGGCGTGCCGCAACAGCACCTCGCCCCGGGCCGCGTCGCGCACCCCGCGCTGCGTGGGCACGTCCGGCCCCGGCGCCGTGGGCACCGGCACGAGGCCTGCGCCGCGATGCGTGCAGGCGTCCGCGCCGGGAGTAGCGGCGGGGATCTCGCCAGAAGGGGCGCCGGGCGTCGCAGCGCACCCGGCGGCGGAGCCTGCGTCGCAGCTGGCACGACGGTCGGCGGCGGAGCCCGCGTCCGAGCCTGCACTAGTGCGGTCGGCGCCGGAGCCTGTGCCGAAGTGCGCGTCGACGTGCCCGCCTGCGCCCGCTCCGAACTCCGAGCTGGATCCTGCCTCGTGCATCTTCCCGGCCTCCTGGGTGGTCGTTCACCCCGCTGATCGCGTGCCGACCACCCTGCCGTTATCCGTCCCGTCGCGGGATCGCACGATCGTGTCGTTTCGTCCGACCACTCACGTTCGGTGATCGACAGGGCCACCGCCGGTACTGTCGGTGGGTGCCCCTACCGTGACGCCATGACCACCGCGGGCGTCCACGTGCACCGGGCGGAGCGGGCCGACGTGCTCGCCGATGCCCTTGCCGAGGTGCTCGCCCGCCCGCTGGCCGATCCCTTCGCCGCCGAGGTGGTGGCCGTGCCCGCGAAGGGGGTGGAGCGGTGGTTGGCGCAACGCCTCTCGCACCGGCTCGGCGCCCCCGATGGCGACGGCATCTGCGCGGGAGTGGCGTTCCGCTCCCCCGCCGCGCTGGTCACCGAGTCGATCAGCGGGGCGATCGGCGGCGCACCCGATGCCGACCCGTGGCACCCGGAGCGGGCGGTGTGGCCGCTGCTGGAGGTGCTCGACGCGGCCGCGGAGGAGCCGTGGTGCGCCGTGCTCCACGCCCACCACGACCGCAGGCACGCCCTGGCCCGCCGGCTGGCGGAGCTGTTCGGCGCCTACGCCACCCACCGGCCCGAGATGCTGCGGGCCTGGCGGGCGGGCGAGTGCGGGGTCGACGCGGATCTGGCGTGGCAGCCCGAGCTGTGGCGGCGGCTACGAGCCCGCGTCGGCGGCCCCGATCCGACCGAGCGGGTCGACGCGGCGTGTGCGGCCCTGCGCGCCGATCCCGCCGTCGTCGCGCTGCCCGAGCGGCTGTCGCTCTTCGGCCCCACCCGCCTCGCCGCGCAGGAGCTCGCCGTGCTCGCCGCACTGGGCGAGCACCGGGCCGTCCACCTGTGGCTCCCCCACCCCTCGCCCGCGCTCTGGGCCACGGTTGCTTCGTACCCGGCAGCGGGCGCGGTGCCGCCGCGCGCCACTGACCCGAGCGCCGACGCGGCCGCGCACCCCCTGCTGTCCTCGCTCGGGCGCGATGTGCGCGAGCTGCAGGTGCGGCTCACCGCGGCCGTGCCCGGCCTCGTCGACGAGCACCACCCCTGCCCCGAGCCGCCGCTCACGCTGCTGGGCAGGCTGCAGCGGGGGCTGCGCGACGACCGGCCGCTCGTCATGACCGACGCTGACCGCTCCGTGCAGGTCCACGCCTGCCACGGGCCGGACCGCCAGGTCGAGGTGCTGCGGGAGGTCGTGCTCGGCCTGCTGGAGGCCGATCCCGGCCTCGAGCCGCGTGACGTACTGGTCATGTGCCCTGACATCGAGACGTTCGCACCGCTCATCTCCGCCGCGTTCGGGCCGGGCGCGCACCCGGCGCAGGCGCTGCCCGTGCGCCTGGCCGACCGGGCGTTGCGGCAGGTCAACCCGTTGCTCGACGTCGTCGCCCGGCTCCTGGAGCTGGCCACCGCGCGGCTCACCGCCGCGCAGGTGCTCGACCTGCTCGCCGCCGCGCCCGTGCGCAGGCGGTTCGGCCTCGACGACGGCGACCTCGACCGGCTGCGCGAGCTCGCCGTCGGCTCCGGTGTGCGCTGGGGCCTCGACGCCGCGCACCGGCGGCCGTTCAAGCTGGAGGCGTTCGGGCAGAACACCTGGTCGGCGGGGCTCGATCGGCTGCTGCTCGGCGTCGCGATGCCGGGCGACGCGTGGCTGGGCACCGCCCTGCCCGCGGTGGTCGAGCCGGGCGACACCGTGCGCGTCGGTCGGCTGGCCGAGTTCGTCGAGCGGCTCGCGGGCGTGCTCGGGGAGCTGTCGGGCGAGCGGCCGCTCGCCGAGTGGACGGCCACGCTCACCCGGGCCCTTGAGCTGCTCACGTCCGCTCCCGAGGCGTGGCAGGAGGTTCAGGCGCGGGCCGAGCTCGCCGAGGCCACGCACGTCGCGGGCCCGCACGCCGCCACGGTGCCGCTGGGCCTCGCCGATGTCCGCAGCCTGCTCGCCGAGCGGCTGCGCGGCCGTCCCACCCGCGCGGGCTTCCGCACCGGCACGCTCACCGTCGCCACGCTCGTGCCGATGCGCTCGGTGCCGCACCGCGTCGTCTGCCTGCTCGGGCTCGACGACGGGGTGTTCCCGCGCGCGGGCGAGGTCGACGGCGACGACGTGCTGGCCCGCCGCCCGCTCGTCGGCGAGCGCGACGCCCGCAGCGAAGACCGCCAGCTCCTGCTCGACGCGATCATGGCGGCCACCGACACGCTCGTCGTCGTCCACTCCGGGGCCGACGAGCGCACCGGCCTACGGCGCCCACCCGCGGTGCCGTTGGGCGAGCTGCTCGACGCGCTGGCGCCCGCCGACGTCGTCGCGGCCCACCCGCTCCAACCGTTCGACGCCCGCAACTTCACCACTCCGTTCAGCTTCGACCGGGCCGAGTTGGCCGGGGCACGCGCGGCCGCCGGGCCGCGGGCCGCACCGCCGCCGTTCCTGCCCGCCCCGCTCCCCCGGCCCGCGCCCGGCACCGTGCTGCTCGACGACCTGGTCACCTTCGTGGAGCACCCGGCCAAGGGCTTCCTCACCCAGCGCGTCGGCTTGTCGATGTACGCGGGCGACGAGGCGCCCGCCGAGGCGCTTCCCGTCGCGCCGGACGGCCTCGCCAAGTGGGCGATCGGGCACCGGCTCCTCGGCGACCGGCTCGCGGGCCGCGCGCTCGACCACTGCCGTCAGGCCGAGTGGCGGCGCGGCGACCTGCCGCCGGGCGCGCTGGGCGATCGGCTGCTCGCCGACGTGCTCGAGGACGTCGAGCCGCTGGTGGCGGCGGCCGCCGAGTACCGGGTGGGCGAGGCCACCGACCAGGACGTCGACGTGGAGCTGCCCGACGGCACCCGCGTGGTGGGCACGGTCGGCGGGCTGCACGGGCACACCGCCCTGCGCGTCGAGTACTCGCGGCTCACCCCGAAGCAACGGCTGCGGTCGTGGGTGCGGCTGGTGGCGCTCACCGCGGCCACCGACGAGCCGTGGCGCGCGGTCACGGTGGGGCGGGGCGAGCGGTTCGGCATCGCCAGGGCGATCGTCGGGCCGGTCCCGCCGGATGCGGCCCGGGCGGTGCTCGCCGAGCTGGTGGCGCTGCGGGCGGCGGGGCTGTGCGCGCCGCTGCCGCTGTCCACGGTCACCGGCTACAACTACACCCGGGTCAGGCGCGGCGGAGCGGGAGCGGCCGATGCGCTGGCCGAGGCGGCCAGGGCGTGGACGAACGGCGCGGGCGGCGAGCGCGCCGACCCGTCCCACGAGCGGGTCTGGGGGCGGGCCGCACCCGCGTCGGTGCTCTCCGGTGAGGCGGGGCCGCCGGGCGGGGAGCCCACCCGGTTCGGCGCGCTCGCACTGGGCCTCTGGTCGCCGTTGCTGCAGGTGGAGGACGTCGTACGCCGATGACTGCCGTTCTCGCGCCCGCCGCGTTCGACGTCTGCGGGCCGCTCCCCACCGAAACCACCGTGCTCGAGGCCAGTGCGGGCACCGGGAAGACGTTCACGATCGCCGCGCTCGCCGCCCGCTACGTCGCCGAGGGCGTGGCCACGCTGCCGGAGTTGATGCTCGTCACGTTCGGCCGGGAGGCCACCACCGAGCTGCGCGAGCGGGTGCGGGCGCGGCTGTCGGCCGCGCAGCACGCGCTCGCCGATCCCGCGGCGGCCCGCGCCGGTGTCGACACCGTGCACGCGCTGCTCGCCGACGCGCCCGACACCGAGGTGGCCCTGCGGCGGGCGCGGCTCGTGCACGCGCTCGCCACGTTCGACGCCGCCACCATCGCGACCACCCACCAGTTCTGCCGTCAGATGCTGGCCGGGCTCGGCGTGGCGGCGGGCGCCGATCCGGACGCCGTGTTCGTGGAGTCGGTGGAGGACCTGCTGGGCGAGGTCGTCGACGACTTCTACGTGCGCAAGTACGGCGATCGGGCGGGCGGGCCGCCGCCGTTCGAGCGCGCCACCGCGCTGGAGCTGGCCCGAGCCGCCGTCTACGACGGGCAGGCCCGGTTGGAGCCGTCCGCCGCGGAGCCCGGGTCGGTCGCGGCCACCCGCTACCGGTTCACCGCGGCCGTGCGGGCCGAGGTCGAGCGGCGCAAGCGGGAGCGGCGCGTCTTCACCTACGACGACATGCTCACCGGCCTCGACGAGGCGCTGCGCCGATCACCCGAAGCCGCGGCCCGGCTGCGGGCGCGCTACCGGGTGGTGCTGGTCGACGAGTTCCAGGACACCGATCCCGTGCAGTGGTCGATCCTGCGCCGCGCTTTCCACGGCCACACCACGCTGGTGTTGATCGGCGACCCCAAGCAGGCGATCTACGCGTTCCGCGGCGCCGACGTCGTCACGTACCTGGAGGCCACGCGCACGGCCGAGCGGCACGCCACGCTCGCCGTCAACCACCGCAGCGACGAGCCGCTGCTCGCCGCGTTGGAGCAGGTGTTCGACGGTGCGGCGCTCGGCGACGAGCGGATCGTCGTGCACCCGGTGGCGGCGGCGCGGGCCGGTCGACGCCTGGCAGGCGCGCCGTTCGGTGCGCCGGTGCGCGTCCGGGTCGCTTCCCGGCGGGGCCTGCCCACCCCGCCGCGGCGAGACGTGCCGCTCGTCGCGGCCGCCCGCGACCTGGTCGTCGCCGATCTGGCGGCCGACGTGGCGCGCCTCCTCGACAGCCCGGCGACGGTCGACGGGGCGGCGATCCAGCCCGGCGACGTCGCCGTGCTCGTGCGCACCAACGAGCAGGCAGGCACGGTGCGCACCGCACTCGCGGCCGTGGGGGTGCCCGCGGTGGTCACCGGCACGGCGAGCGTCTTCGGCGCCCCCGTCGCGGCCGACTGGCTCACGCTGCTGGAAGCCCTCGAGCAGCCCCGGCTGGCCCGGCTGCGGGCCGCCGCGCTCACGTGCTTCCTCGGTCGCACGGTCGAGGAGCTGTGCGGGCCTTCAGCGGATGCCCTGCTCGACGAGCTGGGCGCCACCGTGCGGGCCTGGGCCGGGGTGCTGCACGAGCGGGGGGTGGCGGCGCTGCTGGAGGCGGTCACCACCGACACCGGCCTGCCCGCCCGCCTCCTCGCCCGCACCGACGGCGAGCGGTGGCTCACGGATCTGCGGCACGTCGCGCAGGCGCTGCACGCCGTCGCCGTCGACGCGCACCTCGGGCCGGGCGCGCTCATGGAGTGGCTGCGGCGGCGCATCGCCGAGGCCGGGGTCGACGTCGGGCTGGAGCGCAGCAGGCGGCTGGAGTCCGACGCCGCCGCCGTGCAGATCATCACGATCCACCGCAGCAAGGGCCTGGAGTTCCCGGTCGTCTACGTGCCGTTCGGGTGGGACCGCAACGTGCGCGACCCGGACGTGCCGCTCCTGCACGTCGGCACCGAGCGGGTGCGCGACGTCGGCGGGGAGAACGGCGAGGGCTTCCGCGAACGCTGTGCGGCGCACCGGGCCGAGGAGGCGGGCGAGGACCTCCGGCTGTTCTACGTGGCGCTCACCCGGGCGAAGTGCCAGGTCGTGCTGTGGTGGGTGCCGTCCACCACGACTGCTGCATCGCCGGGGCACCGGCTGCTGATCGGGCGGCCCGCGCCGGGCACGGAGCCCGCCGGGACCTACCGCATCCCGTCGGACGAGGCGGCGTGGGCGGCGCTGGCCGGGCTGGCGTCGACGGTGCTGGCGGTCGAACGGGTCAGCGAGGCGCCGGAGGTGCGGTACACGACGCAGGCGGAGCCGGTCGGCGAGCTCACGGCGGCCGCGTTCACCCGCTCGCTCGACCGGCAGTGGCGACGCACGTCCTACTCGGCGCTCACCGCGGGGGTAGGTCACGCCACCGGCGTGACGAGCGAGCCCGAGACGCCCGGTGTGGTCGACGAACCCGACCCCGCCGACGGTGAGTCGTACGATTCGCCGCCGCGAGTGGGCCTTTTCGACACGGCGAGTGCGAACTCTCGCGACGCCGAGCCGGTCCCGCCGGACGGCGCGGCGGCCGTCACGACGGCTGGGCCGGGCTCGCTCACGGCAGCGGCCGTACCGTCGCCGTTGGCCGAGCTGCCGCCGGGCACGGCGTTCGGCACGTTGGTGCACGCCGTGCTGGAGGTCGCCGATCTCACCACTCCCGACCTCACCGCCGAGCTCACCGCCCGCTGCGCCGAACAGCTGATCTACAACCCGCTCCCCGGCGTCGCGGCCGACGCTTTGGCCGAGGCGCTGGTGCCCGTGGTCCGCACCCCGCTCGGCCCGATCGCGGCGGG